>Ga0074046_10000760_pt1 | contig 29708 bp, 25 predicted proteins | sample BogForMeECP23OM3_FD_94441 | JGI IMG/M metagenome (GOLD analysis project Ga0074046, IMG submission 94441) | Bog forest soil microbial communities from Calvert Island, British Columbia, Canada - Bog Forest MetaG ECP23OM3 | ecosystem: Environmental > Terrestrial > Soil > Wetlands ... | reverse complement strand
CCATTCTCCTCCCACAGCCACATGTCATCACGCTGGACGCCGAACACCTTCTTGACGCGGTCCACGGTGGCGTCGTCCAGCAGCCAGGACTCGCGACGGGCCCGCCCCAGCAGCTCCAGTTGCCGCCGCTGCTCATTCACCCCGGAAGCGGGGAAGACACCCGTCACTCCATATTGGCCCTCTGGGCTATTCACTTGAGGGACCAGATGAGAACAGACCGCTAGATGCTGTGGTCATGGCAGCTAGGCGCACCAAGATCTTGCGGCTGGTCCGGTCAGCTGAATACCCCTATTGGCCCTTATGGAGTAGCCGGCGATTCTGCAGCGCAGCCCGGGCGTCCGCAGGTCCTGGAGCAGAAGCTCAAGGACCATTGCGTGTCCTTCCTACTGGCGGCTGAATACCTTGCGGAGGCGGGTCCGGTCGAGTGTGCCATGGCCGGGTTTGGGGTGGCGTATTGCGTGCCAGGCCAGGACCGCCCAGGTGGCGGTGCAGGCGACGACCGTCGCGACCTGGAGGCGGTGTGCGGGGGTGTCGGCCGCGCCCAGGCCGGACAATTCCGCGGCGGTGACCCAGTAGCCGAGCAGGGGGTAGACGATGAACTGGTGCCAGAGTTTGGTGGGGCTGAGGATCTGGCCGCGGGTGTAGCGGCCGGCGAGGAACTCGTGGCGCGACTGCCACAATCCGAAGGTCCAGCCGCCGGCGAGCCAGACGCAGCCTGCTACCCAGGAGGCGGGCCAGCCGCGAGGTCCGCCCGGCTGTGCCATGCTGGCGCCCAGGCCTGCGGCCAGGGCGAGCAGGGGATCGCCGACGAGCACGGCGGCGTAGTCGTCGCGCCAGGTGACCTTGCGTCCTTCCAGCAGGGGCGAGGCCAGCAGGTGGGCGCCCGGGGAGACGGCAATCGCGGTGAGGGCGAGCAGCGCGGGGTGCCAGTGCAGGGGCGCGCCGAGAACGGGAAGCACGTTCACGGCCGGGGTTCGTCTGGCCGCAGGCGGATCGGGTGGCCGGGCAGCGATTGGACGAACGGGTCGGCTAGCACCGGGCCGTATCGAGTGGCGAATGCGACCAGGTGTGCGCCGCGATTGCGGCTGAATTCAGAGAAGCCCGCCTCTTGTTGTGCGGCGATCAGGCTGAGCCGCCCGTCCAGCCGGTGCAGCTGACCTCCGGTGAGGGCCAAGGCGACGGCGACCGGAGCGAACTGGTTGGCGACGAAACGGGCATGGTTCTGCGCCATCTTGCGCACCTCGGGGTCTGCGGCCGCGTCGTAGATACCGGCGGTGAGAGTGCCGTGGCGTTTGCGGGCCTCGAACGCGGCGTCCTGGTGGTTCCGGTGCTGGGCCATTTCCTTCCAGTACGTGCGTTTCCACGGCAGGTCGAGCAGGTAGCTCAGGAGGCTCACCGGCGTGGCCCTGTCGCCGTCCCAGACCACCTCAATCACGTGCGACAGCCCTGGGACCCGCTTGTCCAGCGGCCAGGGCAGATCCGCGTCGTTGGCGTGGGCGATGCGGCGGGCGAGATCGCGCACGCATGGGCCGTCAGCGCTCGTCTTCCGGGCGACCGGGATGGCACCGCCGTTGAGCTGGGCGGCGAGCACGGCCAGCAGGTCGCGGTGGTCTTCGAGGCCGTTGGTGTTCAGGATCGCCGGCAGGTCGCGCGTATCGGGGTTCTGCCGCAGCGCGTGCAGTGCCTCAAGGCCGTCGCGCTGGCCGACGCCCAGGCTCAGGTCGAGGATGGCCAGTTCCGGCCGGTACGGTGGTTCCGGCAGATTCGGCAGTCGCTTGCCGGCAAGGAAGTGTTCCAGTTCGCTGACGCTTTCCAGGGACAGTCTGCGGTGGCCGGATAGGTGGCGGGCGAACCAGCCTGCCTCGTGGTCGGGCTGGTCGTCGATCACGAGGATGTCGATGCTGCGTTCGCCCTGGGCCAGGTCCGAGCGCCGCGCATGTTCCTCGGCGGCCACGCGCGCGGTGAGGTCGATGTTCACGGACTCAGGCATCGACTGTCTCCTTGGGCGCGGCGGCTGGGATCTCCTTGGGTGCGGCGGCTGGGACTGCGCTGGGCTGGCTGCTGCTCGGCCAGGTCAGCTCGAAGACATGGCTGCCGTCGCGCGCGTCCTCGATCGTCATCCTGCCGTTCTCCGCGTGCACGAGCCTGGCCAGTCTCATCAGGCTCGAGGTCGACTCGACCTCCCCTATCGGATGGCCGCAGCGGCACAGCACGCGCAGCTTGAGCGTGCTGCCGTCCGCCGTCGCCACGCGCGTGCTGGTCAGCGCGATCTCCAGCTGTGTGGCGGACTTTAGCGCCGCGTTGGTCACCAGATCGCTGACCGCCACGAACACGATCCCGGCATCACGGCGTGTCAGATCCTCCGGCTCGAGATCATGCGTGACGCTCGCCTTGTAGCGCTCCGACCAGTCCGGGTTGAACGACAGCAGCGCCTGCAGCACCTCGCCTGCATTCCACAGATCGCGCATTCTTCCGAGGGCCAGGCTTTGCCCGAAGCCGCCGATGCTGTAGCACAGCCGCCGAGCGCCCGCGCGCAAGCCGGGGTGGGAGATCAGCTCAAGCTCGTCGATGATCGCCCGGCTCGGGTTCTTCAACGTCGAGTGCACCAGCAAGCTGTCGATACGGTGAGCCTGCTCAGTGGTCTGCTCCATCGCCAGGTTGAATCCCTTGACCTGGGCGGCGACCTGTGCGATCAACCGCCAGGAACCGGCCATAACCATCACCGGGCCGAAGACGGCCACGAACCGGGCCGGTGTCGTCGGCGAAGCCGGCCACAACAACGCGAATCCGACCACCGCGCCGATCGGGCCGATGAACTTCCTTACCCGGTGCATCCACGGCGGGCCGGATCCGAGCTCCCAGACGACGTGCGCGGACAGGTTGGCGATGATGGACCCGATGATCAACACGATGATCCCTGAGCCAACCGCGGCCGCCGCAGGATCCGCCGCGAGAAGCCGGCCCGGCCATCCCGTGGCCAGCAACAGACAGACAGCTCCGGCAATTTCGGCAATTCCCACCCAGTTGGTGTGCGGCTCGTCCGGGTAGATGAAGAGGCGTTCGAACAGCCGCCGGGGCGCGCGGGGTAGCCACTCCTCGATGCGTACCACGAGGGTGTGACTGGCATGCAGCAGGGACACGCCGGAACTCAGCAACATCGGGATCCCGCTGACCCAGGCGTATCCCGGGATGGTCAAGGCCACGAGCGCGATCCAGCCCATGGCTAGCGCGGAGCGCGTCATTGCCCGTGTGATGAGGACCTGGTCGGCATTTCTCCACAACGCGCCACGTCGCAGCTGTTCATCAAAATTCCATAGGGGCTGCGGCATTCCCCCAGCATGGCGCACGAACGTCCGCGGTGCCAGGCACATCTGTGGTCGACGCCAGGTTCACCGGGAGCACAGATGTGCCCGGCCCGGGCGCACCCGCGCCAGCCGTGTGCGCCAGCGGCGGCGAAGTAGGTAACACCTTGCTATTTCGCCTCTACAGACGGCGGGCTTGACTGGATCCTGCAAGAACCCATATCCGCCCGCAAAGGGCGGACTCGGCTTACCGAAATCCGAGGTGAAATTATTATGCCGTGGTCGATTCCGACTGCACAGGTCGCCGGTTTGGCTGCTGGGGTGGCAGCTGGCGAGGTGGCAGGCGATATAGCGAAGGAACTCGGAGCAAGCGAGCGCGTGGAGCGGATCGTCAGGCAGACGGCGCACACGCTAGCCAGCATGGGCGTTCGCCTGGTAGTCCACGTAGGGATGGCAGATCCCGTGGGCGCAGCCTCCGCTCTGGTCGCTGCGCCTAGCGGAGCGTGGGCACATGAACTTGTCCGCGACCTGCGCGCAGGCGATCAGGTCCCTGCGCCCGGTCCGGCCACATAGAAACAGTTCTGGGATAGCGCAGCTAAAGCGCCTATCCAGAAGTTCTGCGCGTAACAGGGCTTGACCAACAACGGAACGGCCAGTGGCGTTAACGGTCTGAGGACCGGCGTGTTAACGCCACTGGCCGTTTCTCGCCTGTGAAACATCGCCAGCGCTCGCCGGCATGGGGCCCATCGCGATCGAGATGATCACCGACCTTGCTACCGATCAGCCCGACCGAACCGCCACCCCAACACCCGGACGGCCAGCGGGCTGTCATGCCAGGTAGGCAGCGACGGTGTAGGCGGCGTTGCGGTCCAGGCTATCGCGGGAGTGGTCGTACCGGCGGGTGGTGCGGGGGTCTTTGTGGCCGGCGTAGTCCTGCACGTCGCGCAGGGAGGCGCCGGCGTCCAGGGCGAAGGTGATCGCTGAGTGGCGCAGGCAGTGCGGCGAGAGCTGCTCCCACGCACCGATCCCGGCCGTGCGGGCCAGGCGGCGCACCAGCTCCCACAGGTGGCCCTGGCGGAGCCGTCCGCCGGTGGCGGTGGCCAGCAGCGGCCCGGTCAGCTGCCGCCAGTCGGCCGCCCCGGCCCGCTGGGCCCGGTCGGCCAGGTAGGCATCCAGCGCCGCGACCGTGGCCGGGGTGAGCGGGATCTTCGCCTTCCGCGCGCCCTTGCGGACCACGCGCAGTACCCGGTGGCCGGAGTCCTCGCCGAGGTCGGCGATGTCGGCGCCGACAGGCGGCGGCGCACGCTGGGGCCGCCGCGCCACTATCGAGCTGGGTGGCGGCCCGCAGGTCGACGTGCACCCGCCCGGCCGCCAGCGCACCGGTTTCCCGCTCGGCGAGCCAGCCGAGCCAGGCCACCACATCGGCGGCGTAGGCGCGGCGGGTGCGCGCGGACCGCAGCCCGGTCAGCCACGCGGACACCAGGACCTGCTCCCGCTCCCCCAGCTCGCCGACCGCCGGGAGCTCCGCGCGCACCCGGCCGAGCATCTCGCCCGCCACTGCCGCCGGGCCCGCGCCGGGCGCGGCCGGAGAGACGCGCGCGGGCAGTGGTTCGAGGTCACCTGGCATGGCCCGGATGGTAGCGCCGGGCACCGACATTGACCGGGTGATACAGTGGGTTATCACCCGGTCGCCGCTGTCTCGAGCACAATCCTCGGAGTGTTGAAGGCAAAACCCGTCACCGGTGATTGTCGGGGGCAGCAGGGGCCGGGGAGCGGAGGCAGCTGCGCCGCCGCTGGCCTCCTGATGCCCGGGGCCGGGCGCAGTGCGCGGGAGGGCCGCGGCGGTTTCTACGAGATGCAATTGTCGGGAATGCTTGCGGCTCTGGTCATGTGGCCGGCGGCCGGAGCGAGAATCTGTAGAGACCGCGATTGCCGCCGATGCACAGGCCAAGTCCTAGTGTTGGTTACGCGACTGGGAGGGTCTGATCCCCGGGCTGCAGGAACATTAGGGACATGATCGTTCTAGCTATAGTGTGCGGTGTATTCGCTGGCTTCGCGGCCCGCCGGTTTCTCAGCGCCCGTGATTCGTGGGATTTCTGGCGGCTGAGGCGGGCGACGTTGCCCGGACTGCGAGGAGTGTTCTACCGAGACGCCCGCAGGTTTGTTGGCTGGGCACTCGGCGCCGTCGTGCTCTTCTTCCTAGTCGTGCACCTTGTATGACCTGGCTGCATCGCGCCATACGGCCCGGGGAAGGCAGTTCGCCGCGCACGTCGGCCGTCCGCTGACGGCGGTGCCCGATCGGTGCGGCGGGCATCAGAACTGGCCCGAGCACTTCAGGGAGCCGCTGCGCGAGTCGCTGGCCCGGCTCGGCATCCGTGTCACCATGATCAGCCAGACTCAGATGTACACGTCCGGGTCCTGCACGGCGGTCCGCGGTGGCCGACCCTGCTCTTGGCCCTTACCATGACCGGGTACGTTCTCTTATCACGCTCTTACAGGGCCCGGGACACCCGAAGCTACGGCCAGAGGCTAGGTGCCCCGCGGTTCGTGCGGAGCTACCCGGCCAGGTGCCTGTAGACGGTGGCGCGGGAAATGCCGAGGGCTTTGGCGATCTGGGTGGGGCTTTCGCCCCTGGCGTGCCGTGCCTGGGCCGCGGCGAGCGTGTCGGCGTTCATGACAGTGGGCCGGCCCCCGGTTCGTCCTTTGGCGCGCGCCGCGGCGAGCCCGGCCATGGTGCGCTCGTGGATGATGTCGCGCTCGAGCTCGGCGAACGCAGCCATCATGGTGAAGAAGAACTTGCCTTCCCCGCCCGGGCTGTAGGCGCCGGCGAGTTTGCCGGTGAGGATGCGCAGGCCGGTGCCCTGCTGATGCAGGTCGTCGGCGATGATGAGCACGTCTTTTACGGAGCGGCCGAGCCGGTCTAGCTTCCACACGCACAGAGTGTCGCCGGGCCGCAGGTAGTCGAGCGCGGCGGCGAGGCCGGGCCGCTCGGTCTTGCGGGTGGAGATCTTCTCTTCGAAGATCCGGCCGCAGCCTGCGTCGTTCAGGGCGTCACGCTGTAGCTGCGCATCCTGGGCGTCGGTCGACACGCGGGCGAGGCCGATGAGGTTGTGATGGGTCGCTGCCACGCTGCAGGTGTCTCATAAACCATCTCAGAATCGAGTGTGACGGGGGCGTGTTCTGAGACGGGTTCTGGACGCAATGCTGGTGGAGGCCGCCCTCGCCCGCCGGGTGTCTCATAATCCGCCGCTTCTCAGACACCCGCCCGAACGGGCCTCGATCCTGATTTCCGACAGGCGGCGACTGCCCGTGAAAGGTGTTGAGAAGTCCGTGTGCATCAACTTCTGTACCGGCCGTTAGAAGGCCGGTCGCTGGCGCAGCCAGGTTGGTATCCGGGACGCCCAGCAGGTCGCCGTCCAGGCCCCGCGCCGACCCATCGGTTGACCGTGATCGCCTGGCGTTGGGCCGAGGTGGCTGCGGCCTGCTCGGTTCCGGTTCGCTCCGAGGGCGGCCAACTGGGCCTGTGCGTCTCTGGGGACTCGCCAGCCCATGTTGCGATCCGGCTCGAGGCCCCGGTGACATTGCGGAGCTGATCGACACTACGGACCTGGAATCGCTTCCTGGCGGTCAGCGGATGCAACAGCCATCGGCTACTTCATCGCCAGCGCCGACGGTGCCTGTATTGCAGGCTGCCACCCGAATGGTCCGGCACGTCCTGCAATACGGGCTATAAGCCGACGCCTGACCATCTGGGCGCGGACAGCAGGACCGGATACGTGGGGCCGCCCGGGCGCCGTCTGGACCGGGGGAGTGGCTTCGACGATCACCATGGGCGCGCCGGCCGGCTGGAGTCCGCCAGAGAGGTGACGATGTCCGCCACAAGAGCGGCCGCGACCGTCTCCACGGCCGATGATCGCTGCAGCGATGACCGGGTTACGCCGCGATGCGAGGTGCCGGGCGGATCACATACTCCTTCCCCGGGGCCGGGTCGGCAATGGCGGGCGTGCTGGGGCCCCTGACCGCAGCGGAACGACCGCTGATGAGGCGCCGAGGCCGGACGCCGTAACGGACACTGGTCAGTAGTGAACCGCCACAATCTGCCGGCGACCCCTTGCCCGTGTGCGAGGCGGTCGGGTCGGCGAGTTCTCACCGCTGGAGCCTAGAGAGTCCGCTGATGACGGAAGCTGCCCGGACGACCTAGGCGCGGACGCTGGACATATGCTTTTTGCTGGTCCACCCGCGTCCGTCGGAACCGCAACGCCATCGGACCCCGCCCTTGTCCAGCTAACGACCCGGCGAATGCGGGGCGAAGTTCAGCAGCCGGACGCATAGTGGCAGGTCGGGGCAGGTATGGAGCGGTCTGTAAATGGCCTGCGTCCCGTAAACGTCACCTCATAGCACTGGACGACCTCAGTTGGCTGGTGCATACATTGATCTGCATCACCTTCAGGATGTTAGGATGAAATGGCAGGGTCTGACGTGCCCCGGCCTGAGAGCCAGGGCACCGCGGGTGCGAGGGAGATGGAAGTGAAGGCACGAGCGCGCCAGGCATCGCAGCAAGGCACGGCGAACGGGCGGGACGAGCTGCTCACCGTCGAGGAGGTCTGCGAGGAGCTGAAGGTCTCTCGCAGGACTTTTGACCGGTGGCGTGCCCTGGGCACTGGCCCGCGCAGCACCCGGATTGGCGGTACCGGCCCGGTTCGGGTCAGGCGGAGCTGGCTGGATGAGTGGCTTGAGGGTTCTGACCAGGACATCGCTTGAGCAGCTATGACGTCCGGTTCTGGAAGATCGAGGTACGCAAGGACCGGCGCACACCCTACCGTGTCCGCTGGACCGTGGCCGGTCGGCAGTTCGGCGATTCCTTCCTCACCATGGCGCTCGCTGAGTCGTTCCGGTCGCAGCTCATCAGCGCGGCCAGGAAGGGGGAGGGCTTCGACCTCGAGACGGGCCTGCCCGAGTCCATGGTGCGCCAGCTCAGGGATGTCTCATTTTTCACGCACGCGATGGAGTTCGCGGCCTCTGCCTGGAAGGGCTCAGCGGCGAAGAGCCGCGTGTCCCTAGTCGAAACACTCAGCCGGGTGGTACCGGTTCCCGTCCGCGGCCTGGCTGGCGCTCCCGACCCTGCCGTGCTCCGCGGGGCGCTCCGCAAGACCCTCAACCAGGGAAGCCACGCGGGCACTCTCACCGATGAAGAAGTCAAGGCGGTTGGCTGGCTGGAAAAAGCCTCACGGCCGATGAGCGCGTTCGAAGACGCCGCGACTGTCTGCGATGTTCTCGACGCCCTGGCCGTCAACCTGGACGGCAGGCCTGCCGCGCCTGAATACTTCTCTCGCCGCCGCCGGGTGCTGCACAAGGTGCTCGGTTACGCGGTGCGCAAGAAGCGCCTGAACAAGAATCCGCTGAGCAAGAACAACCTGCCCGAAGGGTGGACGCCGCCCGAGACACCTGACGACGCGGTAGATCCCCGGTCAGTGGGAAGCCCAGCGCTGATCGCCGCGATGCTTACCGTGTGCAGCTACGTCGGCATGCGCCAAGGTCCCCGTTTCGTCGCGTTCTATGCCTGCATCTACTACGCAATGATGCACCCGTCCGAAGTCGCCGCCCTGACCCGGAATGGGTGCTACCTGCCCGGCAACGGATGGGGCCACCTGACCTTTGCCGACTCCAGCCCAGCGGCGGGGAAGGCGTTCACCGACGACGGACAGGTCCACGAGCACCGCGGGCTGAAGGGGCGCACCAAGGGCAGGCCCAACAACGACCCGCGAGTGCGCAGGCCCACGCGCAAAGTGCCGATCCCGCCTGAACTCGTCATCCTGATTCGCGTGCACATCGAACTGTTCGGCGCCGGTCCTGATGGCCGGATTTTCCGCAGCGAGAACGGTAACCCGATCCAGCCGTCCACCTGGTGGCAAGTATGGCGGAAAGTCCGCGCGCTCTCGCTGACCCCCGAACAGCTGGACACGCCACTACTTCGCCGCCCCTACGACCTGCGCCATTCCGGTGTCACCTGGCGCCTCAATTCCGGTGTCCCGCCCACTGAGGTGGCAGCGTGGGCGGGCCACAGCGTGGACGTGCTGATGTGCGTCTACGCCAAGTGCATGACCGGCCTGGAAGACGTCTGGATCAGCCGCATGGACGACACCCTCCACCTGCAGGGCGCCCCGCAAGACCAAGGCCCACGGGAGGATGGCCCCGAGGACGAGGACGCGCAGAAATGACCGTTCTATGGTTGCCGGTTCGCGTCTTCCTTGGGGCGCGTATGGGGCGTGGAACCTGGCAGACGATGGCTTGCGGCGACAGCCGCTGTCAGCGCTTGTCGCTGGCCTCGTTTGCGTTTGACCAGCTCAGGACAGCATTTAGGCTGGCTGTAAGTGGCGCCCCCAGCAGGATTCGAACCTGCGCTCACGGCTCCGGAGGCCGTTGCTCTCTCCCCTGAGCTATGGGGGCTACGCGCCTCCGAAAGGGTACCAGCCGAAAGGCCCTCCCGGACACGCGGCCGCACAGCGTCTTAACCAATGGTCCACCTGGCGCGACCACTGGCCAGAACACGCTACCCTCACGCGAGTGACGCAGGGATTGGGACGGGTGCTCGTCGTGGACGACGACGAGATAATCAGGCGGCTGATCGCGGTCAACCTCCAGCTTGAGGGCTTTGACGTCGAGATGGCGGTGGACGGCCAGGATTGCCTGGACAAGGTGACGGAAATCGCCCCGGACGTCATCACGCTGGACGTAATGATGCCTCGGCTCGATGGCTGGGAGACGGCGGTCCAGCTGCGCGAGTCGCCGGAAACCGCCCACATCAAGGTGGTGCTGATCACCGCCCGGGCCCAGGAGGACGACAAGACCAGGGGCACGCACGTGGGCGCCGACGCCTACCTCACCAAGCCGTTCGACCCGAACGAGATGATCCGCGTGATCCGTGAACTGGCGGGCGTCGCCTAGGTGATCACCGCCGAGCTGCGGCGGGCGATTCTCGCCGCGGCCGGCGTCGGCGCAGTATCGGCCGAGGACGCTGACCCGTTGCTCCGCCCCGGCCCGGCGCCGGGGAGCTACGCGTCTCACCTGCCCTTCCGGCTGCCCCCGCCCGGTCAGGACCCGCGCGACCTGGCGGCGCTGCTGGCCGGCCGGCTCGCGCGCGAGCCGTGGATCGCCGCCGCCGAGGTCACCGGCCCCGGGTTCCTCACCGTGACCGTCACCCACGACGCGCTGGCCGGCCTCGCGGTGCGGATCGCCCGCGCGGGCCCGGCCTGCGCGCGTAGCGACGCGCTGCGCGGCCGCACGCTGCCCGCCGCACCGCCGGGCCCCCCGGCCGCGCTGGACTGGCCGCAGGCCCAGGCGGCCCTCGCCGCGCAACTGACCGCCCGTCTCGCCGCCGCCGCGGGCGCCACTGTCTATATTGATGCCGAACGGGCCTCGGTTCCCGCCCCGGTTCCCCTTCCAGCGGCCCGCTCGGAGGGCCTGCCGCCGGCCCAGCCGATACCACTGCCCGCAGCCGGGCCCGTGGCGGAGGCGGCCCGGTACGCCGGGGCCGACGCGGTGCGGTTCGCGCTGGCCCGGATGCCGCCCGGCGGCCCCACGGCCAGCACGCCCCCCAACGCGGCGGTCATCGCGCGGCACGTCCTGGCCAATCCCGCCTATGCTGTTCGGTACGCGCATGCCGCCGCTGCCGCCGTGCTGCGCTGGGCCGCCGCGCTGGGGACCAGGCCAGCCGGGTTCACGCCGCGCCTGCTCGCCGAACCGGAGGAGCTGGCGCTGCTCGACGCGTTGTCCTGGCTCCCCGAACGGGTGGCCATGGCGGCGCGCCGCGGACGTCCCGACGAGTTCGCCGGGTATCTGGAGGAGCTGGCAGCACGGACGATTGAGACTATGAGCACGACCAGCTTCACGACAGTATCGAGTATCAGCAGCGAAAGACTGTGGCTGGCGGACGCGGTGCGGACCGGGCTCGCCGTCGGCCTCAGGCTGCTCGGGATCGACGCGCCCAGCCGCCTGTAGGCCGCGCTACGAAGGGAACCTCATGAGCCGTGTCGCGCACCCGGCCGGGCCACGCCATGGTGACGTGCTGCCCGCCGACCATCCGCCGGCCGCGCCGGAGGATCTGAACGCGCTGTACCCCGGGATCTGGCCGCGCGGCGCCCGGCGATCCGGGGGCGTGCTGACGCTCGGCGGCGCGGACGTGCGGGATCTGGCCGCCGAGTTCGGCACGCCGCTGTACGTCTGCGATGAGGAGGACGTTCGGTCCCGTTGTCGTGATTACCTGGAGGCGTTCGGTCCTGACGGCCGGGTGTTCTACGCCGCGAAGGCGTTCTGCTCCCGTGCGGTGCTGCGCTGGGTGAGCTCGGAGGGCCTCGGCATCGACGTCTGCACCGGCGGCGAGCTGGAGGTGGCGCTGTCAGCCGGGGTGCCGCCCGAACAGATCACCATGCACGGCAACAACAAGACGCTCGACGAACTCTCCCGGGCAGTCTTGGCCGGCGTGGGCCACATCGTGGCGGACTCGTTCGAGGAGATCGCCCGGCTGGCCTACCTGACCGAGGACGCGACGAGAAGGCCCAACGTGCTGGTCCGGGTCACCACCGGGGTGGAGGCGCACACCCACGAGTTCATGGCGACCGCGCACGACGACCAGAAGTTCGGCTTCTCGCTGGCTTCCGGGGCCGCCGACGAGGCGGTGCGGCGGGTCATCGCCTGCCCGGGCCTGTCGTTCGCCGGGCTGCACTCGCACATCGGCTCGCAGATCTTCGACACGGCCGGCTTCGAGGTGGCGGCGCACCGGGTGGTCGGGCTGGCGGTCAGGATCCGCGGCGAGCACGGCATCGAGATCGCCGAGCTCGACCTTGGCGGCGGGTTCGGCATCGCCTACACCGACGAGGACGACGCCCCCGAGGTCAAGGAACTGGCGCAGAGCCTGCGCGAGATCGTGGACGGGCAGTGCCGGGCCGCCGGGCTGGCCCGGCCCCGGCTGACCGTCGAGCCGGGCCGCGGCATCATCGGGCCGTCGACGGTGTCACTGTACACGGTCGGCACGGTCAAGGACGTGGACGGGCTGCGGACCTACGTCAGCGTGGACGGCGGAATGAGCGACAACATCAGGACCGCGCTGTACGACGCCTCCTACTCGTGCGCGCTGGCCTCGCGCGCCTCGGCCGCCCCGCCGATGCTGTCCCGGGTGGTCGGCAAGCACTGCGAAAGCGGCGACATCGTGGTGCGGCACGCGTACCTGCCGTCCGATCTGGTCCCCGGCGATCTGCTGGCCGTGCCGGCCACCGGCGCCTACTGCCGGTCACTGGCTAGCAACTACAACCACGTCGCGCGCCCGGCCGTGGTCGCCGTCGGCGCGGGCGCCGCCCGGGCGATCGTCCGCCGCGAGACCATTGACGACCTGCTCAGCCTGGATATCGGATGAACCAGACCCTTCCTACCCTCAAGGTGGCCCTGCTCGGCTGCGGTGTCGTGGGGTCCGAGGTGGCCCGGCTGCTTACCGAGCAGGCTGAGGACCTCGCCCTGCGCGTCGGCGCCCGGCTGGAACTGGCCGGGATCGCGGTGCGGCGGGTCGGGCACCGGCGGGCCGCCGCGATCGACCGCTCGCTGCTCACCGCCGACGCCCACGCGTTGGCCACCCGGCCCGACGTGGACATCGTGGTGGAGGTGATCGGCGGCATCGAGCCGGCCAGGTCGCTGCTGCTGGCCGCGCTGAAGGGCGGCAAGCCGGTGGTCACCGCGAACAAGGCCCTGCTCGCCGAGAACGGCGCGGAGATCTACGGGGCGGCCCGCGAGTACGGGGCCGACCTGTACTACGAGGCCTCGGTGGCCGGCGCCATCCCGCTGCTCCGGCCGCTGCGCGAGTCGCTGGCCGGGGACACCGTGCACCGCGTACTCGGCATCGTCAACGGCACCACCAACTTCATCCTCGACCGGATGGACTCCTCGGGCGCGGGCTTCGCCGAATCCGTCGAGGAGGCGCAGGCGCTCGGCTACGCCGAGGCCGACCCGACGGCTGACGTGGAGGGGTTCGACGCGGCCGCGAAGGCGGCCATCCTGGCCAGCTTGGCCTTCCACACCCCGGTGACCGCGGCGGACGTGTACCGCGAGGGCATCACCGAGGTCACCGCCACCGACATTCTCAGCGCGCGGGCGCTCGGCCGGGTGGTCAAGCTGCTCGCCATCTGCGAACGGTGCGACGGCGGCGTCGCGGTCCGGGTGCACCCCGCGATGATCCCGCGCAGCCATCCGCTCGCCTCGGTCAGCGAGGCCTACAACGCGGTGTTCGTGGAGGCCGAGTCGGCCGGCCGCCTGATGTTCTACGGCGCTGGCGCCGGCGGCACCCCGACCGCGAGCGCCGTGCTCGGCGATATCGTCGCCGTGGCCAGGAACCGGCTGGCCGGCACGCGCGGCCCGGACGCGTCCACCTACGCCGGCCTGCCGGTCATGCCGATGGGGGAGACGCTCACCCGCTACCACGTCTCGCTCGACGTGGACGACAAGCCCGGCGTGCTCGCCCCGGTGGCCGAGGCGTACGCGCGGCACGACGTCTCCATCGAGGCGGTCCGCCAGGCCAGCCGTGGCGCCGAGGCCCAGCTCGTGATCGTGACGCACACGGCGCGGGACGCGGCGCTCGCCGCGACCGTCCGGGAACTCGAGGCGCTGCCGGTAGTCCGCGCGGTCGCCAGCGTGATGCGGGTGGAAGGGGAGGAGGAGTTAGCGTGACCGAACCTCAACTCCAGGCCAGCCGCGCGGGAGGACCCTGGCGCGGGGTGATCGCCGAATACCGGGACCGGCTGCCGGTCACCGAAGCCACGCCGGTGGTCAGCCTGCGGGAGGGCGGCACCCCGCTGCTGCCCGCCCCGGTCCTGTCCGCCCGCACCGGCTGCCAGGTCTACCTCAAGGTCGAGGGGGCCAACCCGACCGGCTCGTTCAAGGACCGCGGCATGACGGTGGCCATCAGCATGGCGGCCGGGTCCGGCGCCCAGGCGGTGATCTGCGCGTCGACCGGAAACACCAGCGCCAGCGCCGCCGCCTACGCGGCCCGGGCCGGGATCACCTGCGCGGTGCTCGTGCCGCGCGGCAAGATCGCCATCGGCAAGCTCGCCCAGGCGCTGGTGCACGGGGCCAGGCTGCTGCAGGTCGAAGGCTCGTTCGACGACTGCCTGGAGCTGGCCAGGAAGCTGGCCGCCGAGTATCCGGTGGCGCTGGTCAACTCGGTCAACCCGGACCGGATACAAGGCCAGAAGACGGCCGCGTTCGAGATCGTGGACGAACTTGGCGACGCGCCCGACGTGCACTGCCTGCCGGTGGGCAACGCGGGGAACATCACCGCCTACTGGATGGGGTATACCGAATACCAGCGGGCGGGCCTGGCGTCCCGGTCGCCGCGGATGTTCGGGTTCCAGGCCAGCGGCGCGGCACCGATCGTGACCGGCCGGCCCGTGCTGCAGCCGCAGACGATCGCCACCGCGATCAGGATCGGCAACCCGGCGTCCTGGCTGCTGGCCGAGGCGGCCCGCGACGAGTCCGGCGGCCTGATCGACTCGGTCACCGACCGGGAAATCCTCGCCGCCTACCGGCTGCTGGCCACCCGGGAGGCGGTGTTCGGCGAGCTCGCCTCCGCGGCAAGCGTGGCCGGGCTGCTGCGGGTCAGCGCGGGCGGGCAGATCCCGGCCGGGTCCCGGGTGGTCTGCACGATCACCGGCAACGGCCTGAAGGACCCGGACTGGGCGCTGTCCGGCGCGCCCGCCCCGGCCACCATCCCCGCCGACGCCGCCGCCGCCGCGACCGCCCTGGGCCTGGCCTAACCCTCCGTCCCCTGGCCCAGCCCTCCCCGTCCCCTGGTCCAGCCCTCCCCGTCCCCTGGTCCAGCCCTCCCCGTCCCCGGCCCAGCCCTCCCCGTCCCTGGTCCAGCCCTCCCGTCCCCGGCCCAGCACGCCCCGCCCGCCCCGTACATCTCCGCAGCCCCGCTTACCCCGCCGCCCGCCCCCAGCCGGCTCGATGTTCCATCGTGCCGGTGACAGCCGGCTCGATGTTCCATCGCGCCGGACCCGACCCGATCAGTGAGGAGTCAGATGGCCTGGTTTAACAGCGTGGTGCGGGTGCGGGTGCCCGCGACCAGTGCCAACCTGGGGCCGGGCTTCGACGCGCTCGGGCTCGCGCTGACCCTGCTCGACGAGGTGGACGCGTGGGTCTGCGCGTCCGGGCTGTCCATCGAGATCTCCGGCGAGGGCGCGGACCTGGCCGGGGCCGGCGAAGAGCACCTAGTCGTGCGGGCGATGCGGGCGGCGTTCGCCGTCACCGGGGGTCAGCCGCCGGGCATCGGGCTGCGCTGCGTGAACCGGATCCCGCACGGCCGCGGTCTCGGCTCCTCGGCCGCCGCGATCGTGGCCGGCATCCTGGCCGCGCGGGCCCTGGCCGAGCCTGAGCCGCTCGCCGCGGAACGCGCGGGCCAATTGCCGGACGACGCCGTGTTCGGGCTGGCCACCGAACTCGAGGGGCATCCGGACAACGTAGCTGCCTGCCTGGCCGGGGGGCTGACCATCGCCTGGACCGAGGACGGCCAGCCGCGGATGGTCCGGCTCGAGCCGCGGTCCTCGATCAGGCCCGTGATGTGCGTGGCGCCGGCGCCGGTGCGCACGGAGGTGACCAGGCGCCTGCTGCCTGACCTGGTGCCGCACCGGGACGCCGCAGCCAACGCCGGGCGCAGCGCCCTGCTGGTCGCCGCGCTGACCCAACTGCCCGTCGGCCCACCGGAGACAGCGCCGGAGACAGCGGGCGCGCTGCTCGCCGCGACCCGGGATTGGCTGCACCAGGACTACCGGGCGGCGGCGATGCCGGAAACCGCCGCGCTGGTCGGTCTGCTGCGGGCGGCCGGCATCCCCGCCGTGGTGTCCGGGGCGGGCCCGTCCGTGCTGGCGCTGCTGGCCGACCACGAAAAGACTAGTTATCGTCACCACCTGGACAGCTTGGGTTCAATCGTGGGAGAAACGGGTACTGCATGGCATGTAAGCTCGCTAGACGTCGAGCGGCAAGGTGCGCGGATCCTGCGCCCGGAGTCCCAGCTGGGGTACTGACGCGGGAAACGAGCGGCCAATCCGCCCGGCCGGGCGCGTAGCGGCAGGTCCAGGCCACGACATCGAAACTGGAGCTGTGCACGCTGGGTACCCGAGGCTGCTAGCGGGCCACTTGGGACCGTTGCCTCTTCTTCTGCGCGACATGGACGGCTGCGAAGGAATGCCGTGAGTCCTCATGGTGTTAGGCTTAGTGGCGCATCGGGTGCCCCGCTCTGGATTGGGTGCTCGTCGGCAAACCGGGCGCTCGCCGGTAAACTCCTTTGGGACGGTATTGTTGCCGTACCCAAGGTCTTTGACGCAGGATGTCTCGTTGTCTTCTCGGCTGAGGAGCACGGCCAGCCTGCCGGGAGCGCGCGATCTGGGGACGCGGGCGAGCGGTACAGCCGCCCGGGCGCTCCCCGGCTCATCTCCCTAGCTTGCGGACACATAGCGACGCACGGAGGAACGCAAGGCGTTGCGGGAATCGTGGACATTCGGCGGCTATCAGAGCAGCGCGAATCAACTCTGGCCCCAAGGGGGGCCGCTGTACCGGGTCGAAGGGCCTAGCGGGTTCACCCAGGCGGCCGAGAATTCATGGAAGGACCATTAGTGAGCGACACAACCGAAATCCTCAGTGGCGCGCCCGGCGCGTCTGAGGATGCCCCCGTCGGTAACTCGGCGCCGTCCGCGGCCGCTGGCGAATCAGCACAGGGGGCGCCAGGAGCGAGGGCGTCGACGTCCAAGTCGCGCAGTCGCGCTGGCACGGGCCTTTCCTCGCTGCTCATGCCCGAGTTGCAGCGGATCGCGCAAACGATGGGCATACCGGGGGCCGGCCGGATGCGTAAGGGACAGCTCGTCGAGGCGATCGAGGCCCGGCAGGGCGGAGCGCCGCGGCAGGAGGCGGGCGCCGCGAACGAAGGTTCGAACCAGCGTGTCGCGTCCGCGGGAGCTGACTCGACTCGCCTGCGGAAGCAGGACGCTATGGAACCAGACACACGCACGCAATCCGGCATCGGAGACGGTGCCGCGGCAGGCCTGGGCGCCAGCGCGCCCGGCGGGATCGGCGCGGACGGAGCCGGGCAGCAGCTCAGCTTCGACCAGGCAGCCGTGACCGACCGGCCGGACGGCCCGGCCCAGCAGGCCCCGGCCCAGCAGGCCGCAGCTCAGCAGGTTCCCGCCCAGCCGGCGGGAGCCCAGGAGACGGGCGGCGCGCCGCAGGGCGCGCGTGAAGACGCCCAGCCGAGTATACGGGACGAAGCCGCGCCAGGCGAGACGCAGCGCGGTGACCGGCGCCGCCGGAACGGGCGCCGCGACGACCAGCCGCCGCGCGGCCGGGACCAGGCGGCCCGCGAGTCCGGCCGTGACAACGGCGGCCGCGATCAGGGCGGCCGGGACCAGGGCGGCCGCGAGCAGTCCGGCCGGGACCAGGGCAGCCGTGATCACGGCGGCCGTGACGGTGGCCGCGACAACAGCGGCCAGGAGCGTGGTGGCCGGGACCGGGAGCCCATGGCGGCGAGCCGCGGGCCAGCGGGTGAGGCATACGACGACGGCGGCGGACGGGGCCGCAGCCGGGACCGGTTCCGGAACAGGAACCGCAGGCGCGGCGACCGCCAGGCCGAACCGGAGCCCGTGATCGGCGAGGATGACGTGCTCATCCCGATCGCCGGCATCCTCGACGTGCTCGACGCGCAGGGGTACGCCTTCGTGCGCACCACCGGCTACCTGCCCGGGCCGAACGACGTGTACGTCTCCCTCTCCCAGGTGCGCAAGCACGGCCTGCGCAAGGGCGATGTCATCGAGGGCGCCGTCCGGCAGCCGCGCGACGGCGAGCGCCGGGAGAAGTTCAACGCCCTGGTCCGGCTGGACAAGGTCAACGGCCTGGACCCCGAGCGGTCCGTGGGCCGGCCGGAGTTCTCCAAGCTGGTGCCGCTGTACCCGCAGGAAAGGCTCCGGCTGGAGACCGATCCCGGCAACATGACCACCCGGATCATTGACCTGATCTGCCCCATCGGCAAGGGCCAGCGCGGTCTGATCGTGTCGCCGCCGAAGGCGGGCAAGACGATGATCCTGCAGTCGATTGCCAACGCCATCACCAAGAACAACCCGGAGTGCCACCTCATGGTCGTCCTCGTCGACGAGCGGCCGGAAGAGGTCACCGACATGCAGCGCACGGTGAAGGGCGAGGTCATCCACTCCACGTTCGACCACCCGGCCGACGACCACACCACGGTGGCCGAGCTGGCCATCGAGCGGGCCAAGCGGCTCGTGGAGATGGGCCACGATGTGGTCATCCTACTCGACAACATCACCCGGCTGGGCCGCGCGTACAACAACTCGGCCCCCGCCAGCGGCCGCATCCTGTCCGGCGGTGTGGACTCCACGGCGCTGTACCCGCCCAAGCGGTTCTTCGGCGCGGCCCGCAACATCGAGCACGGCGGCTCGCTGACGATCCTGGCGGCGGCCCTGGTCGAGACCGGCTCCCGGATGGACGAGGTCATCTTCGAGGAGTTCAAGGGCACCGGCAACATGGAGCTGCGGCTGCGCCGCGAGCTCGCCGAGAAGCGGCTCTTCCCGGCGGTCGACGTGGACGCGTCGAGCACCCGTAAGGAAGAGATCCTCCTCTCGCCGGACGAGCTCAAGATCATCTGGCAGCTGCGCCGGGTGCTGCACGCGCTCGAGCCGCAGCAGGCGCTCGAGCTGCTCATGGAGCAGATGCGCAAGACCAAGAGCAACGCCGAGTTCCTGCTCCAGGTGCAGAAGACCACCCTCGGCTCCTGACGCTCCGCACCGGGCTTCGACGGCGTTCCGCCGCCGTGGAAGCCCGGTGGCAGCGCCCGCTGGCCACCCTGCTGACTCCCGGGACAGCGGGAATGCGGGATCAGGAAAACTGGTTCCACTGTCTGGCACACTAGAAGCCGCAACCACGCGGTACCGGTTCACGCCCTCGGGCGACCCGGCGACCGCTCGAGGCAGGAGTTGTCACATGAAGAATGGCATTCATCCCGACTACCACGTCACCACGGTGACCTGTGGCTGCGGGAACACGTTCACCACGCGGAGCACCGCGCCCAGCGACACGATCCACGTCGAGGTCTGCTCGAACTGCCACCCGTTCTACACCGGCAAGCAGAAGATCCTCGACACCGGCGGCCGCGTCGCCCGGTTCGAGAAGAGGTTCGGCAAGAACCCCTCAACCAAGCCCGCCGACAAGAAGTAACCCCAGAGCCTGCAGGGCCAGCCCGGCCCAACCAACCGCGCTCCCACGCCCTAGCTTCGTGCCCCTCATGGAAGGTGCCGCGAGTCGCGAGCAGTAGACCATAGCCAGGCGCCGCCCGGCACCGGCGGGGATATGTTCGAAAGTGGCGAGCCCAAGGTCTACGGTCAGCGATGGGCGGCAAGCGCGCGGGCAAAACATTTGAAAGGATCACCCGGTGTTCGACCGGCTAAGCGAATTGGTCAGCGAGCATGCCGAGCTCGAGCATGCTCTCGCCGACCCCACCGTGCACTCCGACCAGGAGAAAGCACGCACGCTTGGCCGCCGCTACGCCGAGCTGACCCCGATCGTGCACGCTTACCTCCAGTGGCAGCAGACCTCGGCGGACGAGGAGGCCGCGCACGAGCTGGCCAGGGAAGACCCCTCGTTCGCCGCCGAGGGCGAGCAGCTGGCCGCGCACCGGGAGGAGCTCGAGGCCCAGCTGAGCAAGCTGCTCGTGCCCCGGGACCCTAACGACGGGCGCGATATCATTCTCGAGGTCAAGGCGGGCGAGGGCGGCGAGGAATCCGCGCTGTTCGCCGGCGACCTGCTCCGGATGTACCAGCGTTACGCCGAACGGCGTGGCTGGAAGACCGAGATCCTCGACTCCACCGTCACGGGGCTGGGCGGGATCAAGGACGTGACGGTCGCCGTGAAGGGCAAGGGCGCCGAGGGCGCCTGGTCCCGGCTGAAGTACGAGGGCGGAGTGCACCGCGTGCAGCGGGTGCCGGTAACCGAATCCCAGGGCCGTATCCACACCTCTGCGGCCGGCGTGCTGGTCGCGCCCGAGGCCGCGCCGGTCGAGGTGCAGATCAACGACAACGACCTGAAGGTCGACGTGTTCAGGTCCTCGGGCCCGGGCGGGCAGAGCGTGAACACGACCGACTCGGCGGTGCGGATCACCCATCTGCCGAGCGGGATCGTGGTGTCCTGCCAGAACGAGAAGAGCCAGCTGCAGAACAAGGAGCAGGCGATGCGCGTGCTGCGCGCGCGGCTGCTCGCGCAGGCCGAAGCCGATGCCGACGCGAAGGCGAGCGCGGAACGGCGCAGCCAGGTGCGCACGGTGGACCGCTCGGAGCGGGTCCGCACCTACAACTTCCCGGAGAACCGCATCTCCGATCACCGGGTGGGCTACAAGGCCTACAACCTCGACCAGGTCATCGACGGTGACCTCGACGCGGTGGTCGACGCGCTGGCGGCCGCGGACCTGGCCGCGAAGCTGGTTGGCCCCGGCGATGATGAGCCTGCTGCTTGATGAGGTGGCGCTGGCCGCGCTGCGGCTGGCCGACGCCGGAGTGGAATCGCCGCGCGCGGACGCCGAGTTGATCGCGGCCAGCGTCCACAATGTCAGGCGGGGCGAGCTGCACATGGTGCGCGACTCCGACTTCGACGGGCGGTTCTGGGCCGACATCGCGCGCCGGGCGGCCCGCGAGCCGCTCCAGCACATCACCGGCCGCGCCCACTTCCGTTACCTGGAGCTCGACGTGGGGCCGGGGGTGTTCGTGCCGCGCCCGGAGACCGAGGTGATGACCGGCTGGGCCATCGGCAGGCTGCGCGACATGGACGTCGCCGAGCCGGTGGTGGCCGACCTGGGCACCGGCTCTGGCGCGATCGCCCTGGCCATCGGGCAGGAGGTGCCCAGGGCCCGGGTGCACGCGGTCGAGGCCGATCCGCTCGCCCGGGCCTGGGCCGAGCGCAACGTCAGCAAGTACGTGGAGAGCGCCCCGTATACGGCGGGGCGCATCATGTTGCACGCGGGCGACTTCGGCGACGTGCTCAGCGAACTCGACGGTACGGTTGACCTCGTGATCAGCAACCCGCCGTACATCCCGGTGGGGGCGTACGTCGAGCCTGAGGTCGGCGAGTACGATCCGCCGGCCGCCCTATGGAGCGGAACGGATGGGCTCGACGCCATCCGGACCGTGGAACGCGCGGCACGGAGGCTGCTCCGGCCGGGCGGCCTCGTCGCCGTCGAGCACGGCGCTCAGCAGGGAGCGGCGGTGTACTGGGTGTTCCCGGAGGAGTCCGGCTGGCGGGACACGCGCAACAACAAGGACCTGGCCAGCCGTGACCGCTTCGTCACCGCGGCCTGGTCGGGCGAGGGGGCCTGAGACATGGTGCCGGGAATGGGCCCGGAAATGGACGGAGTTGCAGCCAGATGAGCATGCGTTACGACTGCGGGGACCCGCAGATGCGGACCGCGGGAATCGACGCCGCGGTGACGGCGGCTCGCGGCGGCGAGCTGATCGTGCTGCCGACCGACACGGTGTACGGCATCGGCGCGGACGCGTTCACCCCGTCGGCGGTCACCACCATGCTGGCGGCCAAGGGCCGGGGCCGGAACGTGCCGCCGCCCGTCCTGGTCGGTACCGCGCGGGCCGCGGCGGCGCTGGTGGAGGATCTCGGGGCGTTCGGGCAGGACCTGATCGACGAGTTCTGGCCCGGCGCGCTCACCCTGGTGTTCCGCGCCAGCCCGACGCTGCTCTGGGACCTGGGTGACACCAAGGGCACGGTCGCGCTGCGGATGCCGCTGCACTCGGTCGCGCTCGACGTGCTCAAGCAGACCGGGCCGCTCGCGGTGTCCAGCGCCAACCGGCACGGCCACCCGTCGGCCACCAGCGCCGATGAGGCGGAGCAGCAGCTTGGCGGGGCGGTATCGGTATACCTCGACGGCGGGCCGTGCGCCGACAACATCCCGTCGACGATCCTCGATCTGACCGGGACCATACCGAAGGTGCTCCGGGCCGGCGCGATCTCCGTGGACCGGCTGCGCACGGTGGCGTCGGTCATCGCCGAGAACGAGCACTACGCCGAGAACGCAAGCCCCACCGCCGACTTCAAGCCCGCGGCGCCGCATCCCCTCGAGGGCTCAGAAGGTTCTCTGGACCCCGCCACCGGTGAGCCGCCCTCCAGCGCGTAGCTGGTGCCATAAAGTGGCGGTGATGAAAGCCGATCAGACCCAGGCCCGCTGAGGCGGCATGCGCGAGTACGCCCTGGTCTTGCTCGTCACCGCGGCGGTGACCTACCTGCTCACCCCGTCGGTGCGGCGGCTTGCCATCGCCACCCGCGCGATTCATGAGCCGCGGGCCAGGGATACCCATACCGAACCGACCCCGCTGCTTGGTGGCCTGGCCATGTACGGCGGCCTCGTCGCCGGGCTGCTGATCGCCAGCCGGCTCTCCTTCCTGCAAGACCCCTTCCAGACGGCCGGATCGAAGAGCGAAGCCGGCCTGCTGCTGGCCGGCGGCCTCGTGGTCGTCGTCGGGTTCGTCGATGACCGGTGGGGGCTCAGCGCGATCAGCAAGCTGGCCGGGCAGGTGGCGGCGGCCGGCATCCTGGTCTGGAGCGGCCAGGCGCTGCCCTGGCTGCCGTTGCCGAGCGGCGGCGTGTTCACGCTCGAATCGGACCTGAGCGTGACGCTGACCATCCTGCTCATCGTGGTCACCATCAACGCGATCAACTTCATCGACGGCCTCGACGGGCTCGCGGCGGGCATCGTGGCCGTCGCCGCGCTGTCGTTCCTGGTCTACTCGTACACGCTGAACCGGACCATCGGCACCACCTCGCAGTCGCTGCCCGCGGTGGCGTCGGCGCTGCTGGCCGGCATGTGCATCGGGTTCCTGCCGCACAACTTCTACCCGGCGCGGATCTTCATGGGCGACATCGGCGCCATGCTGCTCGGCCTGCTGCTCGCCTACGGGCCGATATCCAGCACCGATTCGCTCGACCCGGCCCTGCTGACCAACTACGCGCAAACCCACGCCCTGGACCGGTTCGCCATCCTCCTGCCGCTGCTGATGCCGGCCGCGATCTTCGTCATCCCGTACGCGGACCTGATGTTCGCGATCATCCGGCGGACCCGGGCGGGCAAGCCGCTGATGGCCGCCGACCGGCAGCACCTGCATCACCGGCTGCTCAACATCGGCCATTCCTACCGGCAGAGCGTGCTGATCATGTACCTGTGGGCGGCGCTGTTCTCGGTCGCCGTGGTATCGCTGTCGATCGTGCGGAGCCCTTCGGTCGTGTTCGTCGCCGCCACCCTGGTCGCGGTGCTCGCCCTGCTGCCCGTCACCAGCCCACGCCTGCGCCCCTGGCGGGCCCGGAATAAGGCGGTGCCCGCCGTCCGTACGCCCGCGGTCGCCGGGCGGCTCCCGGCGCCGACGCCGCAGACGCCGCGATACTCCGCGGCCACCTCGTCCGCCACCGCGCCGTCCGGCGGCGTCAACGGCCTGCCGCCCTCCGGGCACGGCACGCTGCCCGGATACTCTCAGGACGCGGGCCCATTCCGCGACGCGAGCGCGTTCCCTCGCGATTCGCGCCCGTCGGACTCGTCCCCGCTCCCCGCTGATGCCCTGCCCCGGGCGGGCCGTCTCCCCGGCGCGGACCCTTTCCCGGCCCAGAGCCCGTTCTCCGCCCAGAGCCCCTTCCCCAGCCAGAGCCCGTTCCCCAGCCAGCCGCCCTTCCCCAGCCAGGACCCCTTTACCAGCCAGCCGCCCTTCCCCAGCCAGGACCCCTTTACCAGCCAGGATCCCATCCCCGGCGAGACCCGGCCTCCCGGTCAGGACCCGTTCCCTAGCCAGGACCGCTCTCCTGGTCAGGACCCTTTCCCAAACCAGGATCCGTTTCCCGGCCAGGGCCCGTTCCCGGGCCAGCCGCCGTTCTCCAGTCAGGGCGCTCCCAACGGTCAGGATCCGCTCCGCGGTCAGGATCCGCTCCGCGGTCAGGATCCCGTTGCTGACCAGTTGCCGTTCACTGCTCCGGCCCCGTTCCCCGATGCCGCGCCGCTCCCTGCAGCGGAGGTGCTGCCCGAGGACCCCCTCGGCGGGCCTGACCCGTTCGCCCAGCCTCAGCGCCCCGACGCGCCGCCCAGGTAGTACCGCCCGGAGGGCTCGTTTATACCTGTTCTTTACCTTCCCTTGACTTTGCCGCGCCCGGACCCTGTCTCCCGGCGCGAGCTGGGTCCGACGCGCCGACGCCGGAGAAATGTCCAGGTATGAGGCTATCTCGGGAGGCCGTCCCGAGGATGACGGCGCGCGCGAGGCGCGGTTCCGGGACGGGAGGGCGGGTCTGGCGGCGCCTCGGGCCCGGTGTTGGTCATAGGTTGTGTGCGATCAGGTAAAGACAGAGTCAAGGACTTTGTGATAGGTTTCACGAGCAGCCCCTCTTTAGCTCGTGAGAGGCCCGTGATACCTTTCGTAAACCTGACCGGATGCCTGCACCGCGACAGCGGCGCGGCGACCGGCTCCTGCAATGTACGCGGAGGATCCCTCCGCGTCAGCAAAGCTGCTGTCGAACCCTCAGGAGCCATCTAAATGCTGGCGAACTACGCCACGATCGTACGGCGCGCGGGAGCGCTGACGGCCGTCGCGGCCGCGATCATGGTCGCCGTGAGCGCCGCCCTAGTCGGCGTCAAAGGACTGATCGGCGCGCTGGTCGGAGTGGCTCTCGTCACCGTGTTCTTCGGCATCAGCGTGCTCGTGGTCGGCCGGGCCGCCCGGCGAAGCCCGGGGGCCATGATGGTAGCCGCCATGGTCACCTACCTGGTCAAGATCGTGGCCCTGGCCATCGTCGTCTCTTCCCTGAACGGTACGACCGCGTTCAGCACCCGAGCCCTCGGCTTCACCGCGATCGGCTGCATCCTGGTCTGGAGCGCCGCGCAGGTCATCACGGCGATCAAGGTCAAGATGCTCTACGTCGAGCCGGAACAGCCACCACAGCAGCAACCGGCGCGGCGAGGCGGGTGACATGAGCGACCACGGCAACGAAGCCGTCACCCGCGCGCAGAAGCAGGCCGCGGCGCAGGGCCGGGCCCAGGGCCTGGAAACGGGCTGGACGGTGTTCAGCTACCTGCTCGCCGGCATGGCGGCCTACGGCATCATCGGCTGGCTCATCGGCCGGGCGGTGCACGTCCCGCTGCTGTTCCCGGTCGGCATGCTGGTCGGCCTGGGCATCTCGATCGGCTACATCATCCACCGCTTCGGCAGGCAGCAAGCGGCGGAGCGGCCACGGAGGGAGATTACCGGTGACCGGTGACGTCGGGGTCCTGGCCAGCGGGGGGTGCCACATCTTCAGCGGGTGCGGATTCCCTGCCCCGGGCCTGCAGGATTTCAACTGGAAGCCGTTCTTCACGATCGGCTCGTTCGGGTTCACCAAGCCGATGCTTCTCGCGATCCTGGCCGCGCTGGTGGTGATCGTGTTCTTCTGGGCGGCGTTCCGTACGCCCAAGCTGGTCCCGCGCGGCCTGCAGAACCTCGGCGAGATCGCCGTCCTGGCCGTCCGGGACCAGATCCTGCGCCCGTCGCTGGGCAAGAAGGGCGACTCATACCTGCCGTTCCTGGTGTCGCTGTTCTTCTTCATCTACATCATGAACGTGATGGAGCTGATCCCGCTCCTCCAGTTCCCGGTCACGTCCAGGATCGGCTTCGTGTGGCCGCTGGTATTCATCGTCTACTTCCTCTACCTGTACCTGGGCGTCAAGCACCAGGGGGCCTGGGGTTACCTCAGGAACATGATCCCGCCGGGCGTGCCGTGGCCGATCTACATCATCCTGGTCCCGGTCGAGCTGCTCAGGTTCTTCGTCTTCCAGCCGTTCACCCTCGGGGTGCGGCTCTTCGGGAACATGTTCGCCGGCCACCTGCTGCTGACGATCTTCTACCTCGCGACGTGGTACCTGCTGTCCCTGTCCATCGGGCTGCTGTACTCCGCGGGTTCCTTCGCGCTGGCGATCTTCGTCTTCCTGCTCGAGACCCTGGTCACCCTGCTGCAAGCATTTATCTTCACCACGTTGACCGCCACGTACATAGCCAGCTCGCTGGAGGCGGCACATTGACCGTGCTGTACCTACGACCCATCCGGCGGGACGAGCCGCCGGTACGACACGTAAAGGACTGATCTATGTCTCTTGCCACTGCTCTCGTGACAGCCGCCGTGACCCCCAAGAGCGTGATAAGCATCAACGCCGGCGCCATCGGCTATGGCCTCGCGGCCATCGGCCCCGGCATCGGCATCGGCCTGGTCTTCGGCCACGCGATCGAGGCCATGGCCCGGCAGCCGGAGGCCACCGGCCGCATCTCGCTGTACATGTGGATCGGCTTCTCGCTGACCGAGGCGCTCGCGCTGATCGGCCTCGTGGCCCCGTTCATCTTCAAGTACTGAGGTAACCGCGTCATGATCCCGCTCGCTGACAGCACGGCGTCGACGAACCCGCTGCTCCCCTCGTGGCCCGAGTTCATTATGGGCACGATCCTGTTCGTCTTGGTGTTCGGCGTCCTGAGCAAGATGGCGCTGCCCCGGATCCAGCAGACGCTGGCGCAGCGCACCGAACTGATCGAGGGCGGCCTGGCCCGGGCCGACGAGGCGCAGGCCGAGGCCAACCAGCTGCTCGACCAGTACCGCGAGCAGCTCGCCGAGGCCCGGCACGAGGCGGCCAGGCTCCGCGAGGAGGCCAGGGAGCAGGGCGCCCAGATCATCGCCGAGATGCGTGAGCAGGCTCAGGTGGAGGCGCGCCGGGTGACCGAGGCGGCCCAGGCGCAGATCCAGGCCGAGCGGCAGCAGGCGCTGAACGCGCTGCGCGCCGAGGTCGGCACGCTGGCGGTCGAGCTGGCCAGCCGGATCGTGGGCGAGTCGCTCACCGAGGAGGCCCGGCAGCGCCGCTTGGTGGACCGGTTCCTCGGCGAGCTCGAGGTAACCAGCCAGTGAGGCCTGCAATGCGGGGGGCGCCGCAAGGGGGGTCTGGGGGGATGGGTCCCCCCAGGATCGGGGGGATCCCGGGGGGTCGTCCCCCCGGGGGAGCAGAGCACCGTTCCGGGGCTGTCACCATGGCCCGTTCGGACCAAAACTCCGAAGTACGAGCGGGAGGTGATGAGCGTGCGCGGCGTGAGTAGGGCCTCGTTCGCCGAGCTCACCGAGCGGCTGGAGGCGGAGGACATTTCCAGCGCCGCCGTGGCCACCGGGCTCGCTGACGAGCTGTTCGCGGTCGTCGGCCTGCTCGACACCGAGCATTCGCTGCGGCGCGCGCTGGCCGACCCGGGCAAGCCCGCGGCGGAGAAGGGCGCGATCGCGGGCGCGCTGCTGCACGGCAAGCTGAGCCAGCGAGCCGAGGCGCTGGTCGTGGCGGCCGCCGAAGCCCACTGGGCGACCCCGGGCGACATGGTCGACGCGATCGAGGAGCTCGCCATCGAGACGATGGTGCTCGCCGCGGATGCGGACGGCGAACTCGACGACCTGGAGGACGAGCTGTTCAGGTTCGGCCGCGTGGTCGCCGGGCAGCCGGACCTGCGGGCCGCGCTGGCCGATGCCTCGCTGCCTGCGGAGGGTAAGCAGTCCCTGCTCAGCGCGCTGCTCGACGGCAAGGTGACTCCGGTTGCCCTGCGCCTGATCAGTCAGGTGGTGCTGCATCCACGCGGGCGGTCGCTGGTCGCGGCCCTGGACTTGTGCGCCAGCGTGGCGGCGCGGCGCCGGGAGCAGCTGATCGCGGTGGTGCGCTCGGCGGTTGAGCTGTCCGCGACCGAGCGCAGGCGGCTCGCCGACGCGCTGGCCGCCTCCTACGGGCACCAAGTTCACCTGAATGTCGTGATTGACCCCTCGGTTATGGGTGGTATTTCCATCCAGATCGGGGATGAGCTTATTGACGGGACCGTGGCCAGCCGGCTGGCCGACGTTCGGCGCAAGCTGGCGGGCTGACATGCTATCGAAAGCGGAAGAATCCGCCGCAGACCAAGAGACGTGCCGGGAAGCCTACGCACGGAAAGACACAGAGGACCATGGCTGAGCTGACGATCCGGCCGGAGGAGATCCGGGACGCGCTGGCGCGTTTCGTCCAGGAATACGAACCCGAGGGCGCCTCGCGCGAAGAGGTAGGCACCGTGACCGAGTGCGGTGACGGCATCGCCCGGGTCGAGGGACTGCCCTCGGCCATGGCCAGCGAGCTGCTCGAGTTCGAGAACGGCGTCCGGGGCCTGGCCCTCAACCTGGACGTGCGCGAGATCGGTGTCGTGATCCTCGGCGAGTTCAACGAGATCGAGGAGGGCCAGCAGGTCCGCCGGACCGGCGAGGTGCTGTCTGTGCCCGTCGGCGACAGCTTCCTCGGCCGGATGGTCGGGCCGCTCGGCGAGCCGCTGGACGGGTTGGGCCCGATCGAGGACACCGAACTGCGGCCGCTCGAGACGCAGGCGCCCTCGGTGGTGGAGCGCCAGCCGGTGAAGGAGCCGCTGCAGACCGGCATCAAGGCCATCGACGCGATGACCGCGATCGGCCGGGGCCAGCGGCAGCTGATCATCGGCGACCGGCAGACCGGCAAGAGCGCCATCTGCATCGACGCGATCATCAACCAGCGGGCGAACTGGGAATCGGGCGACCCCGCCCGCCAGGTGCGGTGCATCTATGTGGCGGTGGGCCAGAAGGGCTCGACCATCGCCTCGGTGCGCCAGACGCTCGAGGAAACCGGCGCGCTGGAGTACACCACGATCGTCGCCGCCCCGGCCTCCGACCCGGCGGGCTACAAGTACATCGCGCCGTACACCGGTTCGGCCATCGGGCAGCACTGGATGTACCAGGGCAAGCACGCGCTGATCGTCTTCGATGACCTGTCCAAGCAGGCCGAGGCATACCGGGCGATCTCGCTGCTGCTGCGCCGGCCGCCGGGCCGCGAGGCCTACCCGGGCGACGTCTTCTACCTGCACTCCCGGCTGCTCGAGCGGTGCGCCAAGCTGTCCGACGACCTCGGCGCCGGATCGCTGACCGGGCTGCCGATCATCGAGACCAAGGCGAACGACATTTCCGCGTACATTCCGACGAACGTCATCTCCATCACCGACGGGCAGATCTTCCTTGAGGCCGACCTGTTCAACGCGGGCGTCCGGCCCGCCATCAACGTCGGTCGGTCGGTCTCCCGGGTCGGCGGCAACGCGCAGATCAAGGCGATGAAGAAGGTCGCAGGCACGCTGCGGCTCTCGCTGTCGCAGTACCGTGACCTCGAGGCCTTCGCCGCGTTCGCGTCCGACCTGGACGCGGCCTCCCGGGCCCAGCTCGACCGGGGCGCGCGGCTGGTCGAACTGCTCAAGCAGCCGCAGTACGATCCGTTCCCGGTAGAAAACCAGGTGGTGTCGATCT
>Ga0074046_10000756_pt1 | contig 29802 bp, 28 predicted proteins | sample BogForMeECP23OM3_FD_94441 | JGI IMG/M metagenome (GOLD analysis project Ga0074046, IMG submission 94441) | Bog forest soil microbial communities from Calvert Island, British Columbia, Canada - Bog Forest MetaG ECP23OM3 | ecosystem: Environmental > Terrestrial > Soil > Wetlands ... | reverse complement strand
GCCAGAGGAATTGGGGACGACGTATGAGAGGTTGAAAAAGGCGTTCCGTCGGTAATGAAATATGCACGGGGGCTAGAGGCAGAAGATTCAGACATGGATTGGAACGCAGGAGAATGACTGTGGATTTGGAGCTGAACGAAGAGCAGAAGTTGCTGCAAAAGAGTGTGCGGGAGTTTGCTGAGACGGAAGTGCGGCTGCTGGCCAAGGAATTGGACGAGACCGGTCATTTTCCGCGAGAGCTGTTCAGGAAGGCGGCGGAACTGGGATTGACGGGGGTGGCGTTCCCTGAAGCGGAGGGCGGGGCGGGCTTTGACCACATTGCTTACACCATTGTGATTGAAGAGATTTCGCGCTGCTGCGCTTCGACGGGAGTGATTCTGAGCGTGCAGAATTCGTTGTTCTGCGATCCGATTCACCGCTTTGGAACTGAGGAGCAGAAAAAACAATTCCTGCTACCGTTCACGCGTGGAGAAAAGATTGGCTGCTACGCGCTGACGGAACCGCAGGCGGGGTCGAATGCGGCGGCGCTGCAGACAAAGGCAGTGAAAAAGGGCGACAAGTACATAATCAACGGGACGAAGGCATGGATCACCAATGGCGGAGTGGCCGATGCGGCCATCGTGTACGTGAACACGGAGCCTTCGAAAGGAGAAAAAGGCATCACGGCGATTGTGGTGGAAGAAGGAACGCCCGGATTTAAGGTGGGCAAAGAAGAGAAGAAGCTGGGCATCAACGCGACGGCGTGCAGCGAACTGGTGTTTACGGATTGCGAAGTGCCGGAAGCGAATCGCGTTGGCAAGGAAGGCGAAGGGTACAAGGTTGCGCTCTCTACGCTGGATGGCGGGCGAATCGGAATCGCTGCGCAGGCTACCGGGATTGCTCAGGGAGCGTTTGAGGCGGCGCTAAAATGGGCGCAAGAGCGGATGGCGTTCGGGCATCCCATCGCGCAGTTTCAAGCGATCCAGTTCATGCTGGCGGACATGGCCACGGAGATCGACGCGGCGCGATTGCTGGTGCGTAAAGCTGCGTGGAAACAGGATAGCGGCTCGCGGTTTAGTCTGGAAGCGGCGACGGCGAAGTTGTTTGCAAGCGAGATGGCTACGCGCGTAACTCATAAAGCCATTCAGATTCATGGCGGCTACGGCTACAGCCGGGAGTATCCGGTGGAACGGGCGTACCGCGACGCGCGGATCACGGAGATTTATGAAGGCACGAGTGAGATCCAACGACTGGTGATTGCTTCGTGGGTGCTGAAATCGTAAGCAAGGTTTTCCACGGCATCGCGCTATTCACTAACTAGGCATGCAGGTTTCATAACCCTCCTTTAGAGCGGCGTTTCTCCCGAATAATGGTGAAAGTTCGCTGCCACACGTAACGGAGGAACCGCGTCACGCTGACGCGATCAGGTGATGTTCGAAACGATTTGCCTAGATGCGGCTGCATTCCTTGGAGCACTGCACGTGATCGGCCCGGCGGTGGCGCGTTACACGATGCGATTTGCAGCGCATTGTATTCCCAATCCAGCCGGCATGGACGAACTTCCACACGAAGTAGCCACACTCTTTGGAAGCCGCATTCCGGAACTGGCAAATATCGGGTTCGAGCCGGTTGGCTGCTACGATTGCGGTGGCTTGACGAATGAGACGCACAGTTACGTTGCTTATTTTTGCAACCGGGCGACGAATGATTTTGCCAACGTATGTGTGATGGTGACGCCGCAGAAAATGGCAAGCTATCTGGAATTGTCGACCAGTTTCACGAACGGCCTGACTCTGGAGACGAACACAAACGGCGCGCTGCCGTTGACACCGCAGGATCCCTCGCACCGCGTGTTCCGCTTTCCAAAAATTACAAAAGCACAGGAACTTTATCGCATACATCGTCGACTGATCGAAAAGTATGCGGCGGGACTTTGGCCACAGGCTGAACCTAGCGGGGAGGAATTGCGGCGATATATACGGGTAATCGAGAACTATGGGCCGCGGCATGCGCGAATCGGGTATATGCAGTTGACGGATGGGGGGAAGTGGTACCGGCTTACGTGGAAGGGCGCAACCTTGATGACCTGGCGCGGATTGTGGCCGACGCCCAGCTTCCGGAAATGGTGGCAGCGCCAGGCGATGCAGGCGGAACTGGATTCGCTGGAAACTCGTGGGATCACGGCGCTACAGAAAGCCTGAGTTCTGCCGCAGGGTATGGTCCGTAGTATCCTGACGATGTGTTGGAACTCGACTCTGGCCTGGAATTCAATCCCAATCACGACGCGGAATTCTTCTCTCTGTTGCCAGCCAAGCCGGCGGTGTGCCTGATCGGTTCCCGAGAAGAGGCGGCCGAGCCTTATTTAATTCGCACGGCGGATCTGCGCAGGCGCTTACAGCGATTGTTGGGTCCACCGGATGCGACGAGCAGGCGGCTGAATTTGCGCGAGTTTGCGCATTTGGTGAGATACCGCGAAACGGGGTCGGCGTTCGAACAGGCATTGGCGTACTACCAGAATGCCAAGCAATTCTTTCCAAAACGATACAGAGAGTTGACGAGGCTGCGGCCGGCACCGGTGTTGAAGGTTAACCTAAGGAATGCGTACCCACGGTGCTTCGTTACTCGCCGAATCGTGGTGAATGAGCAAGGCGAGCCCGCTTCCGGCGTGTATTACGGACCATTTGCATCGCGGCGATTGGCGGAAGCTTTTGCAGAAAAGATGCTGGACTTCTTCAAGGTGCGACGCTGCCAGATCAAAATCCGGCGGGATCCCACTTTTCCCGGGTGCATCTATTCCGAGATGAAGATGTGCCTGGCACCGTGTTTTGCGGCTTGCTCCAAAGAAGAATACGACGCGGAAGTGAACCGATTGGTGCAATTCCTGGATACAAATAGTCTTTCCTTGCATGATGCGCTGACGCAGGATCGAGAGATTGCCAGCGAGCAACTAGACTTCGAGAAAGCGGCGGCGATCCACAAGAAACTGGAAAAGCTGGATGATGTTCTGCGAGGCAAGCCGGATTTGTCGCGTCGAATCCAGAACCTGGATGCGGTCGTTCTGCAACGGACCGCGGAGCCGCAAACGATCGTGTTTTTCGGAGTGCATGGTGGAAGATTGGCCGAGCCGTTTTTTCTGCGATTCGCTGATACTGGGAAACCCGCATCGGCGGAGGAGACGCTTCGGGAGTATCTTGAGGGTGCTGGGAAGACAACGACAGGTGCAAACGCGAATGTGCGACAAAGTGCCGCAGAACTGGGCGAGCATTTGGGCTTACTGGCGCGATGGTTCTTCAGCAGCCCTCGCGAGGGAGAGATATTCTTTCGAGAGAAGGATTGGCCGTACCGGAGAATCTTGCGGGGGTGTTCGCGGCTGCTTTCTCCAAAAAAAGAGGAGGCCGAGCAATCTGGCGGTCCTGAACAAAAGACACAAGGCGAGGAGAACAAATGACCCGGGGAGCAACGCAGGAAGGCACGACGCGATACACAGAAAAGTTTCGAGGGGCCGCAGCCGAGGGGCACTTCCGGCAGACGCAAAATCTAATGGTGTCTAGTGTGGGCATTGGAACGTACCTGGGCCAGCCGAACGATTCGACGGACGCCAGTTATACGGCTGCGATTGTGGCGGCGGTGGAATCGGGACTCAATGTGATTGATACGGCCATCAACTACCGGCTGCAGAGGAGCGAACGAACGATTGGCACGGCGCTGAAAGTGTTGGCACGTAAAGGCATCACTCGCGACGAAATCGTGGTTTGCACCAAGGGAGGCTACCTGACGCCGGACGGGACCATGCCAGCGGATCCGAACCAGTATTTTTTTGAAGAATATCTACAGAAAGGAATTTTCTCCGCGAAGGACATTGCGGCGGGAAGCCACTGTATGACACCGCGCTTCCTAGAGAATCAGTTGGGAAAAAGTCTGAAGAACCTGCAAGTAGATTGTATCGACGTGTACTACCTGCATAATCCGGAAACGCAGCTTTCGGAGATCGCGGGAGCGGAATTTCTGAAGCGGGTTCGGGAGGCATTTGTGTTTCTGGAGTCGGCGGTGGCTCGGGATAAGATCCAGTTCTACGGAATGGCGACCTGGAATGGCTTTCGCCAGGAGAAATCTGCGCGAGATGCAATGCAAGTGGAGCAGTTGGTGGAAATCGCCAAAGAGATTGCCGGAGAAAAACATCATTTTCGTTTCGTGCAATTGCCGTTTAACCTGGCGATGACCGAGGCGTTGACGTTGGGCAACCAGGCAATGGGAGCGGGACAGAAAACCATCATGGAGGCCGCCGATGAGTTAGGAATCACGCTGATTGCGAGTGCATCGCTGCTGCAGGGACAGGTAGCGCAAAATCTGCCAGTGTTTGTGGCGGAAGCGATGGGATTGGAGAACGATGCGGAACGTGCATTGCAATTCGCGCGCTCGGCTCCGGGGATCACGACGGCGCTAGTGGGGATGTCGCGCACGGCGCACGTGGAGGCAAACACGCGATTGGTCGAAGTGCCGCCGGCGGGGCTGGAGCAATTCGGCAAGCTTTTTTCGCGTGGCGGAGAGGCCTAGCAAGAGGGGTGGACTCCGTCGGGAATGACGCGTACCGGCTTTGGGCTATTGCTCGAGTTTGTGCAGCTTGGGATGACGTTCGGTGAGCCACGTGGTGATGGCATCGTCCAGTTGATCCAAATGTGCGGTGAAAAAATGATCTGCCCCTTGCACAAAGGAGAGGCGTGTATCTCCCGGAATGCGCGCCACGAGTGACTCAAGGGTTTCCCAGGCGCCATGTTCGTCGTTTGTGCCTTGCACGATTAGCTTAGGCTTGAGGCAAGTTTCGAGATAGCCATAGTCGGAACTGTTTACGGGGATTCCCAGGCCGATCAGTTCGAGAACGCGCGAGTCTTGACAACCGACTTGCAAGCCGACCCAGCTTCCGAAGCTGAAGCCACCGACCAAAAGAGGAGTCCCAGGGAATTCCTTGGCCAGGAAATCGAGAGCAGCTTGCACGTCTTCGCGTTCTCCCAATCCGCGGTCATGCTCCCCAGCGCTGAGCCCGGCGCCACGAAAATTGAATCGCAGAACGGGTACACCGAGCGCGTCCAGAGATTTTGCGGCTTGATAGACCACTTTGTTGTGCAGGGTGCCGCCGAAAAGCGGATGAGGATGGCAGAACACAGCCGCGAGTGTGAGAACGCCGGCGCGAGTTGGAGTCCACAGGATGGCCTCCAGCCTTCCTGCGGGTCCTTCGAGAAAGAGAGTGCGAGAGTCGTGATGGATTTGCATAGAGATAGTGAGAAATCCGCGAAGAGTTTAACTGATTCCGATAAGCGGAACATAATCTCAGGTAGGTATTCCGCGCGGAGTGGTTCTAGTCCGTATACAACGAGGATAGAGAGTACTAGAGCTATAATTGTGGGATTTCGCGTTGCAGTTTGCGAGCGCGGATGTTACTTTCAAGCCGATTGAACCAGTCAGGGGGCCCGAATGGGCGATTTGTCGGATCGACGAGAGGCAAGGCGCTTTGTAATGACGCTTCCCGTACGCGTCTTGGCGCATGATGCGAACAGCCCTGAACTCCGGGCCAACACGCGGGACGTCAGTTATCGAGGACTTTATTTCCTGACAGAAGCGCGGTTCGAAGACGGTACAGAGATTGATTTTATCTTGACGCTTCCGCAGCAGATGATTTCGGCGGGCGACGTGAATATCCGCTGCCATGGCAAAGTGGTTCGTATTGAGCCGACGGACAACGGAAAAACGGGCATCGCCGCGAGAATCGAGAGATACGAATTCGTGCCCGTGCGCGCTCCTGCCGCCTAGGTTCCTTCCCAAGAGCAGAATTGTCACCGTATAGGCGATGCCTTTTGAGTAAAATAGATGGATAGAGTCGCAGAGCATTGACGGGCGCGACTCTTGGGGGCTGCCATGTATCACTACGATCCGACCCAGGCGCTGGAGGAATTGCAGGAAGAGGCTTTGCTGCCGCATCCGGTAAAATTGCGGGACATGATCCTGAGGAACCAGTTGGGGCCGCAGGACGCGCAATTGCTGAATCACGAGTTTCAGGAATACCTGACGCGCTTCGGGGATTTGCAAAACCTTGCACGGGTAATTCTGCAAAAGCTGTCTTCGGGTCAGCGCAAGGCCGCCTCGCTGTGATCGCATGATCCAGTCCTGGGCGGTGAGCCGCAAGCGGCGCGTGCTGATTCTTTCCGCGTCTTCTGGGGCGGGGCATGTGCGGGCAGGTCAAGCGCTGGCGCAGGCGTTCCAACAACGGGGCGATTGCCATGTGGAACACGTCGATGCGATCCAGCACGTCAGCAAACTGTTCCAGCGAATCTACGACGATGCATACATCGCGATGGTGCAGAACGCGCCCAGCCTGATGGGCCTGTTGTACGACCAGACGGATCAACCCTGGAGCAATCCCCGCCGGCGGCTTGCCTTGGACCGCTTGAATACCCAGCCGATGATTCGCATGCTGAAAAAGGTGCAACCGGACCTATGCATCGCGACGCATTTTCTTCCGGCGGAAATTTTGGCGTGGTTGATAGCGAAACGAAAGCTGCAGGCGCGACATGTGATCGTTGTGACCGATTACGATGTGCACGCGATGTGGCTTTGCCGCACGGTGGACAGATATGAAGTTGCGCTGCCCGAAGCGGCCGAGTATCTGGCTGGGATTGGCGTCCCGCGTGAGAAAGTGCGAGTGACGGGGATACCGATCGATCCGGTGTTCGAAGTTCCCGTTGGACGTTCGGAAGCGCGCCGTAAGCTGGGTCTTTCCGTTGATTCGCGGGTATTACTGATTTCCGCTGGTGGGTATGGGGTTGGCCCGGTGGAGCAATTGGTGAATGGTTTGTTGGCACTCGGGCGGCCGTGGCAGCTTGTGGCCATCGCGGGCAAAGGGGAAAAACTGAGAGCGCGTTTGGAACAATTATCCAAGAGCGCTGGAAAACTGGCAGATGGTGGGCACCGTCTGGTGGCCGTAGGATTCACGAAAGAGATGGACCAATACATGGCGGCGGCGGACGCGTTGATCGGGAAGTCCGGAGGATTGACAACATCGGAGGCGCTGGCACGCGGGTTGCCGATGATCTTGATCGAGCCGATCCCCGGGCAGGAAGAGCGCAATGCGGATCACTTACTGGAGGCCGGGGTCGCCATCCGTTGCAACAATCTGCCCGCAGCAGCATGGAAAATAGGCGCGTTGATGGACAATCCCGAAAAGCTGAAGGCGATGAGCATAGCTGCCGGGAAGATGGCGCGACCTGACGCGGCTCGAACGATCGTCGAAGATGCTCTGGGGCTGCTACACTGAATTGGTTCCTTTGGAAATACCAAACTGATTTTTTGAGATCATGAGACGCAACACGTTACTGATTGATGCGGATGACACGCTTTGGGAGAACAATGTTTTCTTCGAGAAGCTGATCGAAGATTTCATCAGCCTGGTGGAACCTTGCGGCTATAGTCGCGCGTACATTCGGCACATCCTGAACGAAACGGAGCGGAAGAATATCCGCCAGTATGGGTATGGCGTGCGAAGCTTTGGCCGGTCGCTCGAGGAAACGTACATGAAGCTGGCGGACCAGATGGCACGGCGCGAGGTTCTGGCTGAGATTCACAATCGGGTGGTGGCGCTGGAACAGACTCCACCGAAGATTCTCGATGGAGTGCCGGAAACGCTGGCGTATCTGACGCACCGGCATCGATTGATTCTGTTCACGAAGGGCGAACCGGCGGAGCAGGCGGCCAAGGTAGAGCGCTCCGGGCTGCAGGGTTTTTTTGAGGCTATCGAAATTGTGGGAGAGAAGGATGCAAAGACTTACACCCTTCTTGTGAACAAACATAAAATCGTGAAAACGTACGGGTGGATGATCGGCAACAGCCCACGCAGCGATATCAATCCGGCGATGGAAGCGGGGTTGAACGCAGTATACATCCCGCACGTGAACACGTGGCAGTTGGAACATGAGACGGTGGTATCGGGATCCGGGAAACTAGTGATCGTGCCGACATTCCGCGAACTGCGAAATCACTTCTAAAATACCGTTCTTGAGGTTATTTGAATTGGGAGAATTGGAATGAGCAGCGCGACCAATCCATCGAAAGTTGCTGTGGTCGGAGCCGGAGCGGTCGGCGGATATTTCGGTGGCATGCTGGCGCGTGCTGGGGTTCCGGTGGTGATGATCGGGCGGCCTGCGTTTGTGGAGGCTGTGGAGAAGTCGGGGCTGTTCATCGACTCATATCAGTTCCAGGAAACGGTTCATCCGCGAGCGTCAACCAAGTTGTCGGCCGCTAATGAGGCTAATGTGGTGCTCTTCTGCGTAAAAACAACGGATACGGCCGCGGTTTCCAAACAGTTGGCTGCGATTCTGCCGGCAGATGCGCTGGTGGTCAGCTTGCAGAATGGGGTAAACAATATTGAGGAGATCCGGGCCGCGTCTGGAATCGAGGCGGTAGCGGCGGTTGTCTATGTAGCTGCTTCGGTGCCTGCGCCAGGAACCGTAAAGCATCTGGGACGGGGCGATCTGGTGGTCGGGCCGGAGAATGGGAAGACCAAAAAGATTGCTGAGATATTTGCCGCGGCCCAAGTTGCCTGCCGGATTTCAGAAAATATCGAGGGGGAACTTTGGACAAAGTTGGTCTGGAATTGCGCGCTGAATGCGATCTCCGCGCTAGGAAGAGTGACGTACGGAGAGATTATCGCAAGCGAGGATGCGAGAAAATTAATCGAGGCGGCGGTGCATGAGACTTTGCGCGTCGCTCGCGCCAAAGGAATCCACCCACCAGGACTGGAAGATCCGCAGGCAGCGATTGCGGGATCATTCAAGATTGCGGAGCAGATGAGCCGGACGCGGTCTTCGACGGCGCAGGATTTGGCGCGCGGCAAGCACACGGAGATCGAATCGCTGAACGGGTATGTGGCGCGGCTCGGAGCACAATTGGGGGTTGCGACTCCGGTCAATCACACGCTGTATACACTGGTGAAACTGTACGAGTCCGGGTTTCCTTCAAAGAAATAATTGATCGCTACTCGCGCTGCGGACCCCTAAAGGGGATGTGGACGATGGCTTCGAGTGCGACGGGCTGGCCATCTTTAGTCGCGGGGCGGAATTTCCACTGGCTGAGTGCCTCCACGGCGTTGGCGTCGAGTTGTTTGTCGAGGCTGCGAACGATCTGAATGCTGTCTACGCTGCCATCGGGACGAATGACCCCGTACAAAATAACTTCACCTTCGACATGCTCTTGAACGAGGTCCTGGGGATACTTGGGATCAACCTTTCGGAGAGGTCCGGGGGCGTTCACCAGGCCATTGGTGCGAGCGACGCCGGGCAAATGCATTTCGGAAAAATGAATGATCCAACTGCCGGTGACGCTGTTGAGGTTGGGCATGTCGACATTCATGGAGTAGACATGATGCGAAGAAAAAATCTGCTCGGGCGGGGCGCCAGGAGGAAGAGCGGCGAAGTTGGGAGGACCGGTGCGTTCGGGAGGATCCTCGATGGCAGTATTGGGGTCGGGGCGTTTGTAGATCGACGTTGTTTTGGGCAAAGTCAGCTTTCCCGAGGTGCCGAGGCCAGAGACTCCGGCGTTTGGTTTTGGACTGCCACCACTGATGCTGATGCCGATGGAACTTTTCTCCGCAGGATCGCCGCCGGTCGAACCAGAGCCATTGCCCGCACCGATAGAAGGAGTTGCTGAACCACCGCCGGTGCCATTGCCCTTGCCCTCTGGAGAAATGGCAACGCGCGCTTCAAGATTCCCTTTGGGTACTTCAACCACAGGAGCGGGAGGCGCGGGCGCGGATGACAAGGCGATGATGGTGGCTGCGGGGCCGTCCGCTGAGCCAGTGATGCCGGCAGCGACTTCCGGGGCTGGAGCTACTTCCCCATTCTGAGCTCGGTCTGCGACTCGTGGGGCGGAACCGGCATTGATCTCCAGGCGTGGCTTCGCAGGACTGTCTGCGAGTTGGGCAAGGCTCATTTCTGACGGACGCGTCTCCATATTCGGCACGTCGGGAGCAGGCACTGCGGTAGTGGCAACTTTCTTCACTTCTTTTGGGCGGAGCTTGGCCAAAGTTTGTTCACTGATCTGCAGACGCGGGCGCGCGGGTGCCAACGGAGCTGCAAGCAGAACCATGTTCGGAAGGGGTGGCACGAATTGTGGTGGCTCGTTAGGCGCGGTAGTGTTCACCAAGGTTTGGCGGGGATGCGTGGGATGAGAAGGATCGGTGAAGATGCGCTGGCGGGGATGGAACGCATCGGTAGCATCTGCAGGAGGATCATCAACGGCTGTTTTCTGCGCAGTGGTGTTGTGGTGCTGCTTGGGAACATTCAGTAGCGGCAAATCCTCCACGGGACCGGACCAAGTCAGTTCGGTATTGTCGAGTGCAGAGACGTGTTTTGGAGTGATGTGCAGATGGGGCCAGGGCACGACAAAAAATAGGACGTGCCAAAGAGCGGCGGCAAGCAAAGCGCTGTAGGGGATGCGGCGCTGAATCCGGCAATCGACGAAGATATTGCCCGCCGGTTCGCCTTTGGGAACTCGAGTCCAGCGGAAGAAGACTGCAAGTTCGCTGAAGAAATTCTGATGAAAACTGTTCCAGGCAATGCTCAGCTTCGGTTCGCCCTTACCTGGCAAATACACTGGGTAGGGGTAGAGCTCGTTCTGGCCGAGTAAATCGAACGGATTGACCTGGAATCTACGAAACATTTACCTTCCATTATATCGTGCTGGCCGCTGACTCCCGCGAGACTCGGAAACATAGCAAGGGCACCTAAGAATAGATGATGGTGAGGTGCCGGAGGTTTACTCTACAAGCGCTTCATTCGGCTGCGTTTTTCGTAGCCTGTAGAAACTTAGCGCGGCATCTCCCTGATGCAGGGTGCGTACGCGCAGCAAATTCACGACGGTCGCGGGAAGTTCGAACTTGCGACGATGCTCTGCGATGACCAGACTGCCTTCAGCGAGAAGCGTAGCAGAACCGAGGAAAGACAGCACGCGATCATAGTCTGTCGCATGATCGTAGGGTGGATCGAGAAAGCATATTTGGAGCGATTGGCTCGCGCTGGAATTTTCCTTCGCGAGGAGCTCGAGCCCATGGAGGGCGTCTATAGGCAAGACCCGCGTTCCTTCTTTTATTTCGAGGGACTCGAGATTCTTTTTGATCAGAGCCGCGGCGGGTGCGTATTTTTCGATGAACACAGCTTCATGCGCGCCGCGGCTGAGTGCTTCGATTCCGATGGCACCGGTTCCCGCAAAAGCATCGATGAACCGTGAGCCGATTACGAGATCGCCCAGGATGTCAAACAAGGTTTCCCGGAGGCGGTCGCTGGTGGGACGCAGAGCGAGTCCTTTGAGGCTCATTAGCTGGCGGCTGCGGAATTTTCCGGCGATAACGCGCATGAGTGTGTGGCGCCTCAGCCGATGCGCGCCAGGTGATAGCGGCGCTGCCATTCGCCCGGTAACACGCGCAAGACGGTTTGCAGCGCGTCTTTGTTCCCGGGGTCTTCGGCCAAAGCGAAGGCCTCCTTACGCGCGAGCTCCAACAGTTCACGGTCGCGCAAAGGACTGGCGATCTGGAAGCCAAGCTCACCGGATTGGCGAGTGCCGAAGAATTCTCCCGGACCGCGCAACTGCAAGTCGGTTTCGGCAATCTCGAAACCGTTGTTGGTGCGCACCATGGTTTCCAGACGGGCGCGTCCTTCGTCGGTTAATCGACCCGGGGCGACCAAGATGCAATGAGATTTTTGTGCGCCGCGGCCGATGCGGCCACGCAACTGATGCAATTGGGATAAGCCGAATCGTTCGGCGTGCTCGATCACCATAACCGTGGCGTTGGGCACATCGACGCCAACCTCGACAACGGTCGTTGCTACCAGGATTTGTACTTCGTTGCGGCGGAAACGCTGCATCACGTCTTCTTTCTCTTCGCTGGAAAGACGACCATGCAGCAGGCCAAGACGCAGTTTTGGAAAGACGGTTTTGGAGAGGCGTTCGTACTCTTCCACTGCGGCCTTCAATTCCAGCTTGGATTCTTCGATGACGGGATAGACGACATAGGCTTGATGCCCGGCTTCTATCTCGCGTCGAAGAGATTCCCAGACGCCGGGGAGATGCGATTCCGTGGTCATATGCGTCTGGATAGGAGTGCGTCCGGGAGGCAGTTCGTCGATTACGGACACATCCAAATCGCCATAGAGGGTAAGGGAAAGAGTTCTGGGGATGGGAGTCGCGGTGAGCACGAGAACGTGGGGAGCATGTCCATGCTTGACCGCCTTGTCCATTAGTTTCTTGCGCTGGAGGACACCGAAGCGATGTTGCTCGTCGATGGTCACGAAACCCAATCGCTGAAACTCCACATTCTCTTCGATCAATGCGTGTGTTCCGATGACTAGCTGGGCTTCGCCCGTTCGAATGCGATCACGCACGGCGACTTTTTCGGCGGCTTTCAAACCGCTGATCAATAGTTCCACGCGATAGCCGCCAGGAGAAAGGATGCGGCGGGCGGCGAGGAAGTGCTGGACCGCGAGAATTTCGGTGGGCGCCATCAGGGCGACCTGGCATCCGTTTTCCATGGCGATTACGGCTGCTTGCAGGGCCACGATGGTTTTGCCGCTGCCTACGTCTCCCTGGAGAAGACGGTTCATGGGAACTGGCCGCTCCAGGTCCGTGGCGATGTCGGCGAGTACGCGCTTCTGAGCGCTGGTGGGCTTGAAGGGGAGGATTTTCTTCAACGCTTCGCGCACTTGGTCTTCGCGCACGCGGAAGGCAATGGCGTTTTCCTTGCGCGTGGCTTTGCGGCCGAGAGCCAGGCTGAGTTGGTAGAGGAAGAACTCTTCGAAAATCAGGCGGCGCTGGGCCGGGGAGCGAAACTGATTGAGTGACTGCAGGGACTCTTCCGCGGAAGGAAAGTGCGCGTGGACTACGGCGTCGCGGCGCGATGGGAATTGCAGACGTTTACGCAACTCGGGCGGCAGGACATCGGGGATGGACTGATCCAGATTCTGAAGGGTGGCATAGATGGCGCGACGAATCTGACGGGTGCCGAAAGTTCCGACGGCCTCGTAGACCGGGACAATGCGCCCCATTTCCGTGGAATCGACTTCTTCGCCGCTTAACACCTCAAAGGTGGGATTCACCATTTCGCGGCGTGCTGGGCGTTGTTTGTCGATTTCGACTTTGCCGTGAAGGATGAGCTCTTGCCCAGGTTTCAGACGGCCTTCGAGATAGCCACCGTGGAAGAATTTGCAGGGAAGAGAACCAGTGTCGTCCTGGACCAGCAAGTGGTAAATCGCGTCGCGGCCGTACATGCCGCGGACAGCTTGGCCGCTCATGACGCGAGCACGCAGGGTGTAGGTGCCATTGGGCTGAATGTCTTTGATCTTGGAAAAATGGATGCGGTCTTCGTAGCGGAAGGGCAGATAATTCAGCAGGTCTTCGAGGGTGTAAATACCGCGTTGGGCGAGTAATTCGGCACGTTGCGGGCCAACACCTTTGACCATCTGCACATTCGTTTGAAGGTTGACGCTCATCACTCTCTTCTTTATACCATTCTCGAAGTAAGCGCCGCTTTTGGTGAAACTTGCGCGGCAGCCCTGGGTATCGATAGAGTGGGCGTTCGGCATGTATTCACTCGGGAGGTTGCTTGGCGGAAGATCGATTGACCGGAGCGGACAAGCGGATTTTGGTCCTATGGATCCTCTGCGGGATCGTTGGCGCCCTTTTTGCGCAAAAATATTTCTTCCGGGCGTTTCCGGAAGCTTCTGTAGATTTCAAGGTGTCGCGCGCGGAAGCACAATCGCAGGCAAAACAGTTCGTTGAGGGGCTGGGAGAAAATCTCAGCGGCTATCAATCCACGATTGTTTTCGATGTGGATGAAAACGCAAAAACATACCTGGAACGAGAGTTGGGCCTGCAGCAAGCCAACCACTTGATGTCGAGCGAGCTGAGTATTTGGTATTGGGATGTGCGCTTCTTCCGGCCTCAGCAGCAGGAAGAATTCATGGTACGCGTGAGCCCAGCGGGGAGGATTGTAGGCTACGACCACAAAATCGAAGAAGCGCGAGGGGCGAAATCGCTCAATCGTGAGGAAGCACTAACAGCAGCCGAAGGTTTTGCGAAATCCAAGCTGGGCGCGAACGTGAATCAATGGGAGTTTCTGCCAGCAGAGGCGAATTCGCAAACGCGCCCGAATCGGGTGGATTGGTCTTTTACGTGGGAGAGAAAAGGGTTCAAGGCTAAGGAAGCACCGTATCGGCTGCAGGTTGGCTTGCAAGGCGATCATATTGGCGACAGCCAGGAGTTCCTGCAAGTGCCGGAGGCTTGGACACGGGACTACGAGCACCTGCGATCGACTAACAATTTTTATGGTGAGCTCGCCCTGATTCCCTATGGATTCTTGTTGGGGGGTGCACTCTGGCTCGGCGTTGTGCTGTGGCGCCAAGGCAAGACGTCTTGGGGTGCCGCGCTGGAGATTGGCGCCGTGGTGACGGTGCTGTATTTCGTGATGGAGTTGAATGACTGGGGTTCGGTGCGCGCCGGATATGATACGCAGTTCACTTATGCGAGTTTCGTACTGCAAAGATTGTTGTGGATGCTTCTGGCGGCGGTGGGTACGGCTCTAACGATCAGCCTGGTGTACCCGGGCGGCGAACCGCTTTACCGCGCCAGCGAGCCAGACCGGTTGCGCCTACCGCGGGCGTTCACTTTGCGCGGGATTCGCTCCAAGGAGTTTTTCTGCGCTTGCGTAGTGGGGATATCGCTGGCGGCTGCGCACCTGGGCTTTATTGTGGCGTTTTATATGATTGGGAGCCACTTCGGGGTGTGGGCGCCGCAAGACATCAAGTATTCCGACATCGTGAATACGCCGTTCCCGTGGATTGCGGGAGTGGCTATCGGAGTCCTGGCGGCCACGAACGAGGAGTTCACATTCCGCCTGTTTGCGATTCCCTTCCTTCACAAGTTGACGGGGTCGCGCGTGCTTGCCGTAATTCTTCCGGCGTTTTTCTGGAGCTTCCTGCATAGCAATTACCCGCAAGAGCCTGGGTATATTCGTGGAATCGAAGTCGGGCTAATGGGAATCGCGGCCGGATTAGTGATGCTGCGTTGGGGAATCGTGGCCACGCTGATTTGGCACTACACCGTGGACGCTTCGCTAGTGGGTTTGCTGTTGATTCGCTCCGACAATCTGTACTTCAAAATTTCCGGGATCGTCGTGGGACTCGCCGCCGTGGTGCCGCTAATCTTTTCGGGAGTACTTTATCTAGCGCGCGGGCGGTTTGAAAACGTCGAAGACCTTCTGAATCGGGCGGAGCCGGCGCCAGAAATAAGCCTGGCTCGTGAAGCGGTCGTCGAGCAAAACGCAGGCTCGGCGCGGCGTTACGATCCGCTCACCACCGGAATACTGGGATTCCTTGCGGTGTGTGTGTTGGTGGGCGGATTACTGGCAGTGAAACTGAAGCGCGAGCATATCGGAGACTACCTGGAAGTTTCCGTTGATCGCACCGCGGCGACTGCGCGTGCAGATGGAGTGATGCGGGAACATGGGCTGGATCCCAAAAGCTATCGCAAGACCGCACAAATGGTGAACACCACCGATCCCACTACCAACGAATTCCTACGTCGCCGCATGCCGGTTTCTGAAATCAACTCGATTTACTCCCAGCGTGTGCCCGGAGCACTTTGGCGGGTGCGTTATTTTCGCGACTCGCAACCGGAAGAATTTGCGGTGACGCTGAAACCGGATGGCTCGTTGCACGGCTTTTGGCACACTTTGGCCGAGGCCACCAAGGGCGCGGACCTGACGAAAGAAGAAGCCGTGGTGATTGCGGAAAAATTCCTGAGCGAGAAGAAGCAGATCGACCTTGGTGGATGGAAATTGGTGGAGTCAAATTCTGACAAGCGTCCCAATCGCACGGACCACACACTGACTTGGCAACAGAACACCCCTCTCGACCCGCAAAATGCTGACGTAAAGCATGCTTCCGATCATGCGTACGCACGCATGCGCCTGAAGGTGCTTGGCGACGAACCGGCCGATTACCAAACATACATCAAGATCCCGGAAGAGTTTGAACGCCAGCAGGGAGAGCAGACGGTAGCGCGAATACTGGTGGAGGCCGGTCAGATCTGTGTGGCCTTGGGTCTCATCGTTGGCGTCCTGGTGTACTTCTTCAAACGGCTACGGGTACAACCAGCGGTCACGGTGCCGTGGCGGCGTTTCTTTGGCTGGGGCCTGGTTGGCTTGGCTGCTTATCTCGTGAACTTCTTCGCGGGAAACCGAATTCCGATTCTAATGGAGAATTATTCAACGGCGATGCCGCTACGGCTGTTCTTCGGCAGTATCGGGGTGTTGGTTCTGCTCAGCGGCGCGTTTTTTTTGGGGGTGATCCTGCTGCTATATGGCCTGGCTTGGTCATTCGGTGCGCGCGCTTTCGGCCAAGATCATCTTCCTGCGTGGTTGAACATGCCCGCAGATTACTATCGAGATGCCTTCTGGATCGGAGCGGGCGGGTCGGGCTTGGTGATTGGATTGAGGCGCCTGATCGATTTTGGATCTAGTTTGTGGCCTACGTTGCACCGTGGAATTCCAGCGAGCTTTAGCGATGCGTATGACGCGATCTTGCCCGGAATGGGGGTAATCGGAGGAGTTGTTTTTCTCGCTCTATTGATGACCGGAGTTCTACTGTTGGGCGGAGCGTTTCTTGGTGCGGAATTACGGGTACGCTGGCTGCGGTTGTTTCTTTTTTTCGCAGTGGCGGCCATGTTAGTGACGAACTGGGGTTCAGCCGCGGATTTCGTGAAGCAGTTTCTGGCATCGGTGATTATGCTGGCGGTGGTGGTCTATGGCATTCGGCGAGTGGCGCGGTTCAATCTTCTTGGATTGTTCCTGGTGATCGCTTGCACATCGCTTCTTGGGCATGCCAGTGAACTAGTCACGCAACCGAACGGGTTCTATCGGACGAACGGGTACGCGATCCTGCTGGCTGTGGCGCTGCTGTTGGCTTGGCCGCTGGTGACATGGCGATTGCGGGGCCAGCAAGTAACAGCCGCGAATTGAAGGGACGACGCAGAAAGGCGCGCATGCATCCAATTTAGCGACGGTAGAGCTGCGGGGTCGCGAGAAGTCGCTGAATTGCTCACCCGCCGTGGCTGACCGCGTCTAAGTGTACAGCGGCGGGAGTGCGTCCCCTAATCCGCGAGAGAGTGATACCCAACTTGAGGAAGGTTGGGGATTTAGACCAGATTCGGCAAAGAGAAAGCGAAAATGTCTCTACCCCGTTGGGCCCTGGCTTTTGCAGATGAATCCGGTCAAACCAGCAATTCGGATTCGGCGTTGGCTTCGGTGACGTCCCTAGCCAGCCTGGAAGAGCGTGCATTGGTTGAGCAGGCACAGGGCGGCAGCCGCGCGGCGTTCGAGGAGCTGGTGCGGCGCTATGACCGCGACGTGTTGCGTCTGGCGCTGAACCTGATGAAGCGGACCGAGGATGCACGGGACGTTTATCAAGAAGCGTTTCTGAAGGTCTACCGGAATTTGCACCGGTTTCGGTTCGAATGCAGTTTCTACACCTGGCTGTATCGCATCGTGACCAATGTTTGCCTGGACCAACTTCGCCGGCGGCAAGCGCGGCCTGAAGATCAGGCTCCTGAATCGCACTCCACACAATTCGAAGACGCCGGCACGGACTTCTTTGAGCGCCAGCGGGAACATCGCGCCACACTGGATCCGGAGCGGCATTTGCTTGGACAAGAGATTAAGACCCGTCTGGCCGCGGCAATGCAGACATTGTCGCCGCGGGAGCGGGTTGTTTTTGAGATGAAGCACTACCAGGGTCTGAAACTGCGTGCGATCGGCGACGCGTTGGGAACGAGCGAAGAAACGGTTAAGAACTCATTGTTCCGTGCCACACGAAAGCTACGTAGCGAACTGGGAGTACTGCGATGAAGCCGGCCGAGCAAAACAAGGCGTGCGCGGAGATTGCAGCGCTTCTGGTGTTCTACGTGTGTGATGAAGTGAATGAGGAAGAACGCGCGTTGATCGAACGACATCTTGGGAATTGTGCTGCCTGCCGGACACAGCTTACCGAAGAGCGAGAGTTTCAGAGGGCGATTGGGTCGCTTCCACAAGCGGGAGACCAACTAGATGCGGCGGGGATGCTGTTGTCGCAATGCCGCAGTGAGCTTGCCGAAACGCTGGATGATCTAGAGCGCCCTACCAAGAGAGATAAGGGACTGAGATTCGGGTGGCTACGAGGGTGGATGACGTTGCATCCCGCGTGGAGCGCGGCGACGTTAGTGCTTCTCGGTCTGGTGGCGGGAACTGAATACTCGCAGTGGTCTAGTGGAAGGAATGACGAGGGGGCGCAAGATCAGGTTGTGAATGTGCGTCCGAGTTCGCGACTGACCGACGATCAGCTTTCCAAGATGGCAGTGGCAGGTATCAATTTCAGCCCGTCGCCTTACTCGGGATCGAAGAACGTGCGTGTGCGTCTGAGCGCCGAGCAGCCGATTGAACTCAACGGAAACTTGGACGATTCTAACGTGCGCAGTGTACTGGCGTTTGTGGTAAAGAGCGGCGAGCGCTTTGATTCCGGGATGAGGCTGGATTGCGTGGATGCGTTGAAGGCTCGCGCGGAAGATTCCGAGGTGCGCTCGGCACTGCTGGCCGCGGCGCGCAAGGATCAGAATCCCGCGGTGCGGTTAAAGGCTTTGGAAGCCCTGCACGATGCCGGAATCGACAGCACGGTGCGTCAGGCTCTATTGGAATCACTCCAGCACGACTCGAATCCGGGAGTGCGAGTGGAAGCAGTGAATCTGCTGATTCGTTCGCTGGAACAGACGCCGAGCGATACGGTGGTATCTGCCGCGCCGGTTGGTGAACTGCCTTCTGGGTCCATGGTTCAAACGAGTGCTCGCCCGGCCGCAGGGGACGGCTCGATCGACACGGTCATTCGAGCACTGGACAATCTGCAGCATAACGACCCGAGCCGGTATGTACGGTTGCGGAGTGCCGCGGCGCTGCGTGAAATCAACGCGCGAAACGATCAGTGACAGCTCGGCGAAACGTGTTTCGGTTTTCTTCTGATGCTCGGTTCTTCAACCATTCTCGGTAGGTCGCGGCGACGGAGCGTTGACTCTGTGTTCGGCGTGGCGACTTGTGTTTGGCTTGCCGGCGGTTTTTTGCTGCCATCCCGACTGGTTGCCAACAACACTCCTCCGCATGCTTCGGTGGACCGTACCGGCGAATTGCGAGTCATGAATGGAATGACGCTGCATTTGAACGCAGACCTGGGGAATGTTCGGATTCAGACGCTTCCGCCGGGGGCTCCCCCCGTACTGCGTTATACGGTTCACATCGAGACGGACGCGCCTGCTCCTGAAGGACAAAAACTACTCGATTACTATTCGCTAACGACGCGGGAAACGGTGGACACCGTTTTTGTGTCGGGCGCAGTTCCAAACCTCAACGCTCTGGTCGCGGCGCACCGCACGCGCGGCCGAAACGTGCAGTTTTACGTGCAGTTCGTGGTGACGGTGCCCGCGACGTTCAGCGTGGATGTTTCCACTGGGCTCGGCGATATCGAAACCTCGGATATAGGTGGCCGCGTGTGCCTTCTTACGCAGGGAGGCAATATCACGGCGGGACGTATTGGAATGGAAGGGCCTGCATTGGCTCGAGGGGATCGCCCCGTGGCCAAGATCGAGACACAGGGAGGCCACATCACCCTCAGGGATGTAGCGGGTGACTTGGATGCATACACTGCCGGTGGGCATATTTTGGCTGGGAACATTGATGGAAACGCCAGGCTGCACACCGGTGGCGGGCACATTCGCGCGGCACGGATTAAAGGAACAGCGCGTCTGGAGAGCGATGCTGGAGGGAATATTTCGGTTGGTGAGGCCGGAGCCTACGTCACCGTGCGAACCAGCGGTGGCCAGATCGACTTTGGCGAGGTGCACGGCTCGGTCCATGCGGAAACGGGCGGCGGTGGGATTCGGGTCATCTCCGTAGCAGGGCCGATGGAGGTGGCGAGCAATGGCGGAAGCATTTGCCTAACCCGAGTTGCCAATCGAGTGCGGGCCGAAACTGGTGAAGGGACAATCACGGCGTGGATCAATCCGGAAGCGCCGGGAAACGCGCCTGTGGTTCGCCTTCCTGGTCCCTCGCAGTTGGCCTCGCATACCGGGGATATTGTGGTGTTTCTGCCGCGCAACATCGCGATGAATATCGATGCAACGGTGGAGAGCGGCGGCCCGGGGCGGATTGAAGCCGATCCATCGCTCCCTCTGAACATACAGGCGCAACCCAACGGACCCGTGCACGTGATGGCGTCGCTGAACGGTGGGGGAGCGCTACTGAAACTGCACACCACGGCGGGAAAGATACAGTTGCAGTATCTGGATGCGCAGGCAACGTTGAGGCAAGCGCTTCAGGACGAGGAGAAACAGCGACTGGCGGAGAGATTCAGCGAGTATCAAGCCAGTCCGGTTTCGATGACCAATCGAACGGCGCCCCAGGGGAATGCGCCACCGGAGTTGTCAGCGAACGATCTGAGAGACGATTGGTTCGACAGCGCGAGGAAGCGGTTCGAAGTGATCTTCATGGGGAGCATTCGCGAGGACAACAAGGATTTCACAAAACGGTTGATAGTTTCTCCTCCACCTGAATATCCAGCTCTGGCGGAAAGCGCGGGATTGCAAGGCAGGGTGGTGCTGCAACTTCGTGTGAAGGCGGACGGGTCGGTGAGCGTTGAGAAAGTGTTGGAAGGCCAACCCGCATTGGTGGACGCCGCAACGGCGGCAGTCCAGAAATGGCGTGCCAAGCCGGAGCAGATTAATGGAAAGAATGTGGAGGTAGTCTCCACGTTTAGCTTTGAGTTTCAGCTCCGTCACTAGAGGGAGTAGAGACGAGCAAATGGTTGTAGTGGGCCTGGGGTTCCGTTTTTTCTTTGAAGGAGGATCCGACCATGCTACGGACCGGATTTCAGCGTTCGATGCTAGTACTGTTTCTGGGTGTAGCGCTTTTTGCTCCCGGCTGTTTCGGGGGATCGCAGGAAGTGACGCGGACTTATCCGATGCGTCCCAACGGTTCGTTCGAACTGAACAATGTCAACGGCACAGTTCGGATCGAGGGCTGGGATAAGGATGAAGTTGAAGTGCGGGCGATAAAAACGACTCCTGAGAAGCAATCGCTGCTGGACCTGGTGACAATTGACATTGATGCGAAACCGGACGCCCTGTCGGTCTCGACGCGGTACCCACAGCAAGAAGGCGTGGAGGTTGCCGTGGATTACGTCATTCATGTGCCGCGCCATGTACAACTGAACCATGTGAACAATATCAACGGAACAGTGCGCGTTTTCAGCTCGGAGTCGTTAGGAGAGTTGCGCACGGTGAACGGCAACATTGAGGTTTACGAGAGTAGCGGCAACATGCACGCGCATACGACGAACGGAAATGTCTATGTCGAATTGAAGCATGCGGGTGACCGAGGTGGGGCCTTCGCGGAGACCACGAACGGTTCTGTTTTGTTGGCGATCCCTGTAGATCTGCCCGCCGAGTTGGAGGCGCGATGCATGAACGGAAGTTTTTCGAGTGAGTTACCGCTGGTAATCAAGGGGGCAGCACAGCCTCGAACGGTGCGCGGCCAATTGGGGCACGGGGGAGCACCTATCCATCTAGGCACGGTGAACGGGACGATTCGGGTGGTGGCACTGAGGTCGACGGTTTAAGTTTTTGTACGTCTAAGGGTCCAAGGAGAGGCAATTCAACATGAACACGAAACACCTTTTGACGGCTGTTGGCCTTAGCGCCCTTACGGTGGCGCTGGTTGCATTACCCGGTTCCTCGGCTCGCAAGGCCGAGCCTTCCGGACCGGCGGGACCAAAATTCGTCCAGGTTGAGTTCCCACAAGAGGCGGCAAGGCGGGTTGAGGAAATGAAAGAGGCGCTGGACAACCTGCAAGTAGTTGAAGCCGGTCTTGCTGACGGCGACGAGGACATGCAGGTGATTGTGACCTCAGGCAATGGCTGGCTGGGCGCGCGAGTCACGGAAGTTAACTCCGACAAGGTCAAGGAATTGAAGCTTCCTGCCGAACGCGGAGTAGTGCTCGGCAAAATTGTGCCGGAAAGTCCGGCGGCCAAGGCTGGTTTGAAAGAAAGCGATGTGGTGACCGAAGTCAACGGTCAGCGGGTTGAAGGCACCGAACAGTTTCGCCGCATGATTCGAGAGATTCCGGCCGGGCGAGTGGCGCAATTCATCGTGTGGCGCGACGGCCGTTCGCAGACCATTGGCGTAACGTTAGGCAAATCCGAGATGCGCCATGGCGCAACTCTTGTAGCTCCCGCGGCTCCGGGAAACTTTGCGTTTCAGATGCCTGAGATTCCGGAGATGGGCGAGTTTTTCGAGAATGGGCCTTGGGTCACGTCGTCCAGAACACGGCTTGGTATTGATGCGGAGAATGTCGACGGGGAATTTGGTAACTACTTTGGCGCACCGGAAGGAGAAGGAATTCTGGTGCGCGGTGTTTTTCCTGATTCTCCCGCAGCCAGGGCTGGATTGAAGGTCGGCGACGTGATCACCAGCGTGGATGGCGAGCGGATACGCTCGGTAGGTGAGTTGCGGGAAAAAATTGTCGAGAAAAAACAGGAGAAGACGGTGAAACTGGGCGTCATTCGGAATAAAGCCGCGACTACTATTTCCGTTGAGCTTCCCGCGCCGGCTGAGAATAGGGAGTTTCACACCGGAGTGCGGACAAATATTTAAGCGGAACAATAGCCTGAGAACCTGGCTTGCCTGTTGCGTAGGTCGGGTTCTTTTTTTGACCTAAACCCAAGTCAGCCTTACTCGTTCGATCCATACTTACGCAGCAGGCGAAACGGACGCCGTAAAGCATCCCGTAGCCATGATTTGCGCTCTTCGGTACCTGCTACCCAGTCTTCCTGTGTCGGGGAAAGTAAAAGCCGCATCAGATACGCGGCCCCGGTTGCACCACCACCAGCCATTTGCAGACGGAACATGGCTCGCGCCAGTAAGGAGCGCGGAGCGGCTCCTGCGAAGGGGAGCCAGCCTTGAATGCGACGGCAAAGAGCTTCGGTGACGCGGTCTTCGTGGATATCCGAGCGAAGCGCCGAGGGTATAGCGGAGCGCAAAACAGAAGCGGCAAGTTGAATACCAATGCGGAGCATTCGCTCTGCACCCACTTCCGCGGCGGCCTGTTTGGTCTTTTCCCAATCTAGTTCCGGGTGTCTGGTCACGAGCGCGGCGATGTCCGAGACCCACATCAATTGTTCCCAGAAGTGCTTTGCTCCGTGGATGCAATTGAGCACCAAGTCGTCTTCGAGGCTCAAGGCGGGCACGCCGCGGCCGTCGAGAAGGACCTTGCGACTCCGGGTGAAAAGCTGCTCAATCGGCATCGGTTTGGGGTAATACCGAAAGGTGTGTTCGGTATGCAATTCGACGATGTGCTGGGTTCCCAGCCTCCGAAAAAGGTATTCGCCGGGAATTCTGCCAGCCTGAATGGCGGATTGCGGGACGTCGGAATGGAAACCCATTTCCAGCATGCGTTGCGTCGCGGCCTGGATATCCCGATGACGTAAGAGCAAATCCAAGTCGACATAACTTCGTACCGCCGGGTCGCCGTATGCGAGCAAGGAAATCAAGGGACCCTTGACCAACAGGGTGTCGATGGTAGAGCGGGAGAAGTCCTGGAGGATGCGAAAGAGCTCCGCGGTCATGCTCAGGGTGAACAGGTGCTGGGTCCTCATGCGGACTTGCAATTTTTCCCGTGCGGGGTCCGGCACGCCAATAAATGCGATCTCTTCCAGGCGCTTTGCCAAGATGCCCTGAACGCTGTGCTCCTCTGCAAGGTCCAGAAGCGAGTCCCAATTCAGTTGTTTGTGGAGAAGGGACTCAATGTCTGAAGGAGTCGAAACCGGTGAGGCACACGCGCACAGAAAGGCCCACTCATTGTGGAGGGCCAATGGATCGAATGGAAGAATTGCCGGCAGAGGAAGCTCCTGCTTCGCTTTCGCCAGTGTACACCTGGCGCTCCGTCGGCGCGTCAGTCCGGCTCGCGGAGGACGAAGCCTAACGCCTGGTCAAGGTTTTCTCGGCGTCTTCGAAGATACGCTCGCATAAGGTACCGAGCTTTTCACCGCTGCTGTGAGCCACGACTCGCCGCACAGCAACCTGTTGCACAAGCTTGGAAAGCTCATCGAATTCCTCGGCGCGGCGTGAGCGATCCAGCAACCAGTTCATGTAGGTGTTCTGAACCAGTTCAAGAAGGGCCTCCCTAGGTCGCAAGGCTTCGATGCGCGGGGCACTTGCGTCGGCAGATCGCTCACCAAACAGATAGATCAGACCGAGCGATTTTTCTTCTGAGGCAAACCCGGCACGCACACCATCGAGGGGAAGATAGCGCTTTTCCCAAGTTGGGGAGAGGAGGGGCAGGGCATGCTCATCACCAAGTAGCTTGACCACAGCATCTGGCCAAAGACACACGCGGGGGTAGCCGGGAGTAGCCCAGTAACGGCCTTCTGTTGACCGTAAAGGTACTATGTCCTCGCATAGAACAGGAGCACCGCGGAGCGCGAGGGCAGCCGCGGTGGTGGATTTTCCGAATCCAGCATCACCGCAAAAAAGAACCCCGCGATCATGAAGTTCGACGGCGCTGGCGTGCAGGCAAGTTATGCGCCGATGACGAAGAAGGAATCCCATGACCGGGCCGAGAAAATACAAAGCGAGGTCCTCGTGGGCGAGCGGTGGCCGTGTGGTACCCCAGACGCGTTCCGCGGCCTCGTCAACGACAAAGCGTGCGCCGTCCGAGTAGGCAAGGTCAAAGCATTTTCCATTGCCGTGTTCTGTCAGAACAAAAGCAGGATCTGCGGTTTTCTTGTCTTCGGGGAGGTGGGAAAGGACACGGGCATTCAAAGATCTCGCCTGTTTGGCCCATTCTGGTTCGGGACCTGTCTCAAATCGGAGACTGAAGAACGTAGGTCGGAGTTGAGTAGGTTCTAGGGGTTCTAAGCCGGCAATTCTAGAGGTGGAATCAATTCCGACACCATAAGCTCGGTAGCAATAGCTCACAGGGGATCAGGTCTTGTGTACACGCTGAAAGGCGGGGCAGAATTCAGCGGCCGGTGAAACGTAGTGTTCCTGTTTTTCCACCGTCTGAGCGGTGCTTTCTTCCGACAGCTTGCGTCATCTCGGTCAAGTTACCGTAGACGAGAAGCTTCGGAGATTGATAAGGTTTTTTCTTTTCGAGTTTTTCAGACGACCGCTTCATCTACGCCCCTCTGCTTGTCACTGTACTGAATCCACTACCTATTTTCAACGGCTTTCAGCCAATAGAAAAGACTAGCTGGGCGGAGAATTATCCATCTAAGAGAACCCTTAAAGAGATACAAAGTTTCGCACCATTTCTGCCAATTTACAAATGCTTCTATTTGGCCGGGGGAGGCTTTGGGAAGACGGGCAATCCAGTCTCCTTCTCGACCGCATCTTTCGACAGGTTCCACCACAAGGGGCGTCTTTTGGCGCATTAGTACTTCATGAGGTAACAGATTCTTCATGGCTCTCCGGCTGAGTTCCTTGTTCATACACCAGGGAACTGGGGGGAGCCGAAGAAGGAACGTCAGCATGCGAAGATCGAGGAAAGCTGCCCGCGTTTGCAATCTCACGCGGTTCCAGCCTGCATCTTCCGTCTCGAGCACGCTAGCCCAATATCCGTCATGCAGGGATTCGTAGGCATCTGGATGCAAGGGATGTTCGACGCTCTTGGTTCGATTATTGAGTTCCAGCCATCTTTGCTTCACATTCATTCTTCTGGAAAAGTCATCATTCAGCCATCGCGGGTATCCTTCAAAGGGATCCTGTGCTTTCACAAGGTTGCGAAGCTTGGTGCGAAACCCACCCCGGAGGGGTGGAAGACGCTTGTTCGTCCAGGCGTACCCTCCAAAATCTTGTACGATTTTTGTCCACTCCCCCCTTCGCCATAACTGCACCAGGTAGGGCCATCCTTGACCCATCAGGATGTCATCACCTCCGTCACCCGCGAGAACCACATTTGAGTACTCAGCGATTTTCTGCGAGTATCGCTGCTCGCGGGCGAAGAAGATTTCGTCGTCAGGTTCGGGTGTTCTTCCCTCTTTAGTATCGGCCCCTTCGAACGGCCTTAAGTCTGTTTCCTGCAGAACTTCATGAGCAATGCCGAGATGTGCGGCCGTGAGCTTCGCAACGGCGGGTTCAGGATCATCGAAAAACGGTTGCCAACTCCGCGTAAATGCTTTTAGTTGTTCTTTTTGATTTCGTTCGGCGGCGATCTGACTCGCCATCGCAGAAACGGAACTCGAGTCCAACCCACCGCTCAAGTAGAGGGCAGTCCGGTCCTCGGGCAGCCGATCGTGTACCGCCAACTTCAACAAATCACGGTATGCCTCCAGGAATGCATCCGGGCTTTTCAGTTGCAGTGGTTCGTCAATGGGAAGCTTTCGAAAGCGTCGGACTTCTATATTACCTTTAGATAATCTCAGAAGGTGTCCTGCGGGAAGCCTCTTCATGTGTTGATAGACGGTACGCGCGGGCTCAACATTCCAGCCGACGATCAGGAAATCGCCGAGAAACGACTCATCCAGTTCACAGGACACCTCCGGCACGGATCGCAGAATCTGCAGGGTGTTGCTGAAGCAAAACAGGCCAGGCGCTTGCGCATAGTAAAAGGGCCGCGAGCCGATGAAGTCTCGCACGCACCACAGCGTCTCCGCTTTGGCATCCCACAAGGCAAAAGAGAAGTCTCCGATCAGGCGGTCCAATGAGGCTGCGCCCCACTTGGTCCAGGCGCGCAGAAGAAGCTCTTCGCTGGTAAGGTTCGTGCCCGGTCCGAAACCATCTTCGTCAAGCTCCCGGAGGAGGTCTTGTCGTCCATCCAGACGCAAGTCTCCCCAGAGCCAAAGGCTTTCGCCCCAGTTCACGGGCTGATGGGAGGCCTGCGGTGCCGGACCAGTTTTCATCAATGTGAAGCAACCGCCTACATTGTTTTGGACCCAGACACTGTGGCCATCGGACCCACGGAAAGCCATTCGTTCGGCGATGATCTCCAAAAGTCGCTGGTCGACGGGCCGTCCGTCCTGGCGCACAATGCCGAAAAAGCCGCTCATGGTTTCTCTTCCGGCAGATCGGAGAATCCGGAGTCGAAGGCTGCGTAGTGTTGGTGGTGTTGGTCCGGTTGATTCAATGCGGTGCCGTCGTGTTCCACCCAAGCATGGGCTTCAAACTTCTCCGAGACTTTGCGGACACCGATGCGCAAGCTTGCAGGAACACGTTGCTTCTGGAGGAGATACCACAATGCCAGTGATTCCGCGAGACAAGTGGGGTGAATAAGTCCATGGTGAGCGGCGGCCAACACCATCCGGGAAGTTTTTTGCAGCGCAATCATGGTGGTCTCGCCGGGGGATTGCGCAGGAGAAAGGACAGACAGATCTTTCTGCAAGGCCTCTTTTGTGCTTTTGAAGCCGCGGAAACGCAGGGAAATTGCAATCGTTGGCAGCAGGAGTACCGCCTGCCGAAACAAACTGCGGGAGAGAGGGTCCAGCGCCCTATATCGCTGGAATGCTTTCCACATCGGCAGGCACGACTATGAGTAGGCCGTTATCGACCAATTGTTCCAGCAGTTCGACTAAATGATCACGCAACACGTGCGGTTCGACTTCAAATTCCTCCGTGAGCTTTCCGTAGGCCGCTTCGATGTTAGGTGATTGTGTGGCAAGTTCCCACATACGTGTTCCTGTTCCATCCAAGCCAAAATACTTCTCGGTCTCGAGGTTCAGCAGGACCGATTCCCCATCCAGATGCCTGACCAATACATGTGCGGGAACCACCACGCGATCTGCAAACTCTAGCATCTCCAACGTTCCTGGCCTTTCTGGCTCACCGCCGTGCGGACTCCGCATCCGAAACTCCGGGACTATCTTACCGGGGAATGCCCGGTTTATGCACGTTTCAGCGGTCACACTCATTGTTTTCTAACGAGATACACGCTATAAACTCGGGAGTGTCTGATTCCGCTATCACCGTCGATTCATTGGAAAAATCTTTTCCCCGAGCCTACAGCGGGTGGCGGGCGTTGCTACAGCCGTTTGCGGCGCCTAGCTCGACTGCGCTTCGGGGAGTGTCGCTGCAAGTGAGCCCTGGCGAAGCAGTGGCGCTGCTGGGCACGAACGGGGCTGGAAAAACGACGCTGCTGCGCATTCTTGCTACGCTCCTTATTCCTACGCGCGGAACTGCCATTGTTGCGGGGTTCGATTGTGCGCGAGACCCCAAGGCGGTTCGTCGTAACCTTGGCTACCATGCGGGTTCCGACCTGGGATTCTATGCGAGACTTACGGGGGCCGAAAATCTCCGGTTTTTCGGGCGGTTGAATTATCTCTCGGACTCTTTCCTGAGGACACGCATTCCATCTCTGGCCGAGCGCTTCGAGTTAGGGGGCGCTCTGGATCGTCAGGTGCGCACTCTTTCCTCCGGGACGATTCAGCGGCTAAGTTTGGTGCGGGCACTTCTCCACCAGCCCAAAGTGCTGCTTCTCGATGAACCCACGCGAAGTCTGGATGCCCTCGCCGCAGCCGATTTCCGCAGGTTCTTGAAGGCCGAAGTTCTTCAACGACAAGGTACTTCCCTTCTATTCGCGTCGCACACTCTACCCGAGATCGAGACTTTGGCAGATCGTGTCGCCATCCTAAAGGAAGGTAATCTCATCACTGTGGATACACCCGCGGCCCTCAAGTCCAAGGCCGGCACAGACTCTCTAGAGGAAGCCTTTTCGCGGCTTACCGGTCACAGCGCCCGTTCACTTGAGGAGTTTGCTTGCTGATGATGCGCATCCTCCGCGATGTCCTGCTGTTCTTCGAACGAGACCTCCGTATTGCCAGCAGTTACCGCGGCCCGATTGTCCTCGAACTGATTGAAGCGCTGTTCGGGGCGGCGATGTTTTATTACGTGGCCCGTTTCGTGGATTCTCCGCAACTTCGCGAGGCGCTTCCGCAAGGTACATCGTATTTCGCATATTCGCTGGTGGGATTTGCATTTTTCGATTATCTGAACGCGGCGGTGGATTGCTTTGAACGCAGCCTAGAGGAAGCCAGAGACACGGGCACGCTAGAGCCTCTGTTGGTTACGCAAGTGTCTCTGCCTGTGGTTCTCATCGGTTCCAGCATCTATCCTTTCGCGCAGACGACGTTGCGGGTGGGCGTGTACCTTGGTTGGGGAAGCGTACTATTCGGTTTTCCGCTGCGGTCAGCAAATTGGCTTGCTGTAGTTGTGGTTCTTATCGCTACGCTACTGTCGTTTTCGGGCTTGGGTATATTTTCCGCTGCGTACTTGTTGCTGTTCAAACGCGGCAATCCCGCCAAGTGGTTTTTTCTGGGTGTATCAAGCGTAGTGGGAGGCATGCTTTTTCCGGTTAGCATCCTGCCGTCGTGGCTTCAGGTTGTGGCGCACCTGAACCCGGTTACGTACGCGCTTGACGCAATGCGCGCTGCGCTGCTGGAAGGGGCAAGTCTCGCAGCGATCGCCCGACCACTTGTGGTTCTTTTTGTGTTCACGCTTACCCTGCTTCCGAGTTCAATGCTAGTTTTCTCTTGGGCATTACAACGGACGAAAATCACGGGCACGCTGTCCCATCGTTAAACGTTTTCTGTCCGGCACGCTGGCGGTAATCGGCATAGGGGGAGCGGTCGCCCGCTTGCCCCTGCCACATCACCGGACATGCGGGTCCGCATCCGGCGATTCAGAGGGTTACGCAGAGCCAAGGAACAGCCGAGGGAGTCCAAGCAAGTC
>Ga0074046_10000754_pt1 | contig 29840 bp, 28 predicted proteins | sample BogForMeECP23OM3_FD_94441 | JGI IMG/M metagenome (GOLD analysis project Ga0074046, IMG submission 94441) | Bog forest soil microbial communities from Calvert Island, British Columbia, Canada - Bog Forest MetaG ECP23OM3 | ecosystem: Environmental > Terrestrial > Soil > Wetlands ... | reverse complement strand
GCCCGGCACGCAAATATCCCTGGAAATTCCTGTGGCATTAGTCAACAAAGCCCAATTGCCCCGTTCTGTTTCGCTCCTGCACGCGACTGTGCTGCGTTGTACCGCCGACCGCCAGTATTTCTTACTCGGCCTCCAGTTTGACGAACCGCTGATCTCGACCGAGGTGGTCACGTCCAAGATCCCTTAAGCCCACCGTCGCCGGGTGAGAAACTCCAATTCCATTAAGTGCAAAACTTTGCACAACGACTCTGGCGAATGAGCCCTGTTTTGCCCTAAAGCAAGGCCCTTTGCTATGAAAAATAAGTATGTAACTATTGACAGTTGAATAATTTACAGTAATATTGCGCATAAGTTTGCGGCAATTCTGTGCTTGGCCAGAGAAATGCAATCTACTTGCATCAGGAAGGCATTTCAACGCCGTTTGATGAAGGATTCAGAATGCCAATACTGGCGAACGGAAATTTCGAAGGGGCGATTACGGGTCAGCCTCTGCCCCCAGAACACGTTATCTTCGGGCAGACTCCAGCTATGGGTGAGGTTCGTCAGAAGTTGGAGCGGGTGGCCGGCGCGAACCTCTCAATCCTAATCACCGGTGAGAGTGGCACGGGGAAAGACATCATCGCCCGCCTGCTGCACTTATATTCCCCTTGGGCTAGCGGGCCCTTTGTCAAGGTGAATTGTCCAGCCATTCCCGGAACCCTTTTGGAAAGCGAACTATTCGGTTACGAGCGAGGTGCATTCACGGGGGCCTTCGGTACCAAACCAGGCCGCGTCGAGCTGGCGCATCGGGGTACGCTTTTTCTCGACGAGATCTCCGAACTCGACCCCTCGATGCAGGCCAAGCTGTTGCAGTTATTGCAGGACGGCCAATTCAGTCGCATCGGTTCGCAGGAGGACAAGAAAGTGGAGGTACGGGTGGTCAGCGCCACCAACCGCGAATTGCACCAGGAGATCGACGTCGGGCACTTCCGGCATGACTTGTTCTACCGGATTGCCGCGATGACCATCCACGTACCCGCATTGCGCGAGCGCGCTATTGATCTTCCACTAATATGCGAATACCTTTTGGAGTACTACAATGATAAACTAAATGGCCGCGCCCCGATGCTTCGCCCCACGCTGCTGGCGAAAATGCAGCGTTATTCTTGGCCGGGTAATGTTCGGCAACTCGAAAATCTCATTAAGCGTTACGTGGTGATGGGTAGCGATGACGTGATCTTGAGCGAGTTGCTACAGACGAATGAACGCGATATGCTGCCCGACCTGACGTTTGATGGGCCGGTTTCGCTGAAAAAGCTAACGCGGCAGACGGTGCGCAAGATCGAAGCGCGCATCATTCTGAGTGCGTTACACGCCAACAACTGGAACCGGAAGAAGGCAGCCCGAGCGCTGGGGATCAGTTATCGAGCCTTGTTGTATAAGCTGAAGGAAGTCGGCATCCCCCAGCGACGCGCACCGATTTCGACATTGCGGGGCGACGATGGAAAGGCCGACTAAGACCCATACTATAGATAATAAAAGGTGACCTGAATGCACGTGCAGAGAAACGGAGTGGGGTATCTGGCGGTACGGTTACTAATGTGGACGTTACTGCTTGCAGTGCTGTCTAACCTAGCCGCGGGACAAGCCGCCGCCGGCCCCTCCCAGACCACTGCCTCGACTCCCGCCCCAGCGGCTTCCTCCGATCACGCGCCCCAGTCGCCGCCGGGCATACGCTCGGATTCCTATGTGATTGGCGCTGAGGACATCATCAGCGTGGACGTCTGGAAGGAACCGGAGATGTCGAAGACAGTTCCGGTCCGCCCAGATGGCATGATTTCGCTGCCCTTAATCGGCGAGATAAAGGCTGCCGGGTACACCCCGGTGCAACTACAGGGCATCCTCGCCGACTCGATGAAGAAGATGATCTCGGACCCGCAGGTAACTGTGGTGGTCGAGAAGATTGGCAGCTTGAATTTCAACATCGTGGGAGAAATCAACCGTCCAGGATATTTCCCATTGACCCGCCGCATGACGGTTCTCGATGCCATCGCGATGGCGGGAGGATTTAAGGACTTCGCAAAAACAAAGAAGGTGTATGTATTGCGAACGACAGCCAACGGAACACAAGAACGGTTGCCGTTTAACTACAAGGAAGTAATCGCCGGCAAGAATCCACAGCAAAACATCGAACTGCAGCCGCGGGATACGATCGTTGTACCCTGACCGGGGGGCTTGTGATGAGAACTAGCTTTGGACCGATGCTAATTGTGTTGCTGATCCTGTACTGTGGGTGTGCCTTGGCGCAGACGGACACCGGTACCAGCGATACCGGACCCAAGCCAGCATACACCTTTCCGGATGATACTGGTGCGCCTCAGACCGGTCCGAAGCCGGCATTCACCTATCCGGACGCGACACCCTCTCTGGACTTCCTCAACGGGGCGGTGGAGAACAGCAGCATTACGCTGGGAATCGGCGCTGGGGTTTCGTATATAAGTAACACCTATAGTGTTACCAACAGTCAGGATCGCTGGGTGTATCATGTCACCCCCAGCATCAGTATTCAACAATTCCGTCCAACGGTCAGCTGGAACTTGAGCTATGCGGGGGGGTGGCAGCACTATACACAGCCAAGTGGAGTATCGAATGGCAGCAATAATTTGTTCTCGCAGAACGTGGGCGCGGGACTTCGTTGGCAAATGGCTAGACGTTGGCAACTCGCCGCGACCGACCACTTCACCTATTCTGCGAATCCATTTGATAGTTACATCACTCAAGCCGGGATTCCGACGATGAATAATCCCAACCCGGTAACCTACTACCCGCTGACCAGCTTCACATCGAACATTGGGGTGATGTCGCTCACGAATCAGCTGTCCAAAGTCGATACGCTGGCATTTACCGGTACAACGAGCCTGCGCCGAACGTCCACTTACAATTTGCTAACCGTTCCGTTCTACAACCTGGTTTCCTACGGAGGACGTGCATCCTATGCCCACCGGTTTTCGCCCAGACTCACCCTCGGGGCCGACTATAACTACAACAGCCTGGATTTCGGCCACGGGCAGCAGCGCTCCGGCGTTCAGACGATTTCGATGACCGTGGACTACCTGATCCGTCCGAACATGACGATCTCGGGCTGGATTGGACCGGAGCACACGGGGACGCAGACCACCATCCTGGGTGTTAGGCTCCCTCACGACTCGATGTGGAGTGCGGCGGGAGGTGTGAACTTTGGTTGGCAGAGCCTGCGTAACTCGTTTGTAGCCGGATTTATCCGCCAGGTGACGGATGGTGGTGGAATCATTGCTACCTCCCAAGTAAATTCCGTGAGTGCCGGCTATCACCGAAAGCTTACGCAGAAAATGGATTTGTCGTTAGGAGCGGCGTACTTCCATGACGTCTCGACAACGGTATCAAGCCGCACATACGACCACTCCTCTATCAGTGCGGGACTCAGCTACAAGCTTGCGAAATCGCTGTCTGCGACCGCGCAATACGGATATTTGCACCAAAGCCAATCAAATGCTTTCTTAAGCCCCGGCTTACTCGGCGCCGGCGCCACTTACAGTGCCAATTTCGTTGGATGTTCAATCAACTACACCTGGAGTCACCCCCTTGGACGGTAAATTATGACTGAAGAATTCGACGACCAGAAACCTATGCAAGGATTGGACCAATACTGGGCGATGGTAGTCCGTCGCCGCTGGTGGATCCTGGGTCCGCTTTTCCTGGGCTGGCTGATTGTATTTGCCTCGGCTTGGATTATCCCCCCGAAGTACACCTCGGAATCCATGATCCTCGTCGAGCCGCAAAAAGTTCCCCAGCAGTTCGTGATGCCGAACGTGCAAGTGGACATGCAGGAACGTTTGCAATCGATCACCCAACAAGTGTTGAGCCGATCGCGACTATTGACCATCATCAACAACCTGCACCTGTACCAGGGCCTGTTCTTCAGCTCCCCCGACGACCAAATCCAGCAGATGCACAAGGACATTAGCATTGATTTGGTTCAGACTCCGCCAGTTCCTGGAAAGGCGTCGACGCTCACGGCTTTCAAGATCTCCTACGTCGCGGATAAGCCCCAGATCGCACAACAGGTGAACACGCAGCTTGCGTCGTTGTTTATCGACGAGAACGTGCGCGCCAGCCAGCAGCAGTCAGAAAGTACGACCAACTTTCTCGATTCGCAATTGAACTCTGCAGCAGCATCGCTCGCTGCGCAGGAAAAGAAGATCCGGGAGTACGAAGCTTCCCACCAGGGTGAATTGCCCGATCAGCTTCAGAGCAACCTGCAAATCCTCAGCGGAACCCAGGGACAACTGCAATCTGCCATTGATGCCCGCGATAAGGCTCTCCAGCAGCAGGCTTATCTCACCTCGCTGGCGACCCAGTACGACTCAATGGGAATTACGGAATCGACACCAGCCTCGCCCGTCACCAGGGCACAGGAACTTGAGTCCTTGCGTGCACAACTCGCCGCCCTCGAAGCTAAGTACACTCCCGATCATCCGGATGTTAAGAAGTTAAAAGAGACCATTGCCAAGATGGAAACGATGCAAAAGGAGGATCAGGAAGCGAAGGCTGACCAGGCCTCCGACGACAACGAAAAGACGACTGCCAAGCCGTCACAACTGCAGGCTATGACGCCGGTGATGCAGATCCAGAGCCAATTGAAAGCCAACAAGCTCGAGATTCAGGGGTACGAGGCCCGGATTGCCAGGCTGGAAGCCAAGGTGAACGAGTACCAGGCGCGGCTGAATGCCACACCCGGACGACAGCAGGAACTCGCCGACATCATGCGCAACTATGACGAGTCGAAGAAGAACTACGACGATCTGGCTGGCAAGACGATGCAGTCCTCGCTCGCCACTAGCTTGACCCGTCAGCAGCAAGGAGACCAATTTCGGATCCTTGACCCTCCCAGCCTGCCCGAAAAATCCTCGTTCCCCAATCGCTTCAGGTTCTCGCTGGTCGGCCTAGGCGCCGGATTGGCTCTGGCTTTCGTCTTTGGAGTGGGTTCGGAACTCCTCGATGATCGTATCCGCAGTGAACAGGATTTGGCAGATGCCTCACAGCTTCCCGTGCTGGCGGAAATCCCGCCGCTGCCGACCGACCGGGAAATTGCGGCCCAGCGTTGGAAACCTTGGATTGCGGTTGCTGCGGCGATTCTCACCGCCATCATAATTCCGACCGGCATCTGGTACGCGTACTTCTGGGGGTAGCGCATGTATAAACAATTTTTCGGGCTGACCAAGAACCCGTTCGAAATCAGTCCCGACCCGTACTTCTACCATGCGACGCCCCGGCACAACGAGGCCTTGGCCAACCTGCATTACGGGGTCGGGCGCAGAAAAGGCTTCATCGTAATCACCGGCGAGGTGGGCACAGGGAAGACGCTGCTTGTCCGCTGCCTGCTGGCTGAATTGCGCAAAAACAACATCGCATTCGGTTACGTTTTCAACCCGCTGTTGTCGACCACCGAGTTTTTCCAATACATCATGGCGGACATGGGACTTCAATACAGCGGACGCAGCAAAACCGAAATGCTACTCGATCTGAACCGGTTTCTGATCCAGCGACATGCTCGTGGCCTCATCACCGCGCTGGTCGTGGACGAGGCGCAGGCGTTGCGCCCTGAACTGCTGGAGGAAGTTCGGCTGTTGACCAACTTGGAGACCTCTCAGCAGAAATTGTTGCAGATCGTCCTCATGGGCCAGCCCGAGCTGGAGGTCGTCTTAGACTCTCCCAGTCTGCGGCAGCTCAAGCAGCGCGTGTCACTGCGCTGCCAGTTATTGCCGCTTGACGAGCAGCAGACCCATAGCTACGTCCTTTCGCGGCTGGAGAGGGCTGGGGCCAAATCAGAACCGGCCATTTTCGAGGCTGAAGCGCTAAGCAAAATCTTCGAATATTCGCGTGGCATTCCCCGCATCATCAACAACCTCTGCGAAAATTCGATGGTCAATGCCTTCGCGCGCCAACAGCGTACTGTCACCGGCGACATGATTACTGAGGTGGCTGCCGACTTCCGTTTAACAGGATCGAACTCGATCCCCGAAGAATCCGTCGAATCGGTTGCCGTACCTTCGGAAAACAATGAGAGCCTGCTGCGCTCGCTATTTCGCGTGTTGCGCACCATGGAAAGTGCACAGTCGCCGGAAGAGAAACCCGTACCGTCCGCTGACGGCAGGAGAGTATAAACATGAGTCGATTGTACGAAGCATTACAGCGTTCTCAGGGTGAAACACAAAGTGCCTCGCCATTGGCTACGCCTGCCCAGCCCGACACGCCGGGTGCCCGGGTCCCCGGTTTGCCCATCGACGATACCGCTGCTCTTGATGCACTGGCCAATCAGGCGCCGCCTGCCGCAGCGTGGCTCAGTGTGCCGGCTGACCGCATCCTGCGTCCTGTGCCTACGCCCGAGCAGCGACTTATTTCCATCACCAATCCCAACAGTCCCGGGGCCGAAACATTTCGCGTCCTCAGCACCAGGCTGGCACACCTTCGCCATAAGCGGCCGCTGAAGAAGCTCCTGATCACCAGCGCCGTCGGTGACGAGGGGAAATCCGTTGTGTCAGTCAATCTGGCGTTGACTCTGGCACGCCGCACCGGAGAGCGTGTTTTGCTGATCGAGGCTGACCTCCGTCGTCCGACGGCAAGTGCGCTTCTCGCAACTTCAGCGTTGCGAGGGATCACCGAGTGGCATGAGCATAAGCTCGCTCTGCAGGACGCCTTTTACCAGGTGGAAGGCATGCCCTTGTGGCTGCTGTCCGCGGGCAAGGGTATTGAAGAACCCCTGCCGCTGCTCGAGTCTGACGCTTTTGCCCAGATGCTGAACGCCGTCTCCGAAGGCTTCGACTGGGTGCTGCTGGATTCCACACCGATGCTTCCCATGGCCGATGCCACCTCGTTGTCGCGCCTCTGCGATGGTGTCCTTGTTGTTGCACGAGAGGGACATACGCGGAAGCGGACCCTGACCCGCGCCCTGAGCTCCATTGAGAGGAGCAAGCAGCTGGGCTTCATCTTTAATGAAGCTTCCACTGTGCAAGTCGGCTACGAGCGGTACTACGGAGGGTATGGCTATTACGGGCAGAAGAAGTCCCGGGGCGATGAGGACGCTCACAACGACCACATGGGATCTGCATGATTCGACTGTTCAACAGGTACTTCCCGACGCGTACGCTGCTCCTTACGCTGACGGAAGCACTTTTGGTCACTTCGGGCTTCGTCTTGGCTGTACTTCTGTCGTCAGGTACGGCAGTTGACGCGAAGATCTATCTGCTTTACGAGAATGGCGCCGGAAGGATTGGACTGGTTGTCCTCGTTTTCCTGGTGCTGATGTACTACTTCGACCTCTACAACTCCGCCATCCTCACCAACCGTCGTGAAGTGGTGACCCGCCTGGTTGGCGTGCTCGGTACGACGTTCGTCGCCCTGGCGGTTTTGTACTACACCTTTCCCGGCGCCAGCCTCGGAGGCACCGTCCTCTGGGCCGGCATCCTCACGGTCGCCATCGTTGTCCCGGTTTGGCGCAGTTTTTTTTTCGTGCTCAATCGCTCCACGCGTTTTGCCGAACGAACCTTGATTTATGGGGACGGCCCACTCGCCTCTCCGCTCATGGATGCGATCGCGCAGCGGCCTGAGCTTGGCTTGCGGGTCTCCGGTTACGTTGGGAGCGAGCCGCAGATCGCGGGTATTCCCATGGTTAGGGGAGAGGAGCTGACCGATTTTGTGAAACGCGAGGACATTCGCCGCGTCATCGTGACCATGGGCGACCGGCGAGGTAAGCTGGATGTCAGCCAACTCCTCAAGCTCAAGGCGAGCGGGGTGCAAATTCAGGACGGCCCCGAGTATTACGAGACGGTTACCGGGATGATTCCGCTCGAGTCACTAAGGCTGAGCTGGCTCCTCTTTTCTCCGGGATTCCACGTGCGTGCCCCCCTGCGCCTCTACAAGCGCGCTTTTTCTTTGTTTTTCGGCTTAGTCGGTGTGGTGTTGTCTGCCCCGATTATGGCGTTGGCTGCGCTCGCGATTCGTCTGGATTCTGAAGGTCCGGCGATTTTTCGTCAGCAGCGAGTCGGAGAGTTCGGTGTGCCATTCACCGTGTACAAGTTCCGCACGATGTACGACGGCGACAAGATAGCGCTGTCCCGATCGAACTACAACTCTAGCCCTGACCAGAACAATATCGGCACGCCCGCGCATGACGGGGATCCGCGAATTACGCGTGTCGGCAAATGGCTGAGGCGAACCCGGCTCGATGAACTGCCGCAGCTCTTCAATATCGTGAAGGGCGACATTTCGTTTGTGGGTCCGCGCCCTGTTCCTCCGCATGAAGAAGAGCAGTGTGCGGCGGTCATCCCATTTTACAAGGAACGCTGGCTGATCAAGCCGGGTGCCACAGGCTGGGCGCAGATCAATCGAGGTTACAACGCCACCATCGAAGACCACAAAAAGAAGTTGGCGTACGACCTGTTCTATATCAAAAACGTCTCTATCGGTCTTGACATCTACATTCTCTTTGCAACTTTTAAGATCCTTCTCCTCGGCCGGGGCGGACGCTAGTCTTTCCAGCTTCTGCGCCAATCTTCCGCGAATTTGAAAAGCTGGTCTCTCGAACCCTGTGGAATTTGTGCGCTACGCCATAACCCAGCCAAACCAACAGCTGGATGAGCCTCCCATTCGATCGTCCCCGCTGAAGTCGAACCGGTCGCAACGCTGCCAGGCCGCGTATGAGACACGGTGCACCAGAAAACGCCGTCTCCTCTCTTGCCGCCTCACCAGGCGCCCAAGTGGACCGGAAATGCCCACCGGGAGGGTTGCGTTGCGATACACTGCATTTCGTCCCATCATGACCGATCCACTAGCCGCTTTTACCCCTGCCGAGGTGCGCAAGCTGCGCAGTTTCAAAGATCCCTACGGCATCCAGCGCTTTCTCGATGACACGTCCTACCATCTGGCAGATACAGCATGGTCACCGCGGCGGGTACTGCGCGAGCAAACGTCGCATTGCATGGAGGGGGCCATCTTTGCGGCAGCTGCCCTGCGGGCCCTGGGATTTCCTCCGCTGATTATCGACTTTGAGGCAGAAAACGACACCGACCATGTGTTGGCGGTGTTCCGCGTCAAGCGACACTGGGGGGCTGTCGCCAAATCGAACTACACCGGCTGCCGCTACCGTGAGCCCGTGTATCGCTCATTGCGCGAACTCACGATGAGCTATTTCAACATTTACTTCAATATGCGCGGCGAGCGCACCCTTCGCACCTTTTCCTTGCCGGTGAACCTCCAGCGCTTCGATCACCTGCAGTGGATGACGGCCGAAAAACCGATTTGGTTTATCCCCATTCACCTGTGCGACATCCACCACTTCAAGCTCCTCCGTCCTGGGATGGCAAAGCGCCTCCACCGCGTCGACGAACGGCTGTTCCAAGCCGAGACGCTGGGCAAGGCTCATAAGACAAAAAACTGACGGGCTCGGCATTCCGGCGCAGCGACGCATGCAAGGGAAGATTTTTCCCGGATGGGGAAGATTTTTACGTGATGCTTGCCCGTGCAAGTCCCCTAAGTCCTTTGCTTCCACCCTCGCGACTTTGGCCTCGCGGTTGCTATATGTAAAAGCAGACGAAGTGGCGCAATCGGGTCATACGGTGAGGATATCGGCCAGAGTCCAAGCCGTGTGGCCCGTTTTTCTGTGCCGAGCGAGTGGCCACGCCGCCGAGCCCATCTACAACGCCCTCGACTGAAAAAAATCTCTCCGCCAATCTTTTCGCCGCAACCAAATTGGACTACATTGGCATTGCAGAAATCTGCACGAGGGGGCACACATGCCCGTTTACGATTACGTCTGCAAAGACTGCCAGAAGACCTTTGAATTAATTCTGACGCTGGGTGAGCACGACACGGGCGACATCCGTTGCCCAAAGTGCGAAAGTCAGAATGTCGAACAGGATGCGGTCGCGTTTTACGCGGTTACGTCAAAGAAAAGCTAGCTGCGTGAGGCTACTCCCGCAGCAGGTGTTCCGAGCATTGGCCCGGACTCTTGACATGTTTCATGGCGTCAGAACGGGACGGGCGCATCCGCCGGAGCATGCGCGCCATCTGTGAATCGTGAGAATTGGTCGGGGCGAGAGGATTTGAACCTCCGACCCCCTGCGCCCAAGGCAGGTGCGCTACCAGGCTGCGCTACGCCCCGACTCTTTTGCTTCACTGATTCTAAACCACTCCAACCTATGGAACCACGGAGTCATGCCACCTTTCGGTGCAAACTCCGCCAAAGGGAGTGAACCCCTATTCTGAGACAGTTTTGGCTGGCACTTTGCAGGGGAGGACTGCAAAGTGGAGAGAAAGGGAGGGGAGCGATACGGCGAGAGGTTTCGTCTTCGCGCGGTGACGACAGTGACCAAGCGATCTAAACCAGGTTCTGAGTCATGCTCCCGTGACTTGCTGTCGCGTCATTTCCGCAAGGGCTTGCTTCGGGTCGCGCACCAGCGCATCCTGCGTGTCCATACGCTCGAACAAATCAACAGAACGCGCGATCAATCCCGTCCATCCCGTCTGATGGCTGGCTCCTACCCCTGCGCCATTGTCGCCGTGGAAGTACTCGTAAAACAGAATGTAATCCCGCCAGTGAGGGTCTTCCTGGAACTTCTTGGTTCCTCCATAGACCGGGCGCCCATCGTTGGCGTCATGAAGTCGTCGCCATAAAACGGATACATCAGCAGCAGGCCCCGAATGATGAGTCCATTGACCGGCATCCAGATAGGACCGCGCCAGTTGGAGTTGCCGCCAAACATGCCGGTGTTCGACTCCGCGGGCAAGTATTGCACTTTGTATTCCTGCCCATCGAGGTGAAACACGAAGGGATGCTCAAGGTGATATTTCGACAGCGAGCGTATGCCGTAGGGGCTGAGAAACTCGTTCTCGTCGAGCATGTAGGCCAGAATGCGCTGCAGCTTCTCTTTGTTGCAGACCGACGCCAGCCTGCGCCCCGCGTACCCGATGAACGATTCGTCAGCTGGAGCAATCTCTTTCAACAACTCTGGATGGCGCTCACGAAACAAGGTCATCAGTTCGACCAGCCTGGGGTGTTTCCCGAGAGCACCCTCCTCGAATACCGTCGCGGCACACAAGGGAAGCAGTCCCACAATCGAGCGGATCTTCAAACGCATGGCGTCACCGTGCGGGAAATGGAGGAGATCGTAGAAGAAGCCGTCCGCCGTATCCCACATCTCGTCGTGGTGCACGCCAATTCGATCCATGGCGTAGGTGATCCAGAAGAAATGCTCCAGGAACCGGAAGGCGATTTCCTCATACATGGCGGAGTCGTACTCGGTCAGTATGAGCGCGACCTCCAGCACGCACAGGCAATAGAACGCCATCCAGGCAGTGCCGTCGGCCTGATCCAGGTGTCCGCCGGTCGGCAGCGACGCACTGCGATCGAAGACCCCAATGTTGTCAAGGCCAAGGAACCCGCCCGCGAACACGTTGCGTCCCTCTGGATCTTTGCAACTGCTCCTGACCATAGGTCCGATGGGTTCCATTGCGAGGAATTGACTTGCGCGGAATTAACTCAAGGCCTATATTGCCCGCAAGAAGTCGTAGAGGCGCTTTTTGGGGGTTAGTATCCGGCGAGCGAACCGGGCCCATTTAGGTGATTATCTTTGATCAGACCAAAAAGAAGGATGTTGATTTTGGCGGTGAGCGGCACGCCGTTCTCACGTGCATTCAACGCTATATTGTTCTGTCAATACCAGCCTTCCAGTTCGAGGCCGGCCCTCCCGGATCAGGGATGGTCCCAAGAGGACCGTCTCCGCTACTACAACACTTCGCAGAGTCGGCGGTGATGTATTATTACATCTTCCTGCACCTCGAGGCCGCCGACAGCCAGGAGTTGTTCCGTGCCGACAAGAATGTGTGCAATTACGGATTCACCCCCCAGTCCCCTATTTCGTTTGCTGTTCGTAGCAAGTCAAAATCCAGTTAGGAGAAGCAAATGACATACTTCCGATTAAGACCAGGCAGCCTGCTTGTGTTGGCAGCATTGTTGTTTGGCGCACTTGCATTGCAGGCACAAGAGAGCACGCCTGCAGCCACGGTTCCAGCTCGCTTGACGGTTACGCTAAGCGCAACGGGCGATGGGCCCGTACCCACAGTAAACAAAGACGATGTGATAGTCACACAGGGCAGGAACAACCGCCGCAAGGTAATTTCTTGGGAGGCCGCACGTGGAGAGCATGCCGGACTCGACTTGTTCATCCTGATCGACGATGTTTTGAACACGAGCGTAGGCTCCCAACTCGATACCCTTCGCGACTTTATTAACGCTCAGCCATCGAGCACCGCAGTGGGTGTGGGCTACATGCGTAACGCTACCTTTCAAATCGCGCAGAATTTCACCACTGACCATGCCCTGGCCGCCAAGGCTTTGCGTTTGCCCAGAGGTAGTGCCGGCGCCATGGGGAATCCCTATCGTTCCCTCATGGCCCTGATGAATGGCTGGCCGCAACACCAGAACCGCCGCGGGATCATCGCGGTGACGGATGGAATCATTCGAATGAGAAGCGGAGGCGGACCGAATTCCCGGTTCCTGGGTACGGATCCGGACGTAAATTCCGCCAGCTCGGTTGCCCAGCGCACTGGAACCCTAATCTATTCGCTCTACTTTCCCGGGGTGGGACACTTCCAGCGCAACTTCTGGGAAGCGACCAATGGCCAGAACGGCATGGCCAGGCTGTCGGAGGAGAGCGGGGGTGAGTCCTTCTTCCTCGGCCTGCAAGCTCCGGTGAGCTTCGGGCCATGGCTGGATAGTATCCAGAGATTAATCGATAACCAGTATCTTTTGGTGTTCGGGGCTAGTCCCAACAGGAGGGCCGGACTACAGAACGTGGATCTTTCCACGGAAGTCCCGGGCGTAGACCTGGAGTCAGCTCGTGGCGCTTGGGTGCCGGCCGCCGGTGGTCAGTAAACTCTGTACCAAAACTTGAACACGCCTGGTGGATGTAATTCGCCCGGCTTCGAGCCAACAACTGGAGTCTTTACCTCCAGGCGAAAGGTGGAACAAGATGAATAAAATAGGAACAAGTCTGTTCGTCGCACTCCTTGCAGTGCCGTTTCTGATGGTTTGCTCCGCGAATGCTCAGGATGCCGCTGCGGCGAGCGCCCGGGAACTTAACATCAAGGCCTACGTGGAACTGCTTCAGACCGACGTCGATAGCAAGCGAGAGGCGATCGTCAAAGAGATCATGCAACTCGGCGACAGCGACGCAAAAGTATTCTGGCCGGTTTACAAGGAATACGACGCGCAACGTGCCAAGCTCGATAGTGCTGAAGCCCAGCTCATCCAAGAGTATTCCACAGACTACCAGACGATCTCGAACGAAAAGGCTGAGGAACTGCTGAACAAGTCTTTCGGGATTGAGGCGCAGCGGGTGGAGCTGAAGAAGAAGTATTTCCACACCATAAAATCGGCCCTGTCGGCAACGACGGCGGCGAGGTTCATCGAAGTCGAAAATCAGATGGAAGACGTCGCCAGTCTTCAAGCCACTTCGGTTCTGCCAGCTAATCAAGCGAACCAATAATCATCGGCGGACAGCAACTGCTGTCCGGGAACGAAGGAGAGAAATCATGATGAATCGAATGAAGGGTTTGTGGTGGTGTGTCGCTGCTAGCCTTTTGCTGGGTCTCTGCGTCGCCGTTCCCGGGTCTGCCTGGGCCCAAGGCAGGATGGTAACGGTGCCGGCCGGAACAAGGATCCTGGTTCGGATGAATGACACGGTGGATTCCAGCAGGAGCCGGGTGGGGAGCATATTCACGGCTACGCTTCAGACGAATCTCACGGTTGGCAACCAGGTCGTAGCCCGGGCGGGGACACCTGTGCACGGCCGGCTCGCTGAGTCGAGGTCGGCTGGACGGGCCGCCGGAAGGTCGGAGTTGGCGTTGGAGCTGACCGATATCATCGTCAACGGCACCGCCTTTCCACTGTTGACCGGAGAATATAGCGTTCAGGGCAGCAACGCGCTGGGAGGAACAGCCCGACGCGGGCTCGCTGGGGCAGGTCTGGGAGCGGCCATCGGTGCGATTGGTGGCAACGCTGGACGAGGCGCGGCCATCGGCGGTGTGGCTGGAGGCGGGTCCTCTTTGATCACCAGGGGCGAACAGATCCACATCCCCAGTGAGACGCTACTCGAATTCCGCTTGCAGCAACCAGCGTCCTTACCGGCTCTCTAGTACGCCGCTGGCAGGAAATTTCAGGAGGCAGGATTACGAATGAGGCCCGCATTGGAAGCAAGACGCTCACAGACCTCTAAGTCCTCAATGTTACTGGCGATCGTACTGATCGTCTTGGGAATGTTGGCAATCGCCTTGCCGATGTACGTATCCGCTGGAGTGGTCAGGGTGCTCGGCTGGCTGCTCCTTTTTGACGGTATTGTGCAGCTTGTTTATGCCTTTCGGTCCGAAGGTGTCGGGCGCACCATCTGGAAAGTTGTAGTAGCGATTCTCTACATCGCGGCAGGCGTTTACTTGCTGACGCACCCCCTGTTGGCAGTATCCGGTCTGACCCTGGCGCTGGGGATATTTTTCTTTGTAGAAGGCATTACAGACGTGTTTGCCTATCTTTTCGGACCAAAGACCGCCGGATCCAAATGGCTGCTGCTGCATGGAGTTGTGACCCTGCTTCTCGGCCTGATCATATGGAGGCGATGGCCCTATAGTTCGTTCTGGGCGATCGGAACTTTGGTCGGCATCAGCATGGTTGTGACTGGCGTAACTCGCCTCATGATGGCGCTGAGCGAGCGCTCGGTCGCGGAAGCATAAACGTGCTTCGCCTTTTGGACCAACATCGACTCAGGTTAAATCAACCAGGCCTTCGCCAGCCGGGGAAGGCCTGTTTTTTCGAGGCTCTAGTTTTGTTAACTTCAGTCTGCCTCCCGACTGTTGTACGTGCACAGGATCGTACCAGAAAAAATAAGCTTTCGTTCGATCGCACCATCGTCCCGATTTAGACCCCGGTGGACATGGTTCGGCCTGCTGGAGCTCTTCGACCAAACCAGGGTCTTGCACACAACGCCGGTCGCACTGAAACGAGCCAATCATGCGGCCTGAGAGTCCGGGGACGCAATGAACCTGGAACCAAACCTGCCCTCATGAGATGCCTGAAGAATTATCGTCCTGCCGGGCCAACGTTTCCCCAGTAGCCATTTCGACTCCTGCGGGCTGACGCTGGGGGCGAAGTCTGATAGTCTCGGCGCACAGGAAAGATTAGAGCCATGCCCACGAAGAAACGCGCCACTTCGCGAGCTGCACCGAAGAAACGCCGTCCGGGAAAGCGGACGGCGACGCCGACGGTTCACGACCAGCACGAACTGGTCATTATTTCGGGTATCAGCGGCGCAGGAAAAGGCTCGGCGCTGAAGACGTTCGAAGACCTCGGGTTCTACGCGGTCGATAATCTGCCAGTCGGACTGATCTCGAACTTTGCCGACCTGGTGCGCGACTCGACGGAAATTGAGCGGGCGGCGCTGGTGGTGGATATCCGCGAAGGTGCGCGGCTGGACAAGCTGCCGCAACTGCTGCAGGCGTTGCGCGGCTCGCTGCGCACCACGGTGCTGTTTCTCGAGGCCGACGAGGACGCGCTGGTGCGGCGCTACAGCGAGACGCGGCGGCCGCACCCGCTGGGGCGCAAGACCTCGGTCAAGGCCTCACTACAAGCGGAACGCCGGCGGCTCCAGCCGGTGCGCGCGGTGGCCGACCTGGTGGTGGACACTACCAAATTCAATGTTCATGAATTGCGCACGCTATTGACCGAGCGCTTCCAGAGCGCTGAGCGCAAGCAGAACGCCCTGATTTCGTGTGTGAGCTTCGGCTTCCGCCAGGGCGTGCCCGAGGATGCCGACCTGATGTTCGATGTGCGCTTCCTGCCCAATCCGCATTTCATTCCGAAGTTCCGGCCGTTTACGGGAAGGAATCCGCAAGTGGCGCGCTACATCTTGTCGTTTCCGCAGACCAAGGAATTCATCGCGCGCATTTCGGAGTTGCTGGTGTACCTGATTCCGCATTACATTCGCGAGGGCAAGAGCTACCTGACGATCGCCTTCGGCTGCACCGGAGGCAAGCACCGCTCGGTGCTGATCGCCGAGGAGGTGAAGAAGCGGTTGGCCAAGGCGGGACATAACGTGAAGGTGGTACACCGGGATTCGCCGACCAGTGGCTAGTGGCCAGTTGCCAGTGGTCGGTTGTCAATTGCCAGTCGCCAACACAAACAGGGCCCTCGACTCGGACGGGCGTTGCGCAGGCGTCCTCGCTCAGGAGGACAGTTGGGAATCGCTCACAAGTCAACGCCAAATCCCGCTCAAGCATCGCTTGAACGGAGCGCCGGACAAATCAGGAAGACAGCTCGAAAAGGGTTCCCCAAGTTAAGCAACTTCCATTGCCGTATCGTTTTGATCGCAACTTCCGCTAAAATCACAGCTTGCATCACATTTCCTCCAAGACGATGACTCTGGCCGGGGCGGGCCGGGGACTGCGGGGCCTATGCATCAATTGAAGCGACTGCTGCACTACGTCAGGCCGTATTGGTTTTATGTGGCCGCTTCCGTCGTGTCGATGGCGCTGGTGGGCCTGCTGGACGCCTTTCGCCTGCTGCTGATCGGACCCGTCTTCGACTACGTTCTCAATCCAAGCGAGCAGTCGCGCGAGCTGCACCTGCTGCCTACAACGAACTGGACGCTGAAGTTGAACTGGTTCGTGCCCGGACACTTTCACAACGTCTGGACCATGGTGGCGTTTGCACTGGTGGCCGCCACGGTGCTGAAGGGCATCTTTGATTATGTGGGCACGTACCTGGTGAACTATGCCGGTTTCGCCATGATCACCGACCTGCGTAACGATTTGTACGCCGCTACGCTGCGGCGCTCAGTGGCGTTCTTTCAGAAGCACTCGACGGGCACGCTGTTGTCGGCGCTCGTGAACGACATGGAGCGGGTGCAGTACGCCATGTCTACCGTTCTGGCGGAATTTCTGCAGCAGTTTTTCACGCTGATTTTCACTGCGTGCGTCGTGGTGCTACTGGGCGGAAAGCTGGCGTGGGTGCTGATGCTATTCGTTCCGTTCGTGCTGGGTTCGGTGAAGCGCATCGGACTGCGGGTGCGGACAACGACACGCAAGGGGCAGGACAAGCTGGCCGAGATCCAGAACATCCTGCACGAGACCATAACCGGCGTGCGCATCGTGAAGGCATTCTCGATGGAAGCGTGGGAGACGAAACGCTTCCGGGAAGCAGCCAAGCGGCTGTTCCGCGCCAACCTGCGCTCAGTGAGCGCGGCCGCGATCAGCTCGCCGATGATGGATATTTTCGGCGCGATTGCAATTGCACTGCTCATTTTGCTGGGGCGCGAATACATCAAGCATCACGTCTTCACCGAGGGCATCTTTCTGGCGTTCATTGTGTCGGTCTTCAAGCTGTATGAGCCGGTGCGGAAGTTTGCGCAGTTCAACAACAATTTTCAGCAGGCACTGGGGGCTTCGTCGGCGATTTTCGATTTTCTCGACGCGCAGGATGACGTGCGGGAAAAACCGGGCGCCATCCGGATGCCGCCCTTCCACCAGGGCATTCGCTTCGACCATGTGTACTTCAGCTACCGCAATGGCGAAGACCATCGCGAGGTGTTGCACGACATCAACTTAACGGTTGCCCCAGGCGAGGTGGTGGCGATCGTAGGCTCGAGCGGATCGGGTAAGACGACGCTGGTGCACCTGCTACCCCGGTTCTTCGACGTGACCCGCGGCAAGTTGCTGATTGACGGCCATGATGTGCGCGACCTGACGGTGGCGTCACTGCGCTCGGAGATCGCCATCGTCACCCAGGACACCATCCTGTTCAACGACACGGTGCGCAATAACATTGCCTACGGACAGCCGACCGTGCCCATGCAGAAAGTCGAGGAGGCAGCGCGCGCGGCGCTGGCGCATGACTTCATCATGGCGCTGCCCACCGGGTACGAGACGATCATCGGCGAGCGCGGGCTGCGGCTGAGTGGCGGCGAGCGGCAGAGGATCTCGATTGCACGGGCGATCTTGAAAAATGCACCCATCCTGATTCTTGATGAAGCGACTTCGGCGCTGGACAGCGAGAGCGAGTCGCTGGTGCAGTCGGCGGTGCAGAACCTGATGACCGGACGCACCGTTTTCGTCATCGCGCACCGGCTTTCGACAGTGCGGCGCGCCGACCGCATTCTGGTGCTGGACGGCGGCATGATTACCGACGAAGGCACACACGAGCGATTGATGGCGCGCACCGGAACGTACCGGCGGCTGTACGAGTTGCAATTTGTGGATGTCGAAGTCGGGAATGGAAGCGAGTAGGCCCGCAATGTTGAGGAGAAGTACTTCACTACCGAGGCACGGAGTTCACGGAGAAAAGAATAGAAAAAGTCAACTCCGTGTTCTCCGTGCCTCCGTGGTGAACTCGAGCGCTGGCAATGCCTGATGCGTCAGGGAAGCTGAGGGATGTCATGAATATCCGCTCAATGACGGGATACGCGCAGGTAAAGCACCATGTGAGCGATAAGCTCACGGTGTCGCTGAGCTTGAAGTCTGTGAACCATCGCTTTCTGGACTTGCACCTGCGGATTCCCGGCGAACTCGACGGTGTCGAGATGAAAGTGCGGCGGGTGCTGAAAGAGCGGCTGCATCGCGGGCACATCGAGATGACGCTGGGCATTGAACGGGCGGGAGGCGCGGCGTTCGCAGTGAATCGCGAGCTGGTGGGCGGATACCTGCGCGCCTTTCGGGAGGCAGCGGAAGAGTTTGGCGTGAGCGCGGAACCTGACCTCAATGCCGTACTGAAACTGCCGGGAGCGCTGAACGCGGCGGAGTCGGGCGACGCCAGCGACGCGTTGGAAACGCATGTAACCGCGGCGCTGGAGCAAGCCATCGAGCGGCTGAACCATATGCGCGAGGAGGAAGGCCGCGGTGCGGTGGCGGAGCTGCGCGAGCGCATGCAGCATTTGTCGAAGGCGACGCAGGAAGTGGAGTCGCTGCGGCACAAAGTGCTGAAGGCATATCACGAAAAAGTGCACGGAAGAATGCAGGAGCTAATTGGCGCACACGCGGATGCCGATCGCATACTGCAGGAGGCCGCGATGCTGGCCGAACGCAGCGACATCCAGGAAGAGCTGGTGCGGATGAAGAACCACATCCAACATTTTCTGTCGCACCTGGACAGCGGTGGCGAGGTGGGCAAGAAGCTGGACTTTCTGCTGCAGGAGATGAACCGCGAGGCCAACACGCTGCTGTCAAAGACCACGGGCGTCGCGGGCGAGGCGTTGCGCATCACGCAACTGGGGCTGGCCATGAAGTCGGAGATCGAGAAGGCCCGCGAGCAGGTGCAAAACTTAGAGTGAACGGCGAATGAGCGGGATCGTGTTCATCATTTCGGCGCCATCGGGTTCGGGCAAATCGACGCTGACCGCTGAGTTGCGCAAGATCGTCCCCAACCTGGAATTTTCCATCAGCTACACCACACGGCAGCCGCGGGGTAGCGAGCAGAACGGCCGCGAGTACTTCTTTATTACACGCGACGAGTTCGAGAAGATGATCGCCGAGGAACAGTTCCTGGAATACGCCGAGGTCTTCGGGAACTATTACGGCACCGCGCGCAGTTTTTTGCGCGAGGCGTTTGCGCGGGGGAACGATTTGATCCTCGACATTGATGTGCAGGGCGCAGCGCAGCTGAAGAAGAAGCTGCCCGAGGCGGTGAGCATCTTTATTCTTCCGCCCTCTCGCGAGGAGCTGGAGCGACGGCTGCGACGCCGGACGCTGTTGGAAAACGGAACTCGGCTCGAGTTGACGGGTGAGGGCAAATCGGCGGAAGAGATTGAGGCCGTCCTGCGTCGGCGCTTGCAGGAGGCGTCGCGCGAGATTGAGAATTATTCGCAGTATGACTATATTCTGGTGAATGAGAAGGTGGAGCCGGCCATCGACGTTTTACAGGCCATTGTGAAGGCGGAACGGGTGAAACGCTCGCCGGAGCCGCAACGGGCCGGGGACGAGCAGGTGGTGGCCACCGCCGAGATGGCGGAACGCCGGCACATGATGCAGCAGGTGCAGACGATCCTGGCGACGTTTGATCATTCGAGTTCTCATACCGCAACGGAGTAACAAATGAATCTGGCTGATGGATTCGACAGCAAGTATCGTTATGTTCTGGTCGCAGCCCGGCGGGCCCGCCAACTTCAGAATGGTGCGCGCCCGGTGATAGAACCGCGCTCCGGCAAGGCGTGTCGCATTGCGGAAGAAGAGATCAATGCGGGCAAGGTCAAGTGGGTGGTGCCAGAACCGGATAAGACACCTGCCGAAGTTGCCGATGAGCTGCTGTCGCAGGCGGTGGGTGGAGAGGCGGACGATTAGCGCCGCTGGGACGGGGACATTCGCATCACTTCCTCGCGCACGCGCATCCAAGCTGACTACACAATGAAGATTGCTCTTGGAGTGACGGGAGGCATTGCCGCCTACAAGGCTGCGGAGATGGTCCGCCTGCTGCAGGAGCGAGGCGTGCGGGTGCAGGTGGTCATGACCGATGCGGCACAGGAGTTCGTGCGTCCGCTAACGTTTGCCGCGCTCTCCGGCGAGAGGGTGATCACCGGATTGTTTTCTGCGGATCAGGAGCAGCCCAATCTCGACTCGGCGGTGGAGCACATCGCGGTGGCGCAATCGATCGATGCACTGCTGGTGGCTCCGGCCACGGCTGACGTGATCGCCAAGTTCACGCAGGGCATCGCCAACGACTTTCTCTCGATACTCTATCTCGCGACTAGAGCTCCGGTGATCGTCGCTCCAGCGATGAATGTGAACATGTGGGAGCATCCGGCGACGCGCGCTAACGTTGAAGTCTTGCGGCAGCGCGGAGTGCGGATCGTCGAACCGGACAGCGGATATCTGGCGTGCGGCATGATCGGCGCGGGGCGGCTGGCCGAGCCGGAGCACATCGTGGCAGCGACGTTGGAACGCCTCGGCGTTTCGCAGGATCTTGCGGGCGAAACGGTACTGGTCACCGCGGGACCGACGCATGAGCCGGTCGATCCGGTGCGCTATATCGGCAATCGCTCCAGCGGCAAGATGGGTTATGCACTGGCAGAAGCAGCGCTGCGGCGCGGAGCAAAAGCGATCCTGGTCAGCGGGCCAACCGCGCTGACGCCTCCGTCGGCGACAGAGACTATCTTCGTCGAAACCGCGCAGCAGATGCGCACGGCCGTGTTGGATCGTTGGGAGCGGGCGGGCATCATCATTATGGCGGCGGCGGTGGGTGACTACCATGTTAAGAACGCCGTGCCAGAGAAGATCAAGCGCGGCGGGCCGATCGAGGTACAACTAGAGCCAAACCCTGACATCCTCGCTGACCTCGTAAGCCTGCGACAGGCGACGGGCAAGAGCACTCCAGTGCTGATCGGCTTTGCGGCTGAGACTGAACACCTGCTGGAGAACGCTCGCGCCAAGCTGGCGAAGAAGCGCGTCAACGCCATCGTGCTTAACGACGTTTCGCGCACGGACATCGGCTTTAACTCGGACCGCAATGAGGTCACCATCGTGACGGCAACCGAAACCATCGCGGTGCCGGAGGCCAGCAAACTGGACGTTGCACAGAAAATTCTCGATGCCGCAGTTCGCATGCGGCGGCAAGAGGCTACACTGGTGCCTTCACCGGTTCGTAGCTGATGGCCCTCGATCCCACAAGAAAAGACGCAATTCGCGAACGGCTGAGCTTCTATCGCGAGCTCGGCATCGGGCCGTTGTACCGGCGCGAAGTTTCCGAGGATTCGCAAGCGGAAAACCTCGGCGAAGTGCTGCTGGAAAGCATGGCGACTGTGGCCGACGAAACGGCAGCAGATCAGGCACAAGCCGCGCAGGAGGCCTATCTGTCCACCGCCGACGATCGCAAGGCGAAGTTGCGCGTCATCCTTGACGACATTGGCCCCAACTGCCAGCGCTGCAAGCTGGCCAAATTGGGGCGCAAGCAGATTGTGTTTGGCACTGGCGATCCCAACGCGGAGCTGATGTTCATCGGCGAAGGGCCGGGGGCGGATGAGGACCAGCAGGGGCTGCCGTTCGTCGGGCGCGCAGGACAATTGCTCAACAACATGATCGCCGCGATGGGACTGAAGCGCGAGCAGGTGTACATCGCCAACATTGTGAAGTGCCGTCCGCCGGGCAATCGCACGCCGGAGCGCGACGAGTGCGATACCTGCTCGCCGTTCTTGATGCGGCAGATTCGCGTGGTGCGCCCGAAGGTGATTGTCGCGCTGGGTGCGACCGCCGCGAAGAATTTGCTGGCGGTGACCGATTCGATGGCATCGCTGCGCGGACGGTTTTACGATTTCTCACCGCCGCGCACGTTGACCGACACCGATGAGCCATTCGATTGCAAGCTCGCAGTGACGTACCATCCAGCGTTCTTGTTGCGGGATCCGCGACAGAAGGCGGAGGCGTGGAAGGACCTGCAGATGGTGATGAAGTATTTGGGGCTAAATGGGCCGGGGAAATCAAAAGCGACCACGGATTCACACAGATGACACGGATCAGAAGCTAGATCTAAATTAGAAGGCAACGACAAGTCAGTCAACGATGACGCGGATCGGATTTGAGGCTGGAGAATTGGTCCCACCCGATCGCTAATGGTGGGCAACAAGCGCGTACAACTGCGTGCTACGTAACGCTAGACTAGCTCTCATACCAATCGGAGCGAGGTGAAAACCGGTGGCACGCACGGCACTGAGTTTCAGTCCACTGAAAGACGCACGCGGGACACACGCCACCGGTATCAAAAGTGTTCCAGATGTGGCCGCATTTACAGATCCACAGGTCGCGCTTCGGCGGTTGCCAGCCGCAGAGTGGACATCGAATCCGCGGCCCGGAAGGGCCTTGCGAAGATACACCCTCAACTTCGGGCTCGCGCTCGACGACGGTGGACGAGCTGCTCTTTGATTTTGATGAGTCGCGCATCGGCAAATTATCCACCAATTCGACTGGACAGTCATTCTGATAGATTCTCTTTCTTAGGCTGTTTCCGCTCACGTAAGGCCTATCCAAGGTTTTCCATGCCGCGATATTGCGATGTGGCGGTGCCGGTTCCGCTCGACGCCACGTTTACTTACTTCATTCCGGACGAATTGCCCGAGCCGTGTGTGGGCGGGCGGGTGATTGTGCCCTTCCGCGAAAAGCGGCTGTGCGGGATCGTCACCGAATTGCACGAGCGCGAGCCTGGCTTCAAGGCCAAGCCGGTACAGCAGGTGCTCGACACGACTCCGGCGCTGACGGCGGAGCTGATGCAGTTGGGGCGCTGGATCGCGCACTACTATATCGCGCCAATCGGCGAGGTGCTGCGCACTATGCTGCCGCTTTCGGCGGAATTTCGCCGCGCCACGGGATACCACATCACTGATAAGGGGCTGGAGGCGCTGCACGCGGCCTCGACCGTGGGCTCGTCGCTGCGCGCGCGAGTGGAGCCGGGACAGCAGATGCGTGAGTATGCCGTGCTGAACCGGCTGGCGGATGGCGAGGTCGTGCGGGCAGAGTCGTTGCGAACGTCGGCGGGAGCAACGCGGGCCGTGCTGCTGGGGCTGCTGCGCAAGAAGTGGATCGCCCGGGAAGACCTGAGCGGAGTACGCGACGCCAGCCGTAGGGTTCCAGTCGCCACGCTGAAGACAGTTGCAGGCAAGCTCAACGCGAACCAGCAAACAATTGTCGATTATCTGCGGCTGCAGCCGGAGCAGCGGGCGCACGTGTCAGCGGTGCGAGAACTGGCCGTACCGCGGACCACGCTGCACACACTTGTGCGCCGGGGCATCGTCGAGCTCAGCGAGGAGCCCGCAGGGTTCCACGTGTCAGGACTGAAACCGCGCAAGCTGGAATTTCTCTTCAACCCAGCACAGAAGGCGGCGCTCGACCAGATCAACGCGGCGGTCGATGAGCGCCAGTTTCTGCCCATGCTGCTGCACGGCGTGACTGGCTCGGGCAAGACGGCGGTGTATCTCTCGGCGATGCAGGCGATGTTGGCCAAGAGGCGCTCGGCGATCTTGCTGGTCCCGGAGATCGGGCTGACGCCCGCGATGGCTGCCGACCTGCACCAGGTCTTCGGAGACGAGGTGGCGATTCTGCACTCGGCGCTCACCGATGACGAACGGGCCGAGCAGTGGAAGCGCATCCGCATTGGGGAGTCCCACATTGTGGTAGGCACCCGATCGGCGGTGTTCGCGCCGGTACCCGACCTGGCGCTGATCGTGGTAGATGAGGAACACGACCACTCCTACAAACAGGACGAGATGCCGCGTTACCATGCGCGCGACGTGGCAGTGATGCGCGCCAAGATGACGAATGCGGTGGTGGTGCTGGGCTCGGCGACGCCGTCGCTGGAGACGTATTACAACGCGCAGCAGGGCAAGTATAAGCTGATAGAGCTGGCGGAACGCATCGAGAAGCGTCCGCTGCCCGAGGTGGAAATCGTCGACATGCGGGCGGAGTTCCAGCGCACAAAGAAAGATCAAGTGTTGTCGCACAAGATGGCGGAGGAGATTGGCGAACGGCTGTCGCGCGGCGAGCAAGTCATGGTGCTGCTGAACCGGCGCGGGTACTCGGCGTTCGTGCTGTGCCGCGAGTGCGGCGAGACGGTGCAGTGCAAGAATTGCGCCATCGCCATGACCTATCACAAGCGCGAGCACCGGCTCATCTGCCATTACTGCGGGTTCGTGCGGCCGGCGCCAAAGACATGTCCGAAGTGCGGCAGCGAGTACGTGCAGTACCTGGGCACGGGTTCGGAGAAGCTGGAGCAGATCCTGCACGGCATGTTTCCGCAGGCGCGCATTGGGCGGTTGGACCGCGATACGGTGCGCGGGCGCGATGACCTGGAGCGCATTTTGAGCGCGTTGCACGCGGGCGAGATTGACTTGCTCGTCGGCACGCAAATGATTGCCAAGGGACATGACATTCCCAACGTCACGCTGGTGGGGGTCGTCGGGTCGGATGCGGCGCTGGGTTTTCCGGATTTTCGCGCGGCCGAGCGAACATTTCAGCTACTGACGCAGGTTGCCGGGCGCGCGGGGCGCGGCGAAACTCCGGGGAAAGTGGTGCTGCAGACGTTCTTTCCCGACCACTACGCGATCCAATTTGCGGCGGCGCACGATTATCGCGGATTTTACGAGAAAGAGGCGCGGTTTCGCAGTTGGATGCACTATCCGCCGTTCAACGCCGTAAGCAACGTGATCGTGCGGAGCAGTAAGTTGGACGAAGCGTTGACGTGGTCGGGGATCCTGGGCAAGTGGTTCGAGGCGACGCGCCTGGAGGGTGTGCGGGTGATGGGGCCGGCGGCAGCGCCCATCGTGCGGCTGAAGACCGAGTACCGTTACCACTTCCTGCTGAAGTCGGCCAGCCGCGAGCGCATGAACCATGCGTTGCGGGCGATGAGCGAGTACGCGGTGGAGAAGAAGATCCCGCGAAGCAATCTGGTGGTTGACGTGGATGCGCTGTCGCTGACCTAACCCGGATCCTTCGGCCAGGCTTTGAGTGCCTTGCGGAGTTGCACCAGCTGGCCGAGGTGGTAGGCATTGTGGTCGGCGACGAGCAGAGCTTCGCGCATGAGCGTTTGCCCCTGGCTGCGGGGAAATGGCTCCAGCAGCGGCCGGGCGCGATCGAGAATAAAACCGCGCATCTGTTCGAGCAGGTCCGTGATGGACTCGATGCACTGATCCCAGGCTTCGTCTTGAGGCGGAGCGGGTGACGGTGGCCAGTAGCCTTTGGGCCAGGGCGGCGATTTGTGGCGTGCGTCCTTGCTGAATTCGACGATGTCCCAGAGCGCGATGCGCAAGTGCTCGATCAGCTCCCATGCCGAATGCGAGAAGCCGGGTGGAACCTCGCCGCGCAGGTCAAGGGGGAAATCGGCAACCGCGGTGCGGAAGTCAGCGTGCGCCTCTCCCCAATCAAGAGCTTTCGCAAGTTGCTGACGAAGTTGCTGATCGTGAGTCATGGTCCTCCTGCGGTGCGCGGAAATATGGTAGCAGGTGGAGTGAGGCAAGATTCAAGTTTCGAGTTTCAAGTTTCGACAAAACCAAAAAGCAGCCAAGGATTTGCACGGACGACACGGACCAGTTGCCAGTAATCAGTTGCCAGTGAAAGCAGGCCCTTCGACTTGGACGCGTGGCCTTTCGGCCCGTCGTCACTCGGGATGACAGGGTATGCTAGCAAGCGAGTAAAATAGACATATTCGGCGAGGATGGCGCAAACGCTGGACTGGCGCGCTTCCGCACGATGCAGGTATTTAATCTTCCATGCCACAAATAGGTAGTTTCACGCTACTTCTGGCGCTGGCTCTGGCGGCGTATTCGTTCGTCGCTGGCGTGCTGGCGCTCTATCGCAAAGACGACCGGCTGAGCGAGACGGCACGGCGCGCGGGCATTGCCTGCTGGGCCGCAGTCACCGTGGCGGCGTTTGCGCTGGTGATGGCGGCGTTTGGCAACGACTTCTCAGTCGCGTACATCCAGCACCACAGCAACCGCGACCTGCCGATCGCCTACAAATTTGCCGCGCTGTGGTCGGGCCAGGAAGGCTCGCTGCTGCTGTGGGCGTGGCTGCTCTCGACCTACGGGCTGGTCATGCGGTTGCGCTACAAGGTCGATCCCAAGCTAACGGCGTATGCGTCGGCGATTGTAGCGGCGGTACAGGTGTTCTTCCTGCTGCTGGTGAACTTTGCCGCGCACCCGTTCGGGCTGGTAAAGGGCACGATTCCGCCGGATGGCAACGGGCTGAATCCGCTGCTGCAGTATCCCGAGATGGTGATCCATCCGCCGATGCTGTACCTCGGCTATGTGGGCGTGACGGCGCCGTTCGCGTTCGCGCTGGGCGCGCTGATCATGAAGTACCCGGGCGAGAAGTGGATCCACATCACGCGCCGCTGGACGATGGTGGCGTGGCTGTTCCTCACCTGCGGCATTTTTCTGGGCGCGCACTGGGCCTACGAAGTGCTGGGCTGGGGCGGCTACTGGGGATGGGACCCGGTGGAGAACGCTTCCCTGCTGCCATGGCTCACGATGACCGCGTTTCTGCATTCGGTGATGATGCAGGAGAAGCGCGGCATGATGAAGATGTGGAACATGTGGCTGATCTTCACCACATTTCTACTGGCGATTTTCGGCACCTTCCTCACGCGCTCTGGCGTCGTGAGTTCGGTGCACGCGTTCGCGCAGTCAGGCATCGGCATCTGGTTTGTGTGGTTCCTGGCTATTTCCTTCGCCACCTGCGTGTACTTCTTTGTGCGCAACCGCGAGACGCTGAAGAGCGAGCACCGGCTGGATTCGCTCGTATCGCGCGAGTCGAGTTTTTTGTTCAACAACCTGGTACTGTTGGTGTCGTGCTTCGCAGTGCTGTGGGGCACGCTGTTTCCCGTGCTGTCGGAGTGGGTGACGGGCAGCAAGGTGACGGTGGGGCCTCCGTTCTTTAACCGCGTCAATGTGCCGATCGGGCTGTTTCTCGTGTTTTTGACCGGCGTCGGGCCGTTACTGGCGTGGAGGCAGACATCGCTTGACAGCCTGCGGCGAAACTTCCTGGTGCCGACAGTGCTGATGATTGTCGCGGCGGTGGCGCTGATCACGGGGGGCATGCGGCCGTGGAAGGACAGCGCCTATTTCTATTCGCTGATGGCAATTGCGCTGTCAGTGTTTGTGGTCGCCACCGTAGCGGGCGAGTTCTGGCGCGGCGGGCGTGTGATCGCGCGGCAACAGCACGTCAGCGTCGTCTCCGGCATGGTACAGATCACGCGGCGCAACACGCGACGCTACGGCGGATACCTAGTGCACCTCGGCGTGGTGCTGGTGATCATCGGATTCGCGGGGCTGCCGTTCAATCAGGACAAAGAGCAGGAGATGGGCTTCGGCGACAAGATGCAGATCGCCGGCTACACGCTGGTGTGCCAGTCGTACACGCAGGACGACAAGCCGAACTACGGCAGCGAATGGGCCGTGCTGGACGTGTACAAGAACGGCAAGAAGATCGACACCATGTTTCCCGAGCGGAGGTTCTATAAGGCCAGCGAGCAGACGGCGACCATCGTGGCCAACCGGTCGCGACTGAACGAAGACCTGTACCTCGTCTACACCGGGCGCAATCCTGACACGGGCAAGCCGATCATCAGGGCGCACGTGAATCCGCTGGTGATGTGGATCTGGGTTGGCGTGCACCTGTTGTTGATCGGTACGATCGTGGCGCTGATTCCGAACTGGAAGCCGCCCAAGGTGCGGGCCGCGGAGAAAGAGCGTGAAGCGGCGGAGGCAGGGTTGAAACGGGGCGCGGTGGAAGTGGGGGGCGATTGATGTCGCGAAAGCGAATCCTGCTTCGCCCGATTCAATTACTCGGCATTGCCGTACTGGCCATCGCCTTCCTGGGCGCTGACACCGACGCGCGCTTCACCAAGTTGGGTCATCAGCTCATGTGCATGTGCGGGTGCAACCAGATTCTGCTGGAATGCAACCATGTGGGCTGCGCCTACTCGGAGCGCATGCGCAACGAGTTGACCGCCGGGCTGGAGCGCGGCGACAGCGACTCGCTGGTGCTGCAGAGCTTCGTGCAGAAGTACGGCAACACAGTGCTCGCAGCGCCAACCTCGAGCGGGTTCAACGTGGTGGCGTGGATCACGCCGTTCGCGGTGTTTGTGCTGGCCACGGCGATGGCGGTGTGGCTGGTGCGGATGTGGAAAGCGCGCCCGGTGGCACAACCGGTTGCGAGACCGAACCTAGGTACTGCGGAGCTTGACGCCCTGCGCAAGCGGGCGCGGGAGGAGACCGAATTTTGATGGCGATATTGCTAGTGGCGGTGGCGAGTGATACGCCGTTCATCTTGTTCGGGTGCGCGCTATTCGCGGCAGGGCTGTTTGTGTACGTGTTCTACGAGCCCGGCAACATCGACTCGGGCGAGGCAAAGACACGTTACGGGTATCTGCAGGAGCGCAAGGACGCGACCTACGAGAATCTGCGCGACCTGAACTTCGAGTACAAGGCGGGCAAGTTGAGCGAGCAAGATTACGCCATGCAGCGTGCCGCGCTGGAAGATGAAGCGGCAGCAATTCTGGCGGAGATGGAGAGCATCGACAAGACGCGAGTGGTGGCGAAGGGAGGGAAGGCATGAAGCTCGTTACCTCCGGAGCTAAAGCCCCTTCATTACTGGCACGGGTTACGGCGCGCCCCTTCCAAGAAAGGTTGGCCGTCCTAAGTACGCCCAAACAGGCCGCGGAAAAGCTCACCCTGAATGGTGCTTTGAAGGGGCGCAGCTTTAGCTGCGCCGTACAAGCCTTTTATTTTTGCCATCCCGAGCGGGCTTTAGCCCGCGAGGCATCTCCGTTTCTCACTTTTTCCGCAGCCTGTAAAGGCGTGCTCCACCCGAGGCTTCTTACTGCAAATAGGCGTCCCTTCGGCAAGCTCAGGGCAGGCTCTTCGACTGCGCTCAGGATGACAACTCTTGTTGTGATGGCGCTCATGATTTTCGTCCTGAGTGTTGCCGCGGCGGCCCAGAACATCACCGGCACCGTCACCAACGGAACCACGGGCAAGCCGGCAGTGGGGGACGAGGTCACGCTGCTGTCGCTTTCGCAAGGAATGCAGGAGGTAGGTTCGGGCAAGACCGATGCGCAGGGCAAGTTCAGCCTCGCTTCCCCGGCGGATCAGGGAGTGCCGCACATGGTGCGGGTAACGCACGGCGGAGTGAATTACTTTCCGCAGGGCGGGCCGCTGATGCCGGGTGCCACTACGGCGCAGATCACGGTGTACGACACCGCGAAAAAAGTCGATGGCCTGTCGCAGACAGTCGAGGTCGATCGTTACGAG
>Ga0074046_10000753_pt1 | contig 29845 bp, 23 predicted proteins | sample BogForMeECP23OM3_FD_94441 | JGI IMG/M metagenome (GOLD analysis project Ga0074046, IMG submission 94441) | Bog forest soil microbial communities from Calvert Island, British Columbia, Canada - Bog Forest MetaG ECP23OM3 | ecosystem: Environmental > Terrestrial > Soil > Wetlands ... | reverse complement strand
GTGGCTGCGACAGACACCGTCGAAGTCATTACGAAGAACGCGGACGGTACGTTGAAGGACACAACGGTGTGGCTCGTTGTCGTGGATGGCCAGGGTTACATCCGAACCGGCAATACACGATGGTGGAGCAACATCGAGCGCGATCACGACGTGGCGCTGCGGATCGAGGGCAAAGAGTACCCCCTGCGGGTGGAGCTGGTTGAGGATCCCGAGCTTCGCCAGCGGGTGGTAGACGCGTTTCGTGCAAAGTACGGCTGGGTCGATCGAGCGATGGATGCCATCCGCTCGAGCACCCCGCACGTCATGAAGCTAACGCCACGGATGCAGTAAGGCGCCTCTCACGGACGGTGGCGCACGTGAAGTCGACCCCCCGCGTGGGTTGTGCCGGGCGATCGGCTGGGCGAGAGTCGACCTGCATGAAGCTCGGGCTGTACCTGCGCAACATGGGCCCTCAGTCGACGACGGAGACGATCGTGGCGTGTGCCCGCGCCGCGGAGCAGGCGGGTATCGACGATCTCTGGGTCGCGGACCATATCGCCATTCCTCCCGATGATGCCGAAGGCTCGGGCGGCCGGTACCTCGATCCGCTGGCCACGCTCGCATTCCTCGCCGGCATGACCCGTCGCATCAGCCTTGGCACCGGCGTGCTGGTGCTGCCGTATCGACCGCCCTTGGCGACGGCAAAGTGGATTGCGACGATCCAGGAGCTATCGGGTGGCCGACTGCTGCTCGGAGTCGGTGCCGGTTGGATGGAGGCAGAGTTCCGAGCGGTGGGTGTGCCTCGCGATCAGCGAAGCAAGATCACCGACCAGACTCTCGCTTTTCTGCAGCAGTGCTTCGCGCACGATGAAGTCGAGGCGAACGGTCAGCACTTTCTCTTCCGACCGCGCCCCGCCCGACCTCCGATCTTCATTGGGGGCACTCCTCCGCATGCGCTTCGCCGCTGTGCAAAATATGGTGATGGATGGATGCCGATGGGTGGTGATCCAGCGGCACTCCGCCGGTTCGTCGATCAACTGCAGCAGCAGATGACGACGGCCGGAAAGCCGAAGGCAGAAGTTGTCGTCCTCACTTCCTTGGCGCTAGACGACATCGCGAAGGCCTCGGACCAGATCCAGCAGCTGGTCGCGAGCGGTGCGACACGTGTTGTCCATGCGTGGCGCTATCCCGATGCCGCCGCATTCGCACGCACCGCCGACACGTTGGGCCACCTGCACGCGTAGAGGGAGGGCACTGGCGCAGCTGCGCCGCGCATACGACGTCCCGAGCGAGGCTATGCGCTCAGCTCTGGCTGCACACCCTCCGGAGTGGGGAGGCGGAGCGTGCGCGAGTATCCGCCCGCTCCGTCCCCGTTCAAAGCGGGTCGATCCGGGCCGGAGTGTGCTTGTGCCACGGGGTACCCGCCAGCCAATCGCGATCCTCGCTGCGTGTAAGATCGTTCGGCGCGACACCGGTGGCCTGCTGCGCACCGTTCGCGTCCGGGAAGTCGACACCGAACCCATTTGGCAGCGAGACGTGGCCGGGCTGCATGCGGTCCGAAAGCTCGACCGAGACCTCAGCGCTGCCGCGCCTCGTCGAGAGGCGCACGCGGGCTCCATTCGTAACGCCCACACACCGCGCATCATCGGGATTCATGCGTAGCGCTCCCGCACGGTCCTTCTTTCGCCAGGCGGGATTGCGGATGATGGTGTTTGCGGTAAACGAGCGCCTTTCCCCCGCAGAGAGCACGAACGGGAACTCGGAGGTCGCGCTGTCGGTCGGCTCGATGGCGAGCGAGTCGAGCTCTTGAAACAGCTCCGGTACTGCGAGCTGAATCAGCCGATTTGGCGTCCCCACGCGGGCGAAGCTCTCCTCCCATTCGTCGATGGAGAACACCACCGCGCTCTTGCTTGAGAGCAGCGCGTCGAAGAGCGCATCCGCGGCGTCGGCTGGCTCGCCGCTGAAGCCCGCGCGCGCGAGCGACTTCGCGTTGCGCTGTGCCGCGATCTGGCACAGGGCCCAGACGCCGGCGCCCTCCGCGAGCCCCTTCGGCAGCAGGTCACCGATCGCGCGATAGAGCAGCACCGGAGCGATCGAGATCAGGCGCGGATTCACGGCCGCGAGCTCGAGAAACTTCGCCCGGAAGATCTTGCGTCCCTCGAGCCACGCTGCGCGAAGCGCGGTCACGGCCCCGGCCGGCAGCTCACCGAGCGCCTCGAGCAGACGCGCGTGGAGCTCCGCTTCCGAGAAGAGCCCAGGGAGCGGATCCATCAGCGCCTTGCGCAGATGGAAGTAGTTGCGCGGGAATTCGAAGTTGAAGAAGGTCGCCTCCGCCTTCTCGAACTGACTCGCGACGGGCAGCACGTAGTGGGCGAGACGCGCCGTCTCCGTGAAGGCAACGTCGATCACGACCACGAGCTCGAGGGCCGCGATCGCCTCACGCATGCGTGCACTGTCGGCCAAGGAGTGCGCGGGATTGCCGCTCTCCACCAAGAGCGCGCGGATGCGCTTCGGATGGTCGGTGAGGATCTCATCCGGAATCACGTTGCACGGCGTAAGTCCACCGATCACCCGGGCGCCGGTGACGGGTGAGCGCCGCGCAGCGCCACCACTGCCTTCCTTGCCGACGGCGAGCGGCACGAAGGCGGTGGGCACGTACGCGGCTCCCTCCTTCCCAAAGTTTCCCGTCAGGAAGATCAGGAGCTTGTGCAAGTACGAGACCAGGGTCGAGTGTCGGTTCATTTGGACGCCCAGGTCCTCGAAGCTCGCCATGCTCGAAGCCGCCGCGATGCGCCGTGCCGCCGCGCGCACGCTCGGCTCCGGGATCCCGCACTTCTCGCAATATTCTGCGATCGGCAGCTGCTCAAAGTGCGGCAGAACTTGCTCGAGCCCATCGGCGTGGGCGGCCAGCCACTCGCTCGCGATTGCGCCTTCCTGTACGAGCACGCCGATCATCGCCGCGAGGAGCCATGCGTCGGTGCCCGGCTTCACCGGCAAGTGGATATCGGCGATCTCCGCAGTCTCGGTGCGCCGCGGGTCGACAACGATCAGGCAGCGAGCGGGATCCTTCGCGATCTCCCGCAAGGTGATGCGGGCTCGCGGGATGCTATGCGAGAACCACGGGTTCTTGCCCAGGAAGAGGGCCACCTCGCAGTGCTCGAAGTCTGCGCGCATGTAGCCGCCGATCATCTTGTCGGCGACCCAGAACTCTCCCGTTTTCTCCTGGGCGAGCGCGCTCGAGCGGTGGATGGAGCCCAGAGCCGCGCGTGTGCTGCGTCCGTAGGCGCCAGGCAGATGGTTACCCTGCCCGCCACCGCCGTAGTAGAAGATCGACTCGCCACCATAGGCGTCGCGCACCGCAGCGAAGCGCTCCGCTACCTCGCGGATCGCCGCGTCCCAGTCGATCTCCTCGAAGGTACCGTCGGAGCGCCGGCGTAGTGGCTTTGTCAGGCGATGGGGACCATTCTGGTAGAAGTCGAGTCGCGAGGGCTTCTCACAGGCGTAGCCTTGGGAGGCGGGGTGCGCATCATCGCCCCGGATGCGAAGCAGCTGACGGCCGTTGGAGCCGCCAAGCTCAACCTCAATCCCGCAGTTGCACTCACACAGGATGCAGGCTGTAGACTTCCACTCAGAGCTCTTGGGTACGGGACTCTCGGCCATGGGATTCCCTCCGGGTGCACACGGGGTGTCTCGCTACCAGCTCTCTCCGGCCGGGCGCAGGTCGATCTCGAAGGTCCAAGCCGAAGACTCTTGATGCACCACGTGGTGCACGGCGTCTGCAATTCCTTCGGGTCGAACGAAGAAGGCGTCCGGTCGACCCGGGAAAGCCTGGCGCGTCCAGGGAACATCGATCACGCCGTCGATCACGACGTAAGCCACGTGGACACCCTTTGGGCCGAGCGAGCGGGCGAGCGACTGCGCGAGCACGCGCTGCGCGGCCTTGGTGGGTGCGAAGCCTGCGAACTCTGCCTTGCCCCGCCAAGCCGACGTATTGCCCGTAACGACGATCGCGCCCGTTCTCGCAGCCACCATCGCGGGTGCCAACTCCTGTGCGAGGACGAGCAGCGATGTCACGTTCACTCGGAATCGCTGCTCGAGCATATGCGGTGCCACACTTTCGAAGCTGCCGAGACCGCCGGCGACCGCGTTGTGAAGCACCACCGAGGGCGCTCCGAGCTGCGCTCGCACCTGGTGGAGGGTCGCGCGCAGTGCGTCGAGGTCGGCCACGTCCACCGGAAAGGCAGCGGAGCCGGGCAGCTCGGCGGCGAGCTTCTCAATGCGCGTGGCATCGCGGGCGAGCAGCGCGACCTGGTAGGCGTCGGCGGCGAAGCGCCGCGCGAGGGCCGCACCGGTACCCGGCCCCACCCCTGTCACGACGCAGACCCGATCACCCACAGGATGCACGAATAACCGGTTTGGTTGCTTGATGCAACCATTCCTTCCGGTAGACTCGGCACGGTGGGGCGAAAGCGCTTCTCAGAGATGAACTGTGGGATCGCCCAGGCTTTGGAGGTGCTGGGCGATTGGTGGACGCTCCTCATCGTGCGCGACGCCTTCTTCGGCGTGCGCCGCTTTTGCGACTTCGGGCGCAACCTGGGCATCGCAAAGAACGTCCTCTCGTCCCGGCTTCAGCATCTGGTCGACGACGGCGTCTTCAATCTCGTCGACGTGGGCAGTGAGGGCGAGCGCTTCGAATACCACCTCAGCGAGAAGGGCGAAGCGCTCCTGCCGGTGCTCACGGCACTGCGCGACTGGTCGGACGAGTGGGTCTTTGGGCGCGGCAACGAGCCCGTGATCGTGAAGGACCGCAGGACCGGCCGGCGGATTCCCAAGCTGCGCGTTACCGACGCCGAAGGGCGGGCACTCTCGAGACGGGACCTGCGCACTGTGCCCGGTCCGGGCGCCTTGCCGGAAACGATCCGCCGGCTGCAGCCGCGGGAGCGAGAGCGCCAGGACGGGAGCGGATAATTGCTCCGGGCGCCGAACGCCCTGCGCCGCGGGATCGACACGCTACGTGCCGACACGCCAGACCCCCGCCGGCTCTCGAGACCTGCGATGCAGCAGTCCGCCGGCACGGTGACGCAGAGCTCAAAACGGAACGAGTGCGTAGTCGGACGGCCGAAACCGGCGGGCGCGAAGGGCGTACTCTCCGGCGAGTCCGGGGTAGAGCGCGTGATTGCTGCCGTCCTTCGACAGGTACCAACTGTTGCAACCGGACGACCACACCATGTACTTCATGCGTCCCTGGATTCTCTCGTTGTAGCGATCCTGGACCTCCTGCCGGACCTCCACATATTTGAGACCTTGCCTTCTGAGCTTATGGATCGCCTGGAGTGTGTGACAGATTTGGGCCTCCGTGTAGATCAGCACGGAGGTATGGCCCGGACCGGTGTTCGGTCCCATCAGAATGAACCAGTTCGGAAAGCCCGAGACCGTCATACCTTGGTAGGCGACGGCGCCGCGGCTCCAAGCCGCGTCGAGCGAGCGGCCGCCGCGACCGAGCACCGAGAACGGCGCCTTGGCCAGCCCGACATCGAAGCCCGTCGCAAGGACGATAGCGTCGAACGCGTGAATGACTCCGTCCCTTGTCAGGATGCCATCGGGCACGATCTCCTCGATCGGCTCGGTCACGAGGTGGACATTCCCCCGCTCGAAGGTGGCCCAGTAGTCGTCGGACACGAGGATACGCTTGCATCCGAACTGGAACTTCGGGTGGAGCTTCGCCCGGAGCTCCGGACTCGAGACCTGCGCGTGTAGGTGGCGCGTGGACAGCCACTCGCCGACGGCGGAGAGACGCGGAGCGTCGAGGATGATCATCGGACCGAAGAGCTCGCTCCCGGCATACTGGAGGAGCCGGCTCGCACGGAGGAGAAGCGGGAAACGAGCGAAGAGGCGCTTCGTCCGCTCCGAATAGCGCCTGTCGAGCTTGGGCACGACCCAGGCTGGCGTGCGCTGGAAGACGCTGAGCCGAGCGACCTGCTGCGCGATCGACGGGACCACTTGGACCGCGCTGGCACCGGTCCCGATCACGCCGACGCGCCTGCCGGCGAGCTCATAGGAGTGGTTCCAACGTGCGGTATGGAAGATTTCGCCTCCGAAGCTGCCAATCCCTTTGATGTCGGGAAGCGCGGGGTCGACCAGTCCGCCGACCCCTGAGACGACGACGCGCGCGGTGAAAGTCTGGCCGTCCCCGGTCGTTAGGGTCCAGACTCCCTTCTGCTCATCGAAGCGGGCTTCGACGATCTCGGTTCGAAGCCGCAGATGGGAGCGCAGCTGCCACTTCTCGACGAGGCCGAGCAGGTAGTCCTGGATCTCCCGCGCCGGAGAGTACCGGTAGCTCCAACGCGGATACGGCTCGAAGGAGAGCGAGTAGGCATGAGAGGGGACATCGCAGGCGGCGCCTGGGTAGGTGTTGTCGCGCCAGGTGCCCCCGATCTCACCCGCCCGCTCGAACATCGTGAAGGAGTTGATGCCGGCCTGCTTGAGCCGGATCGCCATGCCAATCCCCGCGAAGCCTGCGCCAATGATCGCGATGGGTAAGTCGGGTTGGATCACGGGAACCTCCGGGCTCCTGTCCGGGCAGCACCGCGCGCGGAAGGCGTGTCGGTCTGGGGCTCGCGCCTAGTTCTGCCGCTCGCTCGCGCTCGCCGCAAGCTCGTGGCGGAGGCTTTCGAGGGAGGGGCTCCCGACGGGTAGCGTGCGATCGGCGCTCTCCCCGAGGGCGCGGGCGCCGGCCACGTCACCGTTTGCGAGGGCGGCCTTGCCGGCCGCCGCGTAAAGGTCGGCGGTCCCTGGGTCGAGGGCGATCGCGCGCTCGAAGGCGGTCCGAGCGTCAGCCCAGTCTCCCTGGCGCGCGTGCACGTCGCCGACGGCTGCCAGCGCAGGCACTGTTGGCCGCAGCGCGATGCTGCGCTCGAGCTGGACCGGCGCATCCTTCGGGCGCTGCGCCTCGCCGAGCCCCATGCCCACAGCGGTGCGCCGGCCGGCGTCGTCGTATCCGATCCACGCGAGGCGATCGAGCGCTGCCGCCGCGGCATCATAGTCGCGCTGCGCCATCGAGGAGGGAATCCCCTGGTCGCGCTGCCACACCACGAAAGCCTGAATGACGAAGCCCACCGCCAGCGAGCCCCACACCAGGCGTGGCGCGAGCGCACGCAGGCCGCCGGTCGCTCCCCTTTTCCCATCCAGAGGCTCGGGGGAGTCAAGAGGCGACCTCTGGGCCGCTCCTCGAGGGCCGCTTGCGTTTGGTCGTGTGGTCGATTTCTTCGAGCCAGCGCAGGATCGCTTCCTCGTAGCGAATCCCGAACTGCAGGACCGCGCGACGACGGCGGTGCTCGCCAGTCCAGCGAGGGCTCTCCTCGGCCTTGCGATACTGGGCCAGGCGCTCCTGGCGGATGCGGCGCTGGGAATCGACGAAATGCTCCAGCCGTTTTGGCGGGAGGTACTCCCCAAACCAGAGCGACACGAGGAGCGGAAAGCGGAGCTGCTCAGGGCCAGGCTCCTCTTGAATCCATTCCGCGAAGGCCCTGCGCCCCTTCGCGGTAAGACTGAAAGGGCGGCGCTCACGCGGCCCGGGGAGGCCTGCGACGATCAGCTCCTTCTCCTCGAGTGCCTTCAGCTCGCGGTAGGCGTGGCTCTGCGTCACGTTCCAAAAACGCCCGAGCCCGCTCGAGATTTCCTGGAGCAGCTCCCAGCCCGTCCTGGGCCCTTCGTGCAGGAAGCCGAGCAGCGAGGCTTGGGTGCCGTTGAGCCGAGTCACGTTGACATTCCCTTCTGGAAGGTTAGGCTGGGCCCTTGTTCCACAAGGGAATGTGAGCGCAACGCGGCCAGGAGCGCAATCCCATGAGCGACGAATCCAAACTTGGCTCCGTGCTTTCTGCGCTCGATCGCGATGGCTACGCCGTGGTCGAGGACCTGCTCGATGCCCAATCCCTGGAGGCCGCCCGCAGCGAGGTGGGCGCAGCCCTCCAGAACACGCCTTTCGGCCGCGACGATTTCGAAGGACGACGCACAAAGCGCGTGTATGCGCTCTTCGCCAAGGTCCGTGCGCTCGACGGGCCGGCGACGCACCCACTTGCGCTGGCGGTGCTCGATCGTGTGCTCGGACACTACCAACTGAACGCACCCGCTGCGATCGAGATCGGTCCGGGTGAGCGCGCCCAACCGCTCCACACCGACGACGCGATTTATCCCCTTCCGAGGCCTCACCCCGAGGTCGTGATGAGCATAATGTGGCCACTCGTCGACTTCACCGAAGCGAACGGCGCGACGTGCGTCGTTCCGGGTAGCCATCGACTCCACGCGAGGCCTGAGACCGACCGCGCGATCTCTGTCTCACTCCGGTCCGGCTCGGCACTCTTCTACCTGGGGAGCCTGTGGCACGGAGGCGGTGCCAATCTCACGGACCGGCCCCGAACCGGCGTCGTCCTGAACTATGCGGCGTCGTGGCTAAGGCCGATCGAGACGCACCTCCTCACCGTTCCGCCGGCGCAGGCCGCGGGTCTGCCCGAGCGCGTGCAGGAGTTGCTCGGGTACAACCTGAGGCCGCCGTTCATGGGCTACGTCGATGGTGTCCACCCGAGGAAGCTGCTTCAGAACCGCCCAGGACCGCAGTCGCCCACGTCTCGCGCGAAGAAGGACGCGTGAGCGCTGATGTGCAGGGCGACGGCGCCGAGCTGGGAACGGTTGGCGGGTCTACCAGTCAGCCACCCGCCCGCTGGAGGGCGCCCAGCACTTCTTGCACCGAAGGCCGCCGCCGGTAGTCCGGCTCGACATGGGCAAAGCGAATGCACCCGTCCTTCGCCACCACGAAGGTGGCTGGGACCGGCAGCTCGAAGCGATCCGACTGGTTGAGTTTGGGCAGGTCGATTCCGAGCTCGCGATAGGCCCAGCTCAGATCCCGTGGCAGCTCGAATGCCACGCCCACCTTTCGGGCCACGAGGTTGTCGTTGTCCCGGAGCCACGGGAAGGGCAGCGCCTTCGCTCCCTCGATTCCCTCCCGTTGCGGAGAGATAGCGAGGACCTTGGCGCCGGCTGCGCGGATCTGATCGTACGCGTCGGCCAAGGCGCGGACGAAAGCCTGGCAGTACTCGCACCAGGTGCCCCGGAAGAAGCTGACCACCACAGGACCGTCACGGAGAGCGTCGCTTAGGCCAACCATCTCGCCGGTCGCGGCGGGAAGCGTGAAGGCGGGCATTCGTTCGCCGACTTGAAGCGTACGCATTGCGATGTTCGAGTCGAGGAGTTCCTCGGCCGCTCGAAGGACCGCGGCGCGCCGGTCCTCGTCTAGGACGACGCCTCTCGTCTCGAGGCCATCGATCAGCACCTTCCCGAGTGCCTTCATGGCTCCCCCTTCTCTACAAAGACACCCGCCTGCGGAGGCGGGGCTTCGAGTTGCTCGTCCTGCGTCACGTCTTGAACATTCGCCAAAGAAAGGAATTAACGTCGCCGTCACATTAGCACGCGACCGCTCAAGGGTCCCTTCCCGGAGGAGCACGCCGAGGATCGCCGCCCTTGGGGATGGATTGCGCCGCGGCCGAGAAGAGATTGTCGGAAGGTTCGACCTGTCATGCCATCGTGTGCCAGTGGCCGTGTGCATCGTCCGCAGGGATCCATCCCGGGAGCGGCATCATGACACGCTCCGACAACGCATAGACGTAGGGCTCATAGGTCGCACGCAAGGTCGCGAATTCGGCGGCCGAGGCCTCGTCCACGCGGAACCGAACAGCGACGTCGGCGAGGAAACGCTCGAGTCGTGCTTCTTCCTCCGGGGGGAGCCGATCCACGGGTGGCGGTATCGGTTTCAGATTGAGCACCGCGCAAAGATCGATCACCGCATGACGCGCCATCGCAAAGGTTAAGCGCGCCGTGGGCGCCGCGCCGTCCTCGATTCGAGTGAGGACCAAGCAGCATACATCGAGGATCGTCGTCAGCGCCGCAACCCACGACTGATTGTTGTGCTGCGACCGAAAGAAGCAGAGCTGCGGAAAGGAAATGTGGCTCTCGAGAAGCTCGGCGGACCAGCTCTCCGATTCTCGGAGGACCTGGCGAAGATCTTGATCTCCGTCCTTGCAATGCCGGCGCAACAGCTGGGCCGCCGTCGGGGGAGAGCCCGCGCGCGCGTCCAGCATGGAGATATGGACTTCCCGGCGAGAGAACGCCTGGGAGATCAGGGGGAGATAGCCGATCACAAGCGCCAGGAACCCAAATCCCATGCCCCCTTCTAGGACGGTGAGCCCGCGGGCGAGCGTCGTTCGTGGCGTCACGTCTCCCAGGCCCAGTGTGAAAAAGTTCGTGCCGCTCATATAGAGGTCTGTGCCGAACCCCGAGGTCCCGTTTGGACCCGTGAGCTGTGAGCCGAGAGCCCAATGGAGAAGCCCGAACGAGACGATTAGGCTGAACGCCCAGAAGACGAGAAGGAGGATCAACGAGAGCGGGCCGAACACCGTGAGAAGATTCTCTCTTCGGCGTCCCGGAGAGACGCGCTTCGCGGCGGCGCTCCATGGCGTCCAGAGCAGGAGGTAGAAGCCCCGCGTCAGGCGGAACTTTCGCGAAACGCGGCGAGAGAGGACGATGGTCTGAAATGCGTCCCACAGGATGACGAAGATGAGAAGAGTTGCGACGGCGATGGCCCAAAGACGCATGCCGGGTGGATTCTAGGCGTCGTGTTTGTGCGGCGCGACCGAGCAGACCCAAGGGTCCATGGACGCGCGGCACAAGTGTGCAATTCCCCGCTCGTCCGTTCGAATCACGCCTCAAGGCGCGGCTCGGCGGATCGAACCCTGCTGGACGAGGCGCACGACGCGCGGTGCTGTCGTCCCTCGGGAATCGACGAGCGCTCTTTCAATCCCTAGGCTAGTTGGGGTGGGCGCTCGTCACCCGAAGCGAGCCCCACGAAGTTCGCAGGGATTAAGGCTTCCCGTTCCTCCAACCTTCCAGAGATACCCAGAAAGGGACAGGCCATGAGCAAACCGGGGTCGTTTCTTGGCGACGTCAAGGAGATTCGTCGGAGGGCTCGCCAGCAACTGAGCCAAGGAGCGGTCACACAAAACTATGGGGGAAAGATCGAAGACGCCATCGCTCTTTTGAACCATGCAGTCGCGACGGAGATCGTGTGCATCCTCCGCTACAAGTTCCACGCCATCTGCGCGACGGGACTTGCGAGCGAAGCAGTCAAGGGGGAGTTCCTACAGCACGCGACGGAGGAGGAGGAGCATCTGAACCTTCTGAGTGAGCGGATCAACCAACTCGGCGGCAAGCCGAACCTCAACCCGGACAATCTCCTCTCGCGCGCAGCCACCGAGTTTGTCGAGGGGGAGAACCTGGTCGACATGATCAAGGAGAATCTGGTCGCCGAACGCATCGCGGTCGAGACGTACCGAGACATGGTGCGCTATTTCGGCGACAAGGATCCGACCACGCGGGTGATGCTCGAACGAATCCTGGCGCAGGAGGAAGAGCACGCGAACGACATGCACGACCTGCTTGTGAGCCACGAAGGTCGCCCGATGCTGGAAAAATAGGGTCTCGACCGCGCGGACGGAGAGGACCTTGTGGCGGCCTCGCATGCGCAGCGTGGTGCCGAGCACCCCCCAGTCGGGGAAAAGGGTCACGCGGCCCTGCGCCGGCAACGATCGATGGGATGGGCAAGTCGCTCACGTCCTTGACGGCGAAGAGCGTCCTCGCGAGGCGAGAACGAGCTTGCGTAGCCCCTGCTCGTCGTTGATATCCTTGTCCTCGGGTCGCAGCGTATCGTCGTTCGTGAAGCGAAACTCGTGTCCCTCAAGCGTTCCCGGCCCCTCCCCGCTTGAGCTCAGGTGGTTGACCTCGCACGCTTCAACTGTGCCATCGCAACCTCTACGACCTTGTCGGGTGTGAAGCCAAACTTCCCTTGCAAGGCCTTCAATGGCGCCGAAGCGCCAAAGGTCTGCATGCCAATCACCGCGCCGCTCGAACCGACGTAACGCTCCCAGCCGAAGACGGAGGCCTGCTCGACTGCAACGCGGGCTCTCACCGCGGGGGGTAGGACGCTGTCGCGGTAGTCTTGCGTCTGGTGTTCGAAGATATCCCAGGAGGGCATCGAGACCAGGCGAGAGTGGATCCCCTGGCCAGCGAGCTTTTCGTGGGCCTGCACGGCAAGGCTGAGCTCACCGCCGGTGGCAATGAGGATCAGTTCAGGCCGGCCGTCCGGGGCGTCGCCCAGCACATACGCGCCGCGCGCAACACCGGCGGCAGAGGCATACCTCTGTCGATCGAGCGTAGGCAGAGGCTGGCGCGAGAGTGCGAGCACCGCGGGCCGGTGCCGCAGCTGCAGGACGTACCGGTAGGCCTCCACCACTTCGTTGGCGTCTCCGGGACGGAGCAGCGTGAGGCCCGGAATGGCGCGCAGCGAGGCCAAATGCTCCACGGGCTGATGGGTCGGGCCATCCTCTCCGTCGCCCATGGCGTCGTGGGTGAAGACGAAGAGGGTCGGGAGCTCCATCAGCGCCGAGAGCCGGATCGCGGGCCGTTCGTAGTCGCTGAAGATGAAGAAGGTCGCCCCGAAGGGCCGGAGCTTCGAGAGCGAGAGCCCGTTCAGGATTGCGCCCATGGCGTGCTCGCGGATTCCAAAATGCAGATTCTTCCCGCCCGGGCTCGCAGCCTGAAAGTCACCCGCTCCGTCGTATCCGAGTGTCGTCTTGTTTGAGGGTGCCAGGTCTGCGGACCCCCCGAGAAACCACGGCACGTTTTGGGCGAGCACGTTCAGCACCTTTCCCGAGGCGTCGCGGCCGGCCAAGCCCTTCGGGTCTGGCGGGAAGACTGGGAGGTTGCGGTCCCATCCGTCCGGCAGCTCGCGCCTTTGCATCTGCTCCATCTCGGTCGCGAGCTCGGGATACTTCGAGCGATACCCAGCGAGGAGTTCCGTCCACGCGCGACGAGCCTCTCCGCCCCGCGCGCCGATCCCCGCCGCGAAGTGCTCGCGGACGCCGTCCGGCACGAGAAACTTCGCATCCTCGGGCCATCCGTAGGCGCGCTTCACAAGCCGAATCTCCTCCTCGCCCAAGGGCTCGCCGTGGGCGGCGGCGGTGTCCTGCTTGTGCGGCGAGCCGTAGCCGATGTGGCTATCGAGGATGATGAAGGTGGGCCGCCCCGTCGTCTCGCGGAAGATCCCGAGCGCGTGCTCGATGCGATCGAGATCGTTGGCATCGCCGACCCGCAGCACGTTCCAGCCATAGGCCAGAAAGCGGGCTGCCACGTCTTCAGTGAAGGTGATGCGCGTATTCCCTTCGATCGTGATGTGGTTGTTGTCGTAGACCCAGCAGAGGTTGTCGAGTGCGAGGTGGCCGGCCAGGGACGCGGCTTCGGAGCCAACCCCCTCCATCAGGCAGCCGTCGCCGCAGATGGCGTAGACGTTGTAGTGGAAGACGTCGAAGCCCGGTCGGTTGTAGCGATGGGCGAGCCACTTCTCCGCCATCGCCATGCCGACGCTCGTGGCGATGCCCGCTCCGAGCGGACCCGTGGTCGTCTCCACGCCCGAAACCCAGTGATACTCGGGATGACCCGGCGCCTTGCTACCGAGCTGGCGGAAGCGGCGGATATCCTCCAGGCCCACCGAGGGCTGGCCAAGCGTCTCGTATTCCGCATTCACCGCGCGCGTTTGGGTCAAGTGCAGTATGGACCAGAGCAGCATCGAGGCGTGGCCGTTCGAGAGAACGAACCGGTCCCGGTTGGGCCAGATCGGGTCCTCGGGATCGAAGCGGAGGACGCGATTCCAGAGGACATAGACCAGCGGCGCCAACGCCATCGGCGTCCCAGGGTGCCCGGAGTTCGCGGCCTGCACGGCGTCGATGGAAAGCGTGCGGATTGTGTTGATGGCCAGCTGATCCAGTTGTGTCTCCGTCATGGGTTCCTCCTCCTCGCCTCCACGGCCTCTGTCTTCAAGAGGTGTGCCGGATCCCTCACCACCAATCCTGTGAGCAGCCACGCTCTCCAGGCTGCCCGGCCCAATTCGACCTCGTCGCGTCCCTGGGAAGACTGGCGGAAGTACGGGGTCGCGTGAGCGATCGATTTTCGCTGCGCCGGCCTTTGCGGCATTCACGACGCGGCGCGACTCGGTTGCTGGCGCAGCGCAGGGGGAAGGCGTAACTCATCGCTCTCTCGTTCGCGACTCTCTCGCTTGCGGGCGAAGGGGAATGTAGCAGCCCTTGAACGGCGGTATTCGAGAGGCGAACTAGCCCAGGATAAGGCCGCCGATCGCCTGAGCGGCAACAGAGGCCCAAGAATACCGTCGCAAAAAGACTGGTCTTTTTTCTCTCGCGCCGAGGCGACTAGGCGGAAGGCCGATAAACCACATGACAAGAACACTCACAAACGGAAAGACTGGTGTCGCGATCGCGTCGGCGCGTTTTCACCGCTCCGTCGAAGCCGACGGGCACCTACGTGATGCAGCGCGGCGGATGCAAACCTGCGAGCGGCTGTGATCCACGGCCCACAAGCTCGATCGCCTATTCAAGAGGGCTAGCGTTTCGTCTGACGCTCCCGAAGCTCGGCTTGAAACGCCTCGGACTCCGCCTGGCAAGGTTTGAAGATCCGTCGGTAGGCAATCTCGCTGCCCTGTGCCTTGTTGATGCTCCCGTAGGTCCGGCACGTTGCTAGGATTTCTTGCGTGAAACCCGTCATGTGCAGATCGGTACATGCAAGGTAGGCATCGAGGACGGAAGGCGGTACGGAAGACGCGCGGGGATCTTGCAGCACCTTCGTCATAAACCCGGAGCGAACGTCTGCCACGGATTGCTCGAACGGCTGCTTACTCGCGGCGGCGCACTCCTCGCGCGATTCGATAATGATTCGGTGGGGATCATTGGTCGCACATCCGAAGACGGCAACGGCGGCGACGAGAACGCCTTTGGCGGACAGCAGGAAACAAAAAGCCGCTGCAAGACCGTTCCACCTGGAGAACATGGTTGCCCCCTACTTGGGGTCGGGCAGCCCGAGCCGCGTGCGCCCGCGGCACCCGGCGTGCGGCTTGATCGCCCGGAGGCTCTGCGGCGCGCCTGCTGCTCCTGTGCTGCTCCGGCTACCTCAGAATCGGGCGCCCAGGATCGCATCTTGAGGTGATTTCACCCCCATTTTCTTCCCGGCGGGTCCCGACGACCTTGGAACAGACAGCAGGCTTCCCTCCCCTGCGACCCGCTGTTGGGGCCCATGGAAAAGGCCACTTGATAGGTGACTAAAAAGTCACATATACTGTCGACATGAAGGCAGTGTTCAAGGCCCTTGCAGCCCCGCCGCGCCGGAAGCTGCTCGATGCGCTGTTCAGGGAAGACGGACAGACGCTCAGTGCCCTCGAGCGGCGGCTCCCGATGACGCGCTTCGGCGTGATGAAGCACCTCCGGGTGCTCGAAGAGGCCGGGCTCGTGGTCGCGAAGAAGCGCGGGCGGGAGAAGCTGCACTTCCTAAACCCCGTCCCGATCCGGCTCGTCCACGACCGATGGGTGAGCAAGTACGCGGAGCCTTGGGCTGCGACCCTGAGCGGGCTCAAACACAGATTGGAGAGCAAGACGATGGAGAAGGTGTTCGAGATCTATATCAAGACGACTCCAGGGCGCCTCTGGGAGGCGATCACCAACGCCGAGATGAGGCGCAAGTATAATTTTGGTGCGGGCGTCGAGTCCGCTTGGACGCCGGGCTCCCGTTACCAGGGCGTGAGCCCGCTCGCGTCCACCACGATCTGGGAGGGCGAGAATCTGGAGGTCGATCCGCCGCGCCGGCTCGTCCAGAGCTTCATCGCGCTCTGGAGCGAGGACGTGAAGCGCGAGGGGACCTCGAGGGTCACCTGGGAAATCGAACCGGTCGGCGATTCATGTCGGCTGACCGTCACCCACGACCAGCTGCGCGAGGACGCCAACGCCGAGCTCTACGGTGGGTGGATGATGGTCCTCTCGGGCCTAAAGACGTTGCTGGAAACCGGGCAGTTGCTCACCACGCCCGGCTCGCTGCGCTACGCGCAAGGCCGGAAACCGGGTGCGTAAGACTTTGACCCGCCCGAATCGAGACGCCGCTCCCGGCACCTCGGTCGGGCTTGCGGCACGAGTTACAGACGACAGCAGGTGCGAGCGCCTGCTCCCAGACCTTGCTCCCGGGGCTGCGATCCACATCTCCTGGCCCCAGGCGTCAGCAAGGACGTGGTGCATTGCGAAATCGTGCGATCCGGGAGTGCGAGGTGATCGAGCAACGCCGTTACGAGGGTGAATCAGCCGATTTCGGCGTCGACCGCAGGGCCTACGGTGACCGGGAAGCCGTGACCGGGCCAACGGTCGGCCTGTCCGGGGCGGAGCGATTGGGAGGTTCCGCTTGCCCCGCTGCGCTTTGGCACCGAGGGTCCGAGCTTCGCTGCAACCGCTGAAACGGGTAGACGAAGCCGACTTCAGGTCCGACCAGACGAAGGCAATACTATACTTGGACATCTCTGGCATGTGCCGACCGCGGCGCAAGGAGAGAGCGTGGCCGATCGCGATGACACCGCGGAGAGCAGGCGACTGACGGAGGCTCACGAGCAGCAGGTTCCCTGGCGCAAGTGGGGCCCCTTCCTCTCCGAGCGGCAATGGGGGACGGTGCGCGAAGACTACAGCCAGGATGGAGATGCCTGGAACTACTTCAGCCACGACCAGGCACGTTCGCGGGCGTATCGCTGGGGCGAGGACGGACTCGCGGGCATCTCCGACGACCACCAGCGGCTTTGCTTTGCACTGGCCCTGTGGAACGGCAAGGACCCCATTCTCAAGGAGCGGCTCTTCGGCCTGACCAACAGCGAAGGAAACCACGGCGAGGATGTGAAGGAGTACTACTTCTATCTCGATTCGACGCCGACTCACTCGTACATGAAGTATCTGTACAAGTATCCGCAGTCCGCTTATCCATACGACGACCTGGTCACGACAAACCGTCGGCGAAGCCGCCAGGAGGTCGAGTACGAGCTACTCGATACCGGAGTGTTCGATGACGATCGCTATTTCGATGTTTTCGTCGAATACGCCAAGGCCTCGCCCGAGGATCTCCTGATCCAAATCACGGTGTGCAATCGCGGTCCAGAGCGAGCGGCGCTCCACGTTCTGCCCACGCTTTGGTTCCGCAACTACTGGTCGTGGGGAGGAATAAATCGGTCGCGTCCTCTGCTCCAGCAGACCGCAAAGGACGAGGCCTACGGAGTGATCGCGGCCAGGCATCCCGACCTCGGGGAGCGGTTCTTCTGCGCCGCGGGCGAACCCGCGCTGCTCTTCACCGAGAATGAAACCAACTCGGAACGGCTCCTGCAGGTTCCCAACCGAACTCCCTACGTCAAGGACGGGATCAACAACTTCATCGTCCACGGCCAGCGAGGCGCGGTGAATCCCGAAAAGGCCGGGACGAAGGCGGCAGCCCATTATTCACTTAGCGTCGAGGCCGGGGATTCGCAGACTCTGCGCCTGCGCTTGTGCGACGCAGCGCCAGCTGCGGAGGCTTCGAGGACGGGCGGGCACGGCGGTCCCTTCGGGAGCTTCGACACCGTGATGGAAACGCGCCGACGAGAGGCGGACGAGTTCTATGCCTCGGTCATCCCTTCATCGCTCAACGGCGATGCGGCAAGCGTGATGCGCCAGGCGATGGCGGGGATGCTGTGGTCCAAACAATTCTACTTCTACGATGTCGATAAGTGGCTTTCGGAGCACGGTGCCGACCCGTTCAACCGGAAACGGCGCGCTCCCCGCAACGAACACTGGCACCACATGTACAACGCCGATGTCATCTCCATGCCGGACAAGTGGGAGTACCCGTGGTACGCGGCATGGGATCTGGCCTTCCACATCCTGCCGCTCACCCTGGTGGATGAGGACTTTGGTAAGGGGCAGCTCGATCTGATGCTCCAGAATCACTATCTGCACCCGAGTGGGCAACTTCCCGCCTACGAATGGAACTTCGGCGACGTAAACCCACCCGTGCACGCCTGGTCCACGATCTTCACCTACACCCTCGAAAAGGCCCGCCGGGGCCGGGGCGACCTCGACTGGCTCGAGAGTTCCTTCCACAAGCTTGTGCTCAACTTCACCTGGTGGGTAAACCGCAAGGACAAATCCGGCAGCAACGTCTTCGAGGGCGGCTTCCTGGGGCTGGACAATATCGGCGTCTTCGACCGCAGCGCGCCGCTGCCAACGGGCGGGTACCTCGAGCAGGCCGATGGCACCGCCTGGATGGCCCTCTTCTGCCAGAACATGCTCGAGATCGCCGTGGAGCTCGCGATGGAGCGACCCGCCTATTCGGAGATGGCGTATAAGTTCGCCGAGCATTTCCTGTGGATCGCCTCGGCCATGGTCCATGCCGGCAATGACACCGGGATGTGGGATGAGGAAGACGGGTTCTTCTACGACGTGCTCCGGTTGCCGGATGACCGGTCTCAGCGTCTCAAGGTGCGCTCCATGGTCGGGCTCTTGCCCCTGTGCGCGGTCACCACCTTCGAGGAGGGTTTCGGGCAGCGATTTCCAGAGATGGGCCAGCGCTTCGCAAGGTTCCTTGAGGCCCGCCCGGAGCTAACGGTGTACATCCACGACCCCGCCAAGCCCGGCCTTGGGGGCCGACGTCTCGCCTCAATCTTGAACGAAACGAAGCTCCGTCGGGTGCTCTCCAAGATGCTCGACGAAGGCGAGTTCCTGAGCCCCTACGGCATCCGGTCTCTCTCCCGTTACCACGCCGACCATCCCTACGTGTTCCGCGCGGAAAATCAGGAGTACAGGGTCTCGTACCTGCCCGAGGAGTCCGATACGGGGATGTTCGGCGGCAACTCGAACTGGCGCGGGCCGATCTGGATGCCCGTCAACGCGCTGATCATCCGGGCTCTGCTCGCGTACCACATCTATTACGGGAAAGACTTCACCATCGAATGTCCTACGGGCTCTGGGCGGTGGATGAACCTGTACGAGGTCGCCGAAGACCTCGGGCGCCGCCTGGGGAATCTCTTCCTACGGGACGAGCACGGTCGCCGACCGGTCTATGGGGGAGCCCGGAAGTTTCAGGAAGACCCTCACTGGCGCGACTACATCTCGTTTTATGAATACTTTCACGGCGACAACGGCGCGGGTCTCGGCGCCAGCCATCAAACTGGGTGGACTGGAATCATCGCCCGAAGTCTGCATCTCTTCGCGACCAGCACGGCCGAACAGTTCCTGGAACTCGGGAAGGTCGCCGCGATCACCGAGGTGAAGAAGCGGCGGAGGAGTAAGGCCACCGGCCAGGCTCGAAGCCGTACGCGCTGACCTCCCGACGGTGCGACCGCAGACGTGAGCCCCACGGATCCGTCAATCTTCAAAGGCTGCGCGACTGGATTTCCGTCCACGAAGCTTGGGTGGAATCGGGTCTGCGCCAGAAAGGAGTAGCGGCGGAGAGGTCCGCCTTAGTCCCCTGACCCGCCAGCCATCGGAGTCCTACGTAGGCCTCGTACTCCGTCCTTGGCGATTACCGTGCAGCGTCTCAGGCCCGTGCGCTTGGGCGGCGTGTAGGCCTTGGAGGTGCATCGCCCCCCGGGCCTCTTCCCCTCGATGAACGGGCTCTCGCAGAACCACCAGTGTCGTCCGTGGCACGTGCGGACCATAGGTTGGCTCAAGATGACACTACCTCTGGGAGCACTCGGCCGACAGAGTGTCTCCCGACGGCGAGTGGCGCTCGACCCCTCTCTTTCTCTGGAGGCGCAAGTGTATGTGAACGAATCGGTGAAGAGGAGTACCCATGGTGATGACTTCGCCCAAGCATTTCTCTCGACCTGGCGGGGAGCTGACGCGCCGAACCCGGAACTCAAAGCAGGGTTCTTTGCGGTGCCTGCGGGTAGTCCCCCAACGGCTCTGCTAGCGTCCCGCCAGATTGTGTCTTCACGGCGGAGACCGCCGCGGCCGGCAGCACAAACGACCTCCCGACTGCTTGTCAGGCCGCGCGGGCCGCATCCAAGACCGTCACCAATTTCAGGGAAAGCTTGAAGAAGTACCCACCAATTCCGATGGGCACCGCGGAGTGCGCACCATGGGCGGAAATGAGAATGAGCGTTATGGGCTCAGCTGGATCCGCCTGCTCGGCAAGCGCCGAGCACGATGAAAGCCGAGGGATGGAGATGATCCTGGAGACCGGCCCTGTGGCCTCGATCGGGGTGGCCGGTTGCGCGCGGCTTCGGGTGCCGCTCCGCGCGAACTCGCCGCGGCAGCATCCGATCGAAAAGGCACCCTTCGGGCAGATGAGATCGAGAAGTGCGGCGGGGATGGCGAAAGGCTTCGTCTATGCCGGTTGTCTGCTCATCGCTGGCTGCGCTGCGCCGTTTGGCGTCCGCTATGCATCGCCAAAAGAGGTGCACCGCTCGCTCACCGCGAACGAGCTGTCCACCGGAGAACTCAGCAACGTCACGCAGGTCATGCTGCGCCGGCAGAACAAAACCGAAGCCTTCCAGAACGATCCAGCCGCGACCCTGCTCGTGCTTCGCGCGACGCTTCTGACGGGAGGCCTGCCCCATGAGGATCTCTTCTCACTCGCCGAGCTCTCGTTTCACTACGCCGAGCGCGGTGGGGGAAAGCCGCACTATCTGGCCTCCGCGGTCTATGCCTACGCGTACCTCTTCCCCAAGAATCCGGATGCGTTCGACCCGCGCCTCCGTGACGCCACGGACCTCTACAATCAGGCGTTGACCCAGGCCTTCAAGTCGGCCGACGGGGAGCATGTGGAGATCGCGGCAGGGACTTTCGCCCTTCCCTTCGGTCAGATCGAAGTTGGATTCGACGAGCGACAACTGCTCTGGGGCACCCGCCGGCTCCACGACTTCTCCCCTGCGGCAGAGGTGGAAGTCATTGGGTTCCGCAATCGCTACCGGCAACCCGGGATTGGTGCAGCATTGGCTGCTGCCACCGAGCGCATCGATCCGAATGAGCCGGTGGAGAGCTTCGTCGTCGGTCCGCATGTGCGCGTTCCTGTGACCGCGCTCCTCCGTCTGCCAGATCCCAGTGATCAGGTCCTGCGCGAGTCGCTCACGGCAGAGCTGGAACTCCACCCGTCAACCGACGAGGAGAGCGTCGACATTGGCGGCCGCTCCGTGCCGCTCGAGCAGGAACCGACGGCTGCGCTCGCCCTAGCACTCAACGAAGGGCGTCCCTGGGCCACCGAACTCGGCCGCTTCCTCGGTGAAGTGTCGGGCACGCAGCTGATCCCGACGCGGCTCGGTGGCCTCGAGCCGCATCGACATGGTCAAATCCCAATTGTCTTCGTGCACGGCACCGCCTCGAACTTCAGCGTCTGGGCGAACATGATCAACGACCTCGACAACGATCCGGTGATTCGGCAGCACTTCGAATACTGGTTCTTAACCTACGATAGCGGGCAGCCGATCTTGTACTCGGCCTCACAGTTGCGCCTAGCGTTGACGGCGACCGTAAGCGCCTTTCAGGCCACGGATCCCGACCCGTGCCTGGACAAGATGGTGGTGGTGGGTCACAGCCAGGGCGGACTGTTGACCAAGCTCACTGCCATTCATTCCGGAGACCTCTTCTGGCCCAACTGGAGCCGTGTTCCAGTCGAGCAGGCGAATCTGTCCGACCAGACGCGCGCGATGGCGAAGGAGGTCATGTTCGTTGAACCGCTTCCCTTCGTGCGCCGCGTGATCTTCATCGCCACACCCCAGCGCGGCAGCTACCTCGCCAGTGCGGCCATCGTCCGTCGCTTGGCCGAACGCCTTATTTCGCTCCCGGCCAGCCTGGCCTCAGCGGGTGCCAGCTTCCTGCGCACTGACGTCGCCAGTCAGGCGGGTCTCCAGAGGCTTCCGACCAGCATCGACAATATGTCCCCCGGACACCCCTTCATCGTCACCATCGCCAAGATCCCAGTAGATCCACGAATCGCAGCGAACTCGATCATCGGAGTCACCGACCCTGGGAACCTCGAAACCGGGGGAGATGGCGTGGTCAAATACAAGAGCGCGCACATCGAAAGCGCCGAATCGGAGCTCGTCGTTCCTTACGAGCACTCGATGCAGTCCAAACCGGAGGTGGTTGGCGAAGTGCAGCGCATTCTTCATCACCACCTGGAGCTCAACTCCTGCGCCGCCGAGCCGACGCATCCATCGCAGGGCGCGGTGCGAGAGACCTCGGCGCAGATCCACTGAATCTGTCACACCGTGAACCCGTCGCGACCCGGATCGCGGGCCACCGCAGGGGCAGTCGTGGTAGGCGGTGTCGCGCGGTCGCTACTCGGTCCTCCAGCCCGACGGCTGCCGACCGTGTCGTGCTAACGCACGGATCTCTCGGGCGTCGGTCTCCAGAAGGAACCCAGCAGCGACCGCATCGACGGTTGCCGCTTCAAACCGCCGGCAATGCTCGTCCGGACCACCGGGGTAGAGCTGCGTGAGCGTCGCCTCGTCCAGGGCCACCGTCCTCCCGAACAGGAACGTAAAACCGTCCCCACCCGGAGAATCGCCGGAGAGCACCGCACTCGGGGCTTCGACCCAGGGTGTGCGAATGCCGCCCCGGACGATGCCGAGTTCGTCGCGCACCAGCGCGCTGGCCGCCGCGTCAGAAGCTTCCAGCCGCGGGGCCTTGGGGGGCGGTGTCCCTTCACGCACCCAGCGGTCAAGATGAGTAAGCGCGGCGTTGAGCACGTAGTGCTGTTGCGGGCCGGAGTTCACGGGAAGCTTTGCGGGGAGGCCCATGGGCTTGTCGGTAGGAGCCATGTGCAGAGCGAGCTCGTCGATGGCCACGCCCTCCCGGTCGATCTGCGAGGCGACGAGGCCGTAGGTGTCGAAGTGGGCGGCGCCGGCCAGCTCCCACAGGCGGAAGCGCTCGAAGTCTGGCTGCCGGGCACGGCCGCCGCCCAGGGTCACGACGTCGGTCTCGCTCTGAAGAGTGAGGACGGGGACGCGAACGTCCTCGCGAATGCGGTGGCCGACCCCCGTGACGGCGTTCACATTCGTGAGGTCACCGTCCCGGGGTGCGCGGAGGTAGCCGCCGTCGAGCTCTGCCGCGGCACCCGGCCGCCCGTGGATTAGGAAGGCATCGAAGCAGCGCTCGATGGGGTCCACGGCGTTGACGTAGCTGACCAGGAAGCCCGCAGACTGGGACTCGCCGATGGCGATCACGCGCTTCGGCTCGAGGCGGCCCAGGGGCCCCGAGCCGCGCGTGCGAAGCACGCGACCGACCTCGGTGTAGATATCGAAGGCGAAGGCATCGCCCGGGTGTTCGAGGGAACCGTAGCGTCTGGCATCCGCCTGCTTGAGCGGCATGCCGGGCACGAGGCCGCCACCGTCGATGCCGGCCTTCTGGGCCGAGACACCCACCCATGCGGCGCCCTCGCGCATCAGGTGGCGGTGCAGGAAGAGCCAGTCCGGAGCGGCATCGACGCCGCCGCTCACGTTCAGCCATTCGACGACGACGGTTCCGTTAAAGGCCGTGGGATCGTGCGGGCGGAACACGACGACGCGCGTCTTGAACGGTGCGCGTGCCCCGCGGACCGCCTGCCATTGCCCGTCCTCGTTGCGAGCGCCTCGGAGGATGTAGGCGGTTGCGGTGCTCGCGAGGAACCACTCCTCGCGCACGTAGCCGGCGGGGCCCAGGTCTCGGGCGCCGAACAAGAAGAAGGGATCGCCCGGAACGGGACCCTCCAAGTGCGCGTCGGTCACGGACGTTGCTCCTTTCTCTGTGGGGTCAGCTTCCGTGGCTTCGCATGCGGCCACCGCCAGGTCCGGTCCCACGACCACGCAACCTGTGGCAACGCGCTGCGCCTCCTGGAGTGTCAACGATCTGGTCCAAGTTTCTACCACCAATCGAGCGTGTGTCGATTGCTTCGCAGGGGAGCCGGCTACAAGGGGCAAGCTCACGACTTGTCCAGAGACCTGGAGCGGCACGAGACGCTGGTGGACGCCCAGGGGCCGCCGAATCCATCGCCGCTTTTCTCAGCGCAGGCGAGGGGAACCTCAGGTGACCGCTCCTGAGGCCTTGAGCTCGAGGATCCGCTCCCTGTCAAGCCCCAGCTCCGCGAGAACCTGATCGCCGTGTTCGTTGAACTCTGGTGCGCGCCGAGTGGGCGTCGGTGCCTCGTCGAACTGCACGGGCGTCCCGACCAGCTCGAACGGCGTGCCTTCCTTCGTGGTCGTCTTCACCATGTAACCGTTCGCGCGGACCTGCGGATCTTCCGCCACCTCGAGCGTGTTCTGAACGGGCGCCCACTGGCCGCGGAGCGTTTGGAAGCGCTCGGTCCACTGCGCGAGCGTCCGATTCGCGAACACCTCGCGTAGGATGGCCACCGCCTCGCTGGCATTGGCGGCGAGCTTGGCGGCGTCCTCGAAGCGCGGATCCGTCGCCAGCTCGGGTCGGTCGATGTGAGCGCAGAAGTCCGGCCAGTACTGCGCGGCCTGAAGCATGACGAGGCAGAGATAGCGGCGGTCTGACGTGGCATAGATACCGACCAACGGGTTGAAGGAGCCGGTGCCGCCGGGCATCGGCGTGCCCCAGGGCCGCTTGGTCTGGAGCGAGAGCGCGATGCCGGCGGACATCGCCCACGCGCCCACGGAGAGGAGCGAGACGTCCACCACCGACGGTTCGCCGGTCCGCAGGCGCTTGAAAAGCGCTGCCGCGATGCCGCCAGCGATGGTCATACCACCCATCGAGTCGCCCCAGGCGGGCCCCGGCTGCGGCAGCACTCCCGGGAGCTCGGCGGGCGACACGCTCGCGGCACTGCCGGCCCGACACCAGAAGCTTGTCATGTCGTAGCCGCCCCGGTCCCGGTCGGGGCCGCGCACGCCGAACGAGGTCCCGCGCACGTAGATGATCTTCGGGTTCTGTGTGCGGATGTCCTTGACGTCGATTTTCAGCCGGGCCAGCGTGCCCGGCAGCTTGTTGGTGAGGAAGACGTCGCTCTGGCGGGCCAACGCATAGAGCACGGCCAGGCCCTCGGAGTTGCCGAGGTCGAGCCCGAGCGAGCGCTTGCCGCGATTCGAGTGCTCGTTCAGCACATGCACGCCCCTGGAGAGGTCCATCACGCCCGTACGCCCGAGGCCCCGCATCGCGTCACCGCGGACCGCGTGCTCGATTTTGATGACGTCCGCACCCCAGTCCGCGAGCACAGCAGAAGCTGCGGGAACGAAGGTGTGCTCCGCCACCTCCAGCACGCGAACGCCCTTCATCACGTCGGTCATGCGACCACCCTCCTGCCCGCGCGGGCCGGGCCCATTCGTTCCGCTTGCCATCGCCACGCGACCGTGGCATATCCAGAGAGGATCACGAACCTCACCTACCCTCCCGAGAACTCCCGATGCCCGAGTTGTACTACGACCCGTACGACTACGAGATCGATGCGGCTCCGCACGCGACTTGGCGCCGGATGCGGGACGAGGCCCCACTCTACCGCAATGAACGCCACGATTTCTGGGCCCTTTCGCGCTTCCAGGATGTGCTCGACGCGAGCATCGACCACGAGACCTACTCGTCGGCGCGGGGAACAGTGCTCGAGATCATCCGTTCGCCGCAGCGCGCCCACCTCCAATCGATGATCTTCATGGATCCGCCCGAGCACGATCGGCTGCGCGGATTGGTGAGCCGTGCCTTCTCCCCGCGACGGATCTCGGAACTCGAACCCGAGGTACGCGAGATTGTGCGCAGTTACCTCGACGTGCAAGTGGGCTCCGGCGGCTTCGATTTCGTGGCGGACTTCGGGGCCAAGGTCCCGATGATGGTGATCAGCAGCATGCTCGGAGTTCCCGTCGAAGACCGCGAGCAGATCCGGGAGTGGATGGATCAACTGCTCCATCGGGAGCCTGGGGAGACCAACCCCGAGGCGCATCGCATGGAGATCGCGGCGACGATGTTCAGCTACTTCGCGCGCTACGTGGCCGAGCGGCGGAAGGCGCCCCGCGATGACATGATGACGGACCTGCTCCAAGCCGAGCTCGAGGATCCTGGCGGAGCGAGGCGCCGCCTCACGGACGAGGAGTTGCTGTCCTTCTTGATGTTGCTCTCCGGGGCCGGAAACGAGACCGTGGCGCGGCTCCTCGGCTGGGCGGGCGCTACCTTCGCGCAGTACCCCGAAGAGCGCGCCAAGGTCGTCGCGCGACCGGCTCTGATTCCCAACGCCATCGAGGAGCTACTCCGCTACGAAGCGCCTTCACCGGTGCAGGCGCGTACGATCGTGCGGGACGTGAGCTGGTACGGAACGGCGGTTCCCAAGGATTCGGTGATCCTGCTCCTCACCGGCTCCGCCGGGCGCGACGAGCGCCAGTACTCCAACCCAGATCGCTTCGACGTCGAGCGGTCGAACATCCGTCACGTGTCGTTCGGCTACGGCGCCCACTTCTGCCTGGGCGCCGCACTGGCCCGCCTCGAGGGGCGGGTGGCGTTGGAAGAGGTGTTCGCGCGCTTCCTCGAATGGGAAGTCGATTGGGATCGCGCGGAGCTCGTTCACACGAGCACTGTTCGCGGCTACGCGAAGTTGCCGATCCGGTTCTGAGTCAGGAGGAGGAAGGAAATCACATTCCACCGGCCGCGGCCTGACCCGAATCTGCGCGAAACCCGTTAGCGGCCACGGGTTACCCTTCGAAAGTGCGCGCGTGGTCTCTGGCAAAACCCACCGATTACCGCCGGCTCAACTTGCGGGCGCACAAACTGCTCGCCGAGGTGCCACTCCACGACGTGTGGCAGGTCGAGCTTCCGGGCGGTGGACCTGGCCGAACGATCGCAGATGTTCGATCGCTCTTGAGTTCGAAGGGTCTCTCGCACCTGAATCCCGTCGTTCGCGCATTGTTCGGCCTGCGGCGCCTGCTTGGTCGGGTCTTCCGCTGGGATTCCCCGCTTCCAACTCCCAAAGCCGAGACCTACTTGAGGCGGGTTCCTGAACAGGACCGCATGCGCTCGCTCGTCGAGCCCGGCACAGCTGACGGCCCGTTCACGGTCCTCTATGTCCATTCGTACGAAGCGGTCAGCGAGATTCGCAACGCTACGGTCCACGCCTTCTCGGTATTCGCGCTGGAGCCACGTCTCAGCGGTTATCGGCTGTTCTGGGCAATCTATGTCGCTCCAGTTGGGCGGCTCACGGCTTTCTATATGGCGGTCATCGACCCCTTTCGCAGACTCCTCATTTATCCAGCCATTCTCCGCCATCTGCACCGAACTTGGGTAGCGGCACATCGGGCCCCGTCAAAAGGCAAGGACTCGAAGCCATAGGAAGAGACCGCTCATGATCTTCACGCAGCGTTCTGCGAGAGCCTGCTCTCACAACGGCCACGGTCCCAGCAGAAGCATGGACAGAGCCAGGGTCGCGGCGTAGATCGGGAAGCCAATCGCACAGACGGCGACAGCACGAGGGGTGCCCGAATAGTCCAGGGCCTGGCGGACCGCGACGACCATCGCGACCAGCATCCATGCCGTGGACACGAGAAACACCACGCCGGCGATGGGTGAGACGAGCGCGAGGACTCGCAGCACCCCAGGCGCGCTCGAGAAGCCAATGGTGCGAAGGAGCTCGCCTGGATCGGCCTGCGTCTCGGGGCCCGGGAGGAGCTGGGTGCCGATCAGATACGCGACGTATGCCCAAACCCACCAACCCACCAGCGCGGCGAGCGTGTAGCCAAGGATCGCCAATACGCCGTGGTGCTCGATGCCGCCGATTCCCGCTGCAATAGCTGAGAGGACGACCACAAAGCAAGCTTGGCCGGTGGCGCCGCGGTCCGCTTCGACCTCTTCGTACAGCTCCCGATCGAGGAGCGCTGCACGGAGCATGCGGCGGTAAATGCTAGGCACGGTCGGAAAGTGCTTTCCAGTCGATCAAGGTCGATACCTCCCGTCGGAATCGATCCAGCGCCGACAGTGGTTGAGCGTCTGCGGGAGATTCTTCCGCGTCGCGATCTCCTGAAGGAAGGCTGGCAATGCCGGGCCCACATCGACTCGCGTACCGAACCGACCGAGCGTGTGGACGGCGTCGATCTCCTCCAATTCCCAATATCCATCTGTAACACGGAGATCGTTGGGAAACCGGGGATCGAGCCCCCATGAGATCCGTCCCGCGGAGACATCCCACTGATAGCGGAGCCAGTACGAGATCGGAATCAGCATGATCTTGATCTCCTGCATGTCTACTTCGCCGTTTGAAAAACGCTCGACGGTCTCGACCTTTTCGAGGTCCGGGCGGTACTCGGTCTGGCGCGCTGTCTGCAGGAGGAGCTGAATCACACGGCTCCGCTGTCTCGTGAAGAGCACAAGCGCCTGCACCTGAGCGGGATCACCGCCGTGGCCAGGTTCGGAACCGGAGAGCAGAACCACCTTCTCCTTAAGAAACTGTTGAGCAAGCCCGGGTGGCTCTCCTTCCAGCGCTCGCTGGACAGCCGCGGACAGGGTCTCGTCGCCTCGCGCCACCCCGGCCGACAGGGTCAACGCAAGTGCACCGAACAAGATCTCGCGCCCGTAATCGCGTGGGAGCTCCCCTCTGCGGGACGCACGCCGAACTGCGAGCGCGGAGTTGCGGAATAGAACGCGGCAGCAAGCCATCTGTCGTCGGAAATCCACTCTACCGCGGCGACCGGTGTGGACTCCTGCGGCGGTGTGTAGAACGTAAGAAAGCAGGTTTTCTAGAAGGAGCAAGTGCACCGGGACAACATTTCAGCCCTTCGATCCCCCGCGTGCCAGGAGGCTCATGCGAGATCCTTCCGTATGTTCAACCGAAGGACTCTGAACGCTGCCTTTTCGTTGATTCGCAGCGTCTCCGCATTCTCGACATGGACGTTTGTGTTGAGTACCTCTGCGCCAAGTTGCCGTGCCCACCCTTCTTCGCTGCCCTTCACTCTACGCGCAATCCTGACGCAACGATACTCCGCGCCCGCGCCACAAGGCTGAAGTGCGTAGCGGTGATTACGCCGCAGGATTCGCTGGACCGAAGCGGACGCCAATGTCGCCTAACCTCTAGGGGTTCAAGACCTAGCGATTTCGAAGTGGATGAACCGGATCAGGAGAGGAGATTACGAGATGCTGGACGCAGAAACGAACCGAAAGGTCGTTCAAGGCAACTGGGATGCATTCAACCGAGGCGACATGAATGCGGCCGCAGGCTTCTTCGCCGAGGACACACGCAATCATGGCCGCCCGGTAGGTCGGGCAGGAGTGCTCGCTGTTCTCAAGGACATCCGGACGACGTTCCCCGACGTTCACTTCGCTTGTCTCGAATCGGTCGTGGAGGGTGAGTGGGGGTCGGTACGCGGAATGTTTAGCGGCACTCATCGGGGCATCGGCCGGATACCAGTGAATGGCGGTATGCTCGTTGAAGTTCAACCCACCGGGCGTCACTTCGAGGTTCAGCATATTCACCTGTTTCAGGTGCACGGGGGCAAAGTCGTTGAACACTTCGCCAACCGCGATGATCTGGGCATGATGCAGCCACTGGGTGTTCTCCCCATCCAGCTACCACCCGCCTCTCGATGAGTCCCGATGACCGCGCTGGCCGCGGGCTTGACCGCGTTGTGCCCTCTTCGGAATTTTCCCACGGCGCCCGACGAAATACGAAGTACCGAGTCTATTGACGAGACTCCGGGGTCTGCAGTGAGGTGGGCTATACTGAGGTCGGCGCAAGGCAAGCGCGACCCGCGGATTGGCGACCATCACGATGAAGACCCTGACGTCGCGCTGGGGCGGAAAATGCAGGAAGCGTCGCACCGCGGCGGGGTGCCGATCGAGTTCTGGTTCGACTTTGCCTCGGGCTACGCCTATTTCGCCGCGCTCGAGATCGAGGCGCTGGCGGAGCGCCACGGGCGGACGGTCGCATGGCGGCCCTTCACGCTCGGCGCCGCATTCAAGGTCACGGGCGTGCAGGGACTGAGCCGTACGCCCCTCAAACGCGACTATGCGCGCCGCGACTG
>Ga0074046_10000752_pt1 | contig 29847 bp, 22 predicted proteins | sample BogForMeECP23OM3_FD_94441 | JGI IMG/M metagenome (GOLD analysis project Ga0074046, IMG submission 94441) | Bog forest soil microbial communities from Calvert Island, British Columbia, Canada - Bog Forest MetaG ECP23OM3 | ecosystem: Environmental > Terrestrial > Soil > Wetlands ... | reverse complement strand
TGATCGCATCCAGGGAGAGGACCACGCGGAGGTCGTTCTTCTTGCGAACCAATATTCCCTCTACGCCGGTCATGACCCCGGCCTTGATGCGCACTCTTTCGCCCACAGCCAAATATGGGTGCGGCTCGATCTTGCGCATCTGCAAGCCAAGACGTATTGATTCGATTTCAGGATCGGGCAGGGGCCATGGTTCTCGCCCAGAGCCCACAATCGACAGCGCTCCCGGAACGCTCAGGACGGCCCCCCGCGCCTCCCGTGCGATGCGGACAAAAACGTAGGTCGGGAACAAAGGTAGATCCAGAATGACCGGGCGACTCTTCTTCCATCGCCGAGTCGTCCGATAGAGTGGCAGGAAAGTTTCAATCTGGCGCTGCGCAAGGATTTCGGACACATGCTTTTCGTGGCGGGGAGTGGTGTAGAGCGCAAACCACCGCAGCGCGGTGTCCAAACTAGGGCAGAATGCTCCGTAGTTCTCTACGCGCGTCGCTCGCTCGGCAATTTCAAACAAAGCTTCGCCATCCTTACTCGGAAGATCCTTTTTTCCACAGCCTCTTCGAAGAAAAAGCCACTTATCGAAGAGGCGCGTCTAACAAGGCAGGCCTGCCCAAAATCTGGGCTTCCGCAACTTAGCCGGAAGTCTCCAGGCGCGAAAGAACCGACGCCGATGCTTCAGGGTAAAAGTTCACTGAAGCGGCGAAACCTGCTTTGCTGGTGCCTGCACCTTGGGCGCCGTGGGGCTCGGAACGAAGCACTACGCCCTCACCAGCCAGCGACATCCCAAAGCCGGGATCCTCCAGTTTGGGAAGCAAAATGTCCAGTTGGACGAGTGCTCCCACTGGCGGCAATGTATCTGTTAGGACGTAGACCCCGGAGGAGTTGATGTCACGAGTAATGCCCCGGCCGCTTTGCGGCGTCCCTTCTTGGTGCGCCCACAGGAAGAGCGCAGGCGCGCTCAACTGATAGCGTTTGGCTTTCCGCAGTTCTATGGCGCTGTGCATGTGATTGTCGCTTTCAATGCATCCGCAACCGGTAAGCATGGATTTGGATTAAGGCATCCCAATGTACGCGCCAGGGAAAATGCTCACAAGAAATAGAAAGACCCGGAGCCTTTCTTCCCTCGTGAGTGGCTACGCGCTAGAGACAATTGTCCTGGTTAGAATTCGAGCTTCGACGGGTTTGGGCGGGCCACTCGGCTCCTGCAAGGGTTAGAGGAATTCGACTCAGTTCGGGCTAGAGTAATCTTTCTCTAGCAGCTCATGGACAGTAACTATAAAGTTGGATAATTGCTCTAAGACATAACAGCTTATCAATAGCAATCGATAGTACGTGTTCGAAACAAACTCGCACGGCCCAGATAGGTCAACCAAAGTGTCACGCCCGCCAAAACTCAATCAAAGAACACAACCGACGGCGCTTTTATTATTGCTATTTTCGCTTTTTGGGGGTACAATGCGTCCAATTTCAAATCCTTATTTTCGCTGCGCCTGTGCGTGAGAGTGTAGTTGCGTGTTCGTTCGTGGCCGCAGGGTATTGATCGCAGAATCTAACGTCCCTACCTTCGTCTCTCGTGGCGGGTGAGGGATGTTGGCTGCATTTATGGACCCTCTAGCTACGAAGACTGGTTGATGGGGTGCTTGGACCTTGATCGCTAAGCGAAGTGACATTTCCGTTCTTTTCGCTTCACCAAACGCGCTGACGCGCGAAATGCTTACGAAGGCACTGAACCGGCATGTGCACTTTCACGTGGTCGCCAGCGCCAGCACCGGGCAAGAGGTACTCGAAGCGGTGCAGTCCGCAGACGTGAATGTCGCTCTGATCGCCGCTACCTTGGCAGACGGTCCGTTGAGTGGCCTTGGGGTGTTGCGGCAGATCTGTGAGTGTGCTTCGCAGGTGAGGTCGGTCATTCTCTTCTACAGCAGTGAACGTCATCTGGTCGTGGACGCATTTCGGGCTGGCGCAAAGGGCATCTTTTGCCTTTCGCAGGCTAACTTCAAGGCACTATGCCGGTGCGTGGAGCAGGTCCACGCGGGGCAGATATGGGCAAATTGCAGCGAACTTTCGGAGGTGATTGAGGCGTTTTCCCAACTCGCGCCTATGCGGGTGGTGAACGCAGATGGAATGCGGTTGCTGACCAAGCGAGAAGAAGAGGTGGTACGTCTCGTGGCGGACGGCCTTCAAAACCGAGATATCGCCAAGGAACTGAAGCTAAGCGAGCACACAATTAAGAACTACTTGTTTCATATATTCGAAAAGCTCGGCGTTTCGTCGCGTGTCGAGCTGGTGCTGTATGCGGTCAGCAGCGCCAAGAGCCTGCAGACCGGTGAAATCCAGAGCGACAAGCAGGAAAGCAAACCGTCCGGCAGTATGAAGATTGACGGAAATTCGTTGACGGACGCGAACCAGGGCTCAGGCGCTAAATCGTCCGGATCACGGAGAAAGAAGCCAAAGGGCTGAGCATGGTTGTGAGGATCAGCTGGCATCCTCGATGGGAGTTGACCGCACGGGAGTTGCTGCGGGAATCGATCTGAAGCCACGAGGTGACGAGCCGGAGGCCATACACGTAGGCACCTGCCAGTCGAGGGTTGCTCAGCACGCGCACGGCGGTCGAGGCGGTCAACGGCCGAAACACCGTGGCGCTGCCACGGAGCCGGGACGGTAAGCCGAGGCCCTCCCTCCGGAACGCCTTCACCGTCTGGCACGCCGAGCCAACGCGCGAGAACGTCTCGAAGAGATGGGCGATGGTGTCCCGGATTTGCATGTCGGGATCGAGCGCCACGTTGCCAGCTTCGTCGTAAACGAGGCCCGTGGGCAGTGGGCAGCGATATTCGCCGCGCCGTACTTTGTTCAGGATTCCGACGCGCAGCCTGGCTTTCAGAACATGCAGCTCAGCCTCGCTCATGGTTCCTTTTAAGCCCAACAGCAGACGGTCGTTGAAGTTCGCTGGATCGTAAACGCCATCCGTTCTTGCAGACAACGGTAGAAACTGGCCCGGCTGACACCCGTCATTCGGCACATTTGCTCAATGCTCAGGCTGCCTTGCATCGAAATCACTTCTCTGATCTGTTCGTAGATGCCGTCCCGCCAGAGTTGCCTTTGTTCTGGCGTCGAGCCTCGATTTTTTGCAAGGCACCTTTGAAAAAATCCGCCTCAAGGGTCTTGTCGGCGACCAGGCGCTTCAATCGTGAGACCTGCTGCCGTAACTCGCGTTCCTGGGAGTCTGCCGGAGGCCCTTGGCCGTCTTCGATCGGTTCCAGATGATCCCGCCACTTGTAGAGCAGGCGTCTGTGAACGCCCAACTCCTCAGAGAGGGCGACGATGTTATCGCAACTCTTCAACCGCTCCACGGCCATCTTCCGAAATGCATTCGGATACCGGCCCACAGATCGCTTCTCTGCCACTTGCAGCCCCTTTCAATGCATAGTGTGCCAATCGCGAGTGTCTCAGTTAAAGGGGGCAGTCCACCCAGAATTGCCTACAAGAATCGAAAGAGGGCAATCGGTGGCCAAGTGTCTGTAACTAATTTATTATAAATGTTTTATGGCGGAGAGGGGGAGATTCGAACTCCCGGTACCCGTCAAGGTACGCTCGCTTTCGAGGCGAGTGCGATCGACCACTCTGCCACCTCTCCGCATCTCGTGATTTTACTTCACAGCGTAAAAACTTATCACTGCGATCGCGCAATCGTTGTTTTCCGGCTCAGGTGCGCGTATCGCATCGTTATCGAAATTGATCCATGGCCTAGGTACTTTGAGACCACAGCGATGGGTACGCCAGCCATGACCCAACGTGAAGCCGCGGTGTGTCTCATCGCTGACTTCCAGGTTAAGTTTACCAGCCCCTGGCTCCGTGCTCACGCGGCAGGAACCAGCTAAACTCATGGATTTCCCGGGCTTTCTCTCGCAACACGGCTCTCCGCATTAGCCCCGCGTCAGGAAAATCGGCAGGCCCTGCTTAAGATCGTATGTTGGCCGGTAGCGATCTGTGTTGTACATGGTGGCGACGTCAACTTTGCGCGGCCCAAGTTTGGGATCGGGGATCGGCACCATCGTGAAGCAACCGCCGCTAATCGCCGTCATCAAGCCGGTCTTTCCCTCTTTCACGGCGTCCATCGCCATTCCCGCGAAGGTGATGGCTACCATGCGGTCGATGAAGTCCGGACTACCGGAGCGCAAATCGTACGTTAGGTCACTGACAACGGTTTCTTCGCCGGTGGCAGTCTTGATCTCGTTACTCAGGTCCTCCGCCACGCTCATCTTCTTACGGTGACCGAAGGCATCGGCTGGGCCATATTCCTTTACCGTGTATCCTTGCCACTCCGCGCCCTCGGAAAGAATCACCAGCGAGTAGTTGCTGGGATTGTTGTGCTTGTCGTCGACCAGGATTTCGATCAGATGCTTTAAATTAACCTTGTACTCGGGGATGCAGCAGCGCAAGGATGTCACGTACGCGGTGTAGAGAGCGGTGTAGCCGGCGTCGCGTCCGAACACCCGGAAGATGCCGATGCGCTCGTGCGAGCCTACCGTCGTGCGCTGCCGCTCGATGGCGTCCATGGCACGCGTGATGGCGGTTGAGAACCCTATGCAATACTCGGTGTTGCGAACGTCGTTATCCATGGTCTTCGGCACTGCCATCACCCTCACGCCGTGCCGGTCAAGTTCGGCGGCATAACTAAGGGTGTCGTCGCCTCCGATCGCCACCACGTAATCAAGCCCCAGCGTCTCGATATTCTTCAGCACCGCCGGCGTCACATCGTACAGCGTGCTGGTTACGCCATTCTTAGTGGATTGCTTACTTGAAAACTGTTGCCCGGCGAGCGCCGGCGGCAGCTCTTGCATCTTGGTGGGATTGGTGCGCGAACTGTGCAGATAGGTGCCGCCTGTGCGATCGATCGTGCGTGTGTTCTCGCGGTTGAGGGGCAGGATGTACCGCGACCGGCTGGCCGGATCTTTCAGATCGACGTTTGTCAGTCCTTCCCAGCCGCGGCGGATGCCAAGGACTTCGTATCCGATCTCAGTTCCCCGGTAGACAACCGACTTAATGACGGAATTCAAACCCGGGACATCGCCGCCTCCCGTGAGAATGCCAATTCGCTTTGCCGACATGGAAAGTACCCCTTTCTTTGCAGGAACCCCTGTTCAAGCTTTGAGCAACCAAGATAAGGCTCCTCTTGAGCTGTATCGCAAGACCCAACCTTCCTCTGCAGCCGAGGAGTCGACTGATGTTGAGAGTTCTGGCGAAGGCTCCAGGCATAAGCGAAAACCGGATGCGACGCGCGGCCTGGGCCCGCTGCTACTCGCCGTGACTACGAGACCATTCCCACAACGCACGATCGAGTGTGCGCAGCGGCGTGGCGCCGGGGAGTTCGCTTTGCGGCTTGACGATGTTGCTGTCGGTCAGGCGCTTGCAAAAGGCCAGATACTCCTCATAGAAATGCACGTCGTGCCGGGCGTACCCCACCGCTTCCAGAACACGGTAGTCCAGCACCGTGTAACGCTCAGGGTAGATCGCGGCCAGAATCGCCGACGCCACGGAGATATCTACGCCGTGCAGTTCGAGCAAAGCCTTCATGGCCGATTCAGTAGACGACCCGGGCGCGGCTGCGACGGCCAGGACGTGCCGGATCTGCTCGTTGCTGTTGCCGATCAAATATTGCACCGCGCGCTCTGACTTCCAGCGCACGATCGCTTCCAAATTGGCCAGCGAATAGTCCCCATTGCGAATCGCTTCTCCGGCTTCGAACGCGGCCATTTCAAGCTCATGCTCTTTCTCGCCAGACTTCTGCCAATACTGCTCTGCCAACTGCTGGAGTTCCGACTCCGCAGGCTGAAGCTGAAAATAGGCAACCATTGCGAATTCCTTCCTGTTATGAAAACGCAATCACAATAGGCCCGGTGTGAAGTCTTTGTCAACCACGCTAAGGAGCTCCGGGGCGAAGGCGTACCCGCCCGGTTGATTCGGCGTCATAAGCGAACTTGAGCGCGTAGGCCGCCGTCTTGCCGTTCGCCTGCGAGCTACTCATAGGCCAAACCCCTGTGACTGCTTATGTCTTTAGGGCTTATCGGTTCCGGCCGCGTGTGCACTGTGAGCCAGGGTCTCTGAAACAATGGCCTGGGCCTCTTGCTCGATCTTTCGTAGGTGGTCCTGACCAAGGAAACTCTCAGCGTAAATCTTGTAGATTTCCTCCGTGCCCGAAGGACGTGCTGCAAACCAGCCATCCTTGGCAATCACTTTGATACCGCCAATTGCTTTGCCGTCTCCCGGAGCGGTGGTCAAAATCTTCTGGATCGGCTGACCGGCAACTTCTGTAGCGTGAATGTCGGAGGGGGACAATTTTGCAAGCGCAGCTTTCTGTTCAGGCGTCGCAGGAGCGTCCATGCGTTCGTAGACAGGATCACCCAATTCGCGGGTCAGCTCGCGATAGATCTCACCCGGATCCTTACCCATGCGTGCCGTGATTTCCGCTGAGAGTAAACAAGGAATCATTCCGTCCTTGTCAGTGGTCCATACGCTGCCTTCGCGCCGGAGAAACGACAAGCCGGCGCTTTCCTCGCCGCCAAAACCCAGACGGCCGGCGAGCAATCCTTCCACAAAAAACTTAAAGCCCACCGGAACTTCATAAAGTTGCCGCCCCAGCCGAGCGCTCACGCGATCGATCATGCTGCTGCTCACTGCGGTCTTGCCAACGGCGACTTCCTTACTCCAATTGGGCCGGTTCGCGAACAAATAGCTGACGCACACGGAAAGATAATGATTCGGAGGCAGCAACCCGCTTCCTTTGGTCACGATGCCATGGCGGTCGTGATCGGTATCGCTGGCAAACGCAATATCGAACTTGTCTTTCAATGTGATGAGTCTCTGCATCGCATAAGGTGAGGAAGGATCCATGCGAATCTTTCCATCCCAATCCACGCTCATGAATCGAAATGTGGGATCAACAGATTTGTTGACGATGGTCAGATCGATACCATACTGCTCGGCGATCCGCGGCCAATAATCGACGCCCGCGCCACCGAGGGGATCGACACCAAGCTTGAGCTTGGCATCGCGCACCGCATTCATATCGACAACACTATTGAGATCGCTGACATAGGTGCTCAAATAGTCGTGCTTGTGCGTTGTGGGCGCGCTCAGCGCTTTGGCAAACAGCGTGCGCTTCACACCGTCGAGGCTGCGCTCAAGAAAGTTATTGGCCTTCGATTCAATCCACGAAGTCACGTTCGAATCCGCCGGCCCTCCATGCGGAGGGTTGTATTTAAAGCCGCCGTCATCGGGAGGATTGTGAGACGGCGTGATGACGATGCCGTCGGCGAGTCCTGAACTTCGCCCGCGGTTGTAAACCAGAATTGCGTGGGAGACGGCCGGGGTCGGGGTGTAGGGTGTGTCCTCGGAGAGCATCACATCGACGTCATTTGCCGCAAGCACTTCCAGCGCGCTCGCATACGCAGGTTCGGACAAAGCGTGAGTATCGATTCCCATGAACAGCGGCCCGTCAATCTTCTGAAGTTTGCGGTAATCACAAATCGCCTGAGTGATGGCCAGGATGTGCCACTCGTTGAACGCCGCGTCAAACGCAGATCCGCGATGGCCAGACGTACCGAAGACAACCCGCTGTCCGGGATCGCTCGGGTCGGGCCGTAACTCGTAATACGCCGTGATGAGCTTCGGGACGTTGACAAGAATGGATGGGTCAGCCGGTTTGCCGGCAGCAGGACTAATTGTCATGCAGCTCCTCGCAGTCATCCGTCAAGAGTATTGCCCTTGATGGGGTTCGATTTGAAAACCAATTTGCCCCTGCAAGGGAGAGCCGAGTAGTTCTTGAGCCTCTCTCCCGTTATTAGATTCATTCGCCTCGATTCGTTTTCATTCAATTCAAGTTCGGAGAAGAATCCTCAGGGATTTGATAGTACTCCCGGCGAACAACCCCGGTTATTCAGCCCATCGCTGCACCGATATACGGCCCTTCACCCTCCCTCAGCGCGACTCCTTCGAGATGAAAACATCGGCGGGCAGTTTGAAACGGGCACTCAATCTCCTCACCTGCTCCAAAGTGAGCTTGCGCTGGCTGGCCAGGAACATCGACACTGCGCTCTCCGACCCGAACTGAGGAATCAAATCGCGTTGGGTGAGATGCTGTTGCTCAATGAGAAAACGCACCACCGAGATCGGATCAGCGGCAGGGATGGGATAGTGAGCTTGTTCGTAACGCCCCACCAGCAGGGTCAGCAGTTCAATGGCCTCTATTTCAGAGGGAGATGGGTTCACCAGAGCGGTCAGTTGAAACAGTGCGTCCGTGTAGACTTCCAGTTCCGCATCGTTATGAATGACACGAGGAGCGCCATGCGCGATCATCTCCGCGGGGTTGGCAAGAACTGTGCTCATTTGGTTCCGAACCTCCTGTCCCAATTGCCGGGGTTGTCATACTCCTTGTGCGTCAGAAAGGACCGAATGTAGACATGCCGTTCGGTCTGTCTTTCCTCGGTCGTCTTGGCATAGTGAATGACGGTGATGAGTCTGTACCTATTCCGCCGGATATTGAAGACCACATAACCATTGACGTAATCGGCATCCTTAAACATCTCCCGCACTTCGGCGAAATTGTGCCAGAGAACCGACTCAACGATGCCTGTCCAGGCTTCCACTTCACTCGCTGCATCTGAGTGCTGCTTCATCGCTTCGCTCAGACGCCTGCGGGTAACGATATACACTCCCCCATCATACTTCACAATTTGTGAAGTTGGCAAGCCCCTTATGTTTCGGGGTTCGTGAATTCATTTGTCGAACCATATAGATGGTTAATTGCGTGCCACAGCCGACGATTGCTGTGACCCATCAGTCAACGGACTGATGACTGCGGGGAACGGGTGCGAACCGGCGGGATCGTCACTCGACACCAAGAGGAGAGATGCTTCCGCCCGCATTTTCAAAGACGACTCAACGGCAGGTGGAGCGGCCCATTTGTAATTGCGGAACGGGCATGCGGGGGTCTGGAGACCCCCGCTACAGCCGGTCAGGCGGCGGGCGCTACAGGTCTTCGCCACGTCTACTTTTGAAGGATTGCCTGATGGTCGCGAGAGATTGCCTCGGTGAAGGTCATGCGGATTCCGTGCCTGGGCCGCAGGATGACCATCGGGCGCGCTTCGATGGTCTGGCCCGGAGACAGTTGAAAATCATATCTTCTGAGCAGAACGCTCAGGATCATGAGGATTTGCAGCATTGCGTAGTTACCGCCGATACAGCCCCGCGGTCCGCCTCCAAAAGGGAGATAGGTGAAGGGCGGTTGCAGTTTCTCATTCGCTTTGATGAAACGCTGCGGGTCGAAATTCTCTGGATTCTGCCAGTACTTTGGCGCATGGTGCGCGCCGTACACGAACACAATCACCGTCGACCCTCGGGGAATGGCAACATCTCCCGCAAGGTCGTCCGCAACAGCCATGCGGTCGATCATCCAAAACGGCGGGTAGAGGCGCAACGCTTCCTGAATGACTTGTGTGACAAACTCAAACCGGGGAACATCGCTCGCACTCAAAGGTGCATCGCCCAGCACGGAATCAAATTCCTGCCGCACCTTTTCGAGACAATCGGGGCGCGAACTTAATAGATAGAACATCCACGACAATGCGTTCGACGATGTTTCATGCCCGGCAACCAGTAGTTGCATGCTCTCGCTCAGGACCAGTTCATCGCTCATGCCTTCGCCATCGCTGTAACGGGCATCCATCAACGTCTGCAGCAAATCGTTGCCGGGCTCCTGGTGGCGGCGCTGCTTGATGTAAGCCATCAGGATGCTGTCGGCACCAGCGCGCATCTGTTCGTGTTTGCGCAAATCACCTGAGATGGCAAACCATGGATTCATGTAAGGCTGAAGGGTCTGCCGAACGATAAACTCCTGAACTGTGCAGATGGCATGACTGACCAGGTCGATGTCTTCGTCTTTCAACTTGGCGCCAAACAGCGAACGGGCGACCATCGAGAAAGTCATTTTCATCAGCTGGGGGTAAATATCGACGGAGCCAACACGGATTTGTTTATCGAATTCCCGCAGCGAGTCGGCGAGCGAGTCCTGCATGATCGAAGACAGAGCCTCAAGCTGTTTGCGATCGAAGCCCTTCTGGATAAGACGACGCTGGGTGCGCCAGGCTTCTCCGTGGGTAGTGAGGAGGCCTTTACCCAGGAAGTGGCCCATCCGCTTTACTTGAATTTCCGATTTCTGGTAGTTCTCCGCGTTGGTCTTCAATACGTGCTGAATCACGTCGGGATTGATGGTAACGATGGCTTCTTTAAGGCCACCTATATAGAACCGGAATGTGTCGCCATAGAGTTCGGTGTACCGGGTCAATACCTGCGCGGGGTTGCGAACCATCGCAGGCGAGTCAACAAAAGAACGAAATCGGGAAACGACGGGTATAGGCGTAGGCAACGTTACACCTCGCCCATGGGATTGTTTTGGATGGTGGAGATTATCATTTGGTCTGCCTGAAGCGGTAGCGTCGTGAGTCTGAAGTTCGTTGAAGAACAAATGCAGGTCCTTCGACTCCGTTTGCCGCACAAAACACGGCAAACTTCGCTCAGGATGACCGATCATTATGATGCGAACTTCTGACTCAGGACAATAGATCTTCCTGGGTAAATCGTCCTGGCTCAGTCTTCGTTTCCCAGTTGTTTCAAAAGTATCAGATGATGCAGGATTGCCCTCGTCATGGTGGGATTTTGCCGATAGGGAACTCCAAACTCTTCGGCGGTTTGCTTCACAATCCGTGTGAGCGGAGCATAGTGAGTGTGGCACACGAAAGGACACAGATGATGGGTGATGTGGTGGTTGAGCCCGCCGGTGAGCCAAGTGACGAGCGGGTTTTCCGTGGCATAGTCGGCCGTGGTGGCAAAGATGTGGTACACGCCATTGTCGAATTCGCCGCGATCCGAAGGGAAGTAAGTGCTGTCGACTGTGTGCGTGGTCTGGAAGACCAGCGATACTGTCAAACCGATGATCAAATGGACCAGCACGAACGCCAGAGCGACCAGCAGAAGCGATTTCCCCAACACCACCACCGGCAAAATGAGCATGTAGGTGATGTAGAGCGCCTTGCCCGCAAATAAAACGGCATACTCTCGCGGCGGATGCTTGACGCGCTTCAAATAATCATGGGAAGAGAAGAAAAAGGCTTCAAAGTCCCTGAGAAAAACATAGTCGAGAGAGAACAGCGCGTAAAAGAACAGCGCATAGATGTGCTGGAAGCGATGCAGGCGCGCGCGGGGTTCATGGGGGGTAAAGCGAAAGATGCCGCGTCCCGTAAGTGCATCGTCTTCGCCCTGGAGATTGATGCAGGAGTGGTGGCCGCGATGATGGAGAATGCGCCACATGTACGAGCTGATGCCGCAAACATCGAAAACATAGTTCAGAAGCTTATTTACGGATGGCACTGAGGAGATGGCGTTGTGGTTGCTGTCGTGGGCAATGTTCAGTAATAGGAATGTCTGGGCCAGGCCGCCCAGGAGGTAGAGAGCGACAAATCTCCATGAATCGGGCTTAAGCGCGTAGATGGCAATCCAACTGCCCAGCAGTACCGCAAGCCCCACGGTGACTTTGAGCCACATCGAGCGGTCGGCCTTGGGAGAGATCTGCTGGTCGAGGAAGAAATTCTCGAGGCGGCGGCGCAATACTTTGGGGAAGGAAGGCACGCTTGCCGGCTCGGCGACGGACTGTGGCGGCGACGCCTCGGAAGGTACAAGGTCATCCACATCCGGCCGTAAAGTCATTACCGTTTCGGTCCCGGACGTCACCGGCGCCTCCATGATTGTGTCAGGCCGTTCCGGCACACCTCGACCGGCGGCATCGGCTGCCCAAGGGAAAAGGCGATCGTTTGACTCCTCGCCGGCAGCGTGGAAGCCTCAATGCTAACGCGAATGCTCATGGAGAATCAAGGAAACTCGGGTAGGGCGGACCGGCGCAGTGCCAAGCTTCCAACAACGAAAATCCGTTCGGTAGTTCCCGGCTCTGTTACCATAGTCCAAACGATTGCATGAAAATTCGTTGAATCGGCAATCGAGGCACGGCGGACCCTGCAAGACTTCCCCGCTGCCTGAGCCCGGCCGTCAGAGTAATTTTCCCCCCGACCGGATCAAGCGGCACATGGGCTATGAACGGTTATAGCCTTTGTTCTCAATGTCGGCCTGGACTGAAATCCCGCACCCCGAGACTTAGTCATAGTTCGCCGCACCTGGCCCGCGCAGCAGCAAGAGGGTAAGTGTTTCCCCGTACTGAGGTTTCCCAATTCACTTCGAAGGGTATCGCTGATCGAATATGGCGTCGATATTGGACCAATTGGACAGGCTCGGAGATAAGCACCCAAACAAACTTCTCTATTCGTACCTTGACGTGAACGGCAATCCTATGGAGTGGTACTCCTACGCGTCGTTTCTTCACAGAACGAAGGCGATCGCCGGACATTTGAGGGGAGAGCATGGTTTCGTGGCGGGAGACCGGCTGTTGCTCGCCTACCCGCCAGGCCTGGAGATGATCTGCGCGTTCTTTGGTTGCGTGCGTGCAGGACTGATCCCGGTGCCTGTCTATCCCCCGGGGTCTCGCGGCTTCCAGAGCGCCTTGTACAAGATGGTCCACATTGCCAAAGATTGCCAGGCAGCCGGAATCTTAACGAGCAAGGATTACCGCGCATCTTTGAAGACGAATCTTGCCCGGAATGGAGTCTCGACCTCCGGCGTAGACGTCGACTACATCTCCAATCTTCCCTGGATTGCCACGGAAGACTTTGTGGGTACGACCTCCGGCGAATGCTTTAGCGAAACTTCGAAGATTCTTTTTCTCCAGTACACCTCAGGGTCGACGATGGAGCCCAAAGGCGTGGTCGTGTCGCACGAAAACATCCTGGATACCTATCCGCTCGTGATCGACCATCCCTCTCCCGTAGTCGTTTCCTGGCTTCCGCAGTATCACGATATGGGTCTGATCGGCTGCTACCTCTATCCCGCGCTGAAAGGCGGGACGACATACGGCTTCGCTTCCATGGACTTCATCCAGCGGCCGGCCCTATGGCTTGACACCATCAAGACTTATCAGGCGACGGCGACGGCGGCTCCCAACTTCGCTTTTGATTATTGCCTGCGCGCCGGAAGGCTTTCAAAGGAGAGCCTGGAAGACTGCGATCTGAGTTCGCTCAAGGTGTTGATGGTGGCGGCGGAACCCGTAAAACCGGATACTTTCACACGATTTCTTGAGGCATTTCAGCCCTACGGCCTCAAGGCGGAGAGCTTTTATGCCGCTTACGGGCTGGCCGAAAACACTCTGGCAGTTTCGCTCGGCGGCCGCAATATCGTTTCAGTGAACAAGCGTGCCCTCGCCCTGGGGAAGGCCCGCATGACGACCGAGGTTTCCGAAATCGACGCGTCCACACAGATTGTCAGCTGTGGAATTCCGCTGCCCGGTCTCGATGTCAAGATCGTGGATCCGGAGCGGCACGTCGCTCTCAAGGAAGGCCACATCGGCGAAGTCTGGATCGCCGGAGATGGCAAGTGCCAGGGCTACTGGAAAAATCCGGAATTGACGCTGAAGCAGTTTCGCGCGCGCCTGGTAGACGACAGCCCATATGACGATGGCTACCTGAAAACCGGCGACATGGGATTCTTCCACAACGGCGAACTCTACGTTTGCGGCCGCATCAAAGACATGATCATCCTCCGCGGGCAAAACTATTACCCGCAGGATATCGAGAACGTTGTGGAGAAAGCGTCAGGATTGATCCGGGGCAGTTGTGTGGCCGCGTTCCAGATTAATGAAGACAGCGAGCCTGCGCTGGCCATTGTGGCCGAAGTGAAAAATCCCAAGGCGCTTCCCGATGCGCGCAAGATTGCCGCCGCGGTGCGGAATTATCTCAATGTTGAAGTAGCGTTGATTTCATTCATAGCGCCTCGTGCGATCCCCAGAACCAGTTCGGGCAAGATCATGCGCCACAAGGCGAAGCAAATGTGGCTGGCAGGGGAGTTTACCGTTCTCTCAGAGTTGTCGCGGGAGAAGGACGCCGGGGCCTGCGACTCCGTTTCTCAGATCCGGTCGTCTCTCGACGCGCTGAAAGCCCGATACAACCTGACCGGGCAGGAAACGTACAACCTCGTCGAAGCTGGCCTCGATTCCCTGGACCTTGTCGTGTTCATGCACGAGCTTAAGGAGCTTTTAAAGGATAAAGGCGCCGATATGCTGGCGAGGCAGGTCGACATTGGCGTGATTCAGCGCGTTAGCGTGGCTGAGCTGTTTCAATTGGCTGAACAGTTGGAGCGTGCTCCCGAAGCAGCGCTGGCCTTGCTGCGTCAATCCCTGGCGATTTTCCGTGAAGAGCAGCGCGCGGCTGAAAAGCAGCTGATGAACAGCGACAGGAAACTGATTTTTTCGGCCGCGGTGCCTGCGCCGGTGCCCGCCGTGCCTGTTCTGCGTCATGTGCTGCTCACGGGCGGCACTGGATTCATTGGGCCGTTCCTCATGAAGAGCCTGCTGGAACAGACGCGGGCAAAGATCTATGTCCTGGTCAGGGCTTCAGATGAATTGCAGGGCAAGCAAAGACTGAAGGCGGCGATGGACTCGATGGGGCCTACCAGTGCTGGGCTGATGTCGATGTTTGAAGCACGCGTTGTTCCTGTTTGCGGCGATCTGGGGCAGGCAAAACTGGGCCTGACGCAGGACGCCTGGGATTTCCTCGCCAACGAAATGGACACGGTGTTCCACAACGGCGCGACCGTGAACTATCTGTTCAACTACGACCGGATGCGGGAAGCGAACGTGCTGGGAACCAACGAGGTCTTGAGACTGGCCTTCGAAGGACGGCCCAAGACTCTGAATTACGTCTCGACGACTTTTGTGTTTGGCTGGGCCGTGAAAAGTGTCCTGTATGAAACCGACCAGAACGAGGATATGGAGCTTCTCGATTTTGGGTACAGCCAGTCAAAGTGGGTAGCGGAGCAGGTAGTAGATGACGCGCGCAGTAAGGGTCTCTCGGTGCGGATCTTCAGGCCCGCGCTGGTGAGTCCTTCCGTTAGCGGCGGCGGCAACAACTTCGATATCGCCGTTCGCCTGGTTGCGTTCATGGTGAATCACGGCATTGGAGTCGATGCTCTAAACCAGGTAAGTTTTGTGCCTGCGGACATTGCGGCAAACAACATCGTCGCCATCTCAACGACTCCCGGAACTGAGAATAAGACTTACCATGTTGTGCGCGATGACTACGCGAACATGCTGGATATTACCCGACTCATTACCGAGGCAACCGGTCGGCAGTTCGAAATATTCAGCGTCGCCGATTTCGTACCGGAGCTGATCAGGAGATGCCGGAAAGAAGATCTTCTCTTTCCGTTGCTTGATTTTCTGGTGGGCTCGGTGGATAACATTACCGCGATGGAGTTCAAACGCTACGACAGCTCCACGTATCAAATGGCGCGCAATGCTTCGGAGTGGGGCAAAGCCGACCCGTCGCTCGAGGATACGGTCAACGGCATCCTGAAATTCATGTACCGCAAGGGCATCATTTCAGTCGCGGCTCGTGAGGCCAAAGCTGCGCTTGCCCCGGTGCCGGCGCCGGCGGCCAATGGTCATTCGAATGGCCGGTTGCGTAAAGCGGAAGTGCAATCCGTTACTGCTTTTTGAATACCAGCTTCTCGGTTAAGTGCTGGCCGGTTTCGTACGTGCCGGAGGTGGTCAGAGTCATCTGTTGACCATCGGCGGAAACCACCCACCTGTCCCTTTGCGTCACTTGATCGTCGCGCCGGTAAATTGCATCCACCGTGTGCGCGTCCACAAGCTGAAGTGTGACTGTATCGTTACGGGAGTCCCTCAGGTCGTACTGCTTACCGTCGAAGCGGGCAGTGTAGCTAAACTCCCCTGAAAAGCGGACCCCGTCATTTCCCTCAGCCTCGATTTTGAGCGGCAACCCCTGTCGCAAACGAGTTTTGCTCAAATCCTCGGTCCACTCGCCGGCAAACAGATCCCGGGCTCCTTTCGTGGCTCCGCTTCGCGTCCACACAGTGATTTGGTCGGCATGGCCAACGCTGGCCGTCGTGATCGTCAGCTCGTTGCCATCGGCTGAAACCTGCTCGCGAACCGTTGCCACTAATGCTCCATCCTTTTTCTCTTTCACTTCGGCGTGCCTTTTGTCGATCCTGCGCAATTCCGCCTGATTAAATGCCGGGTTGCCTTGGACAGTTTTTTCGTGTCCGATCCCGTTGGCTGTGAAATCCATTCGCTTATCGCCCGACATGACGACACGCACTCCATCATGAAGATCGGTGATGGAGAGTTTGTTGGGAGGATCGAGTGTGCACTGCGCCGAGATGAGCTTCCAGGAGCCGATTCGCGGGTCAGCAGCCCACACTTGAGTGGCGAAAAGCAGCGCGAGCATGATAAATTTACGAATATTTCCTCCTCAATCGCCAAGGGCAATAAATCACGGCGAATGGCATAGACTGGGTAGCTGGGTGCCTTAAATGCGCATCTTTATTACTATACGAACTGTTTGCGCATCGGGCGTGTGTTTGGCACCTGAATTCTTTCGATGCGGGCAGAGAGCAAATCAGTTGATCAGTTGGCCATCTGGTCTGAAATTATGAATCTCATGGATGCGCGCCGTTTCTGGCTGGCCGGAATCGTACTTATCGCCGTCGTTGCGCTCCTTCCGTTCTCATTTCACGCCGAACGCAATCTGGAGACGGCAACCCGCGTGGAAGGAAGCGAAGCGGAAACCGTTCGGCAGGAGTTAAGCACCCGTTTTCATTCGCCGTTTGTTGATCGGGTGGTGCTGGTGGTTGAGGGTTTGCCACCCGCGAATTCGGATGAAGGCGAACAAGCGCTAGGCACCGTTGAGGCGGGACTGAAAGACACGCCGGGCGTGTCCGGCGTTGTTTCCTACCTCGACTTGCGCGATCCGGTATTTCTCGGCAATGGCGGTGGAACGTTTGTTCTGATAGGGCTTGCGTCGCCCGACAGTCCAGACCGTTCGGTTGAGTCGCTGGTTCCCGCGCTTCATGAGCGGGCAAACTCTCTTGCAGATCAATTGCGCAGACTGTATCCCGGCGTAAAGCTCGAACTGACGGGCGAGATTCCTCTGAATTTCGACATTCGGAAAGCCAGCGCCGACGAGGTGCATCACAGCGAGAGCCTGGCAATTCCCGCCACCCTTGCACTCTTGCTGCTGGCATTCGGAAGCTTCATCGCAGCCCTGATTCCATTGGCGGTTGGGGAGCTCGCCATCGCCACAACCCTGGCGATTACCGGACTCCTTGCCACGCGCTTTCACTTGTCCATTCTGCTTCAGAATTTGGCTACCATGCTCGGATTGGGCCTGGGGATCGACTATGCGCTCCTCATGGTGAGCCGATTCCGGGAGGCGCTCTGCCAAGGAAACGACGGACCCGCGGCCTCGTCGATCGCGGCGCGTCAGGCAGGAAACACGCTCTTGATTTCGGCTTCGACTGTAGCCATCGGATTTCTGGCCCTCCTGACGGTACCCATCAGCGAGATTCGTTCCATCGGTGTGGCTGGAATCCTGGTTGCGGGAATGAGCGTACTGCTGGCAATCACCCTGGTACCGGCAGTGCTGGCGCTGCTCTGTCACCGCATTGACGCTGGCCGGCTGCCCTTTACTCCGAAGCTGGATGCGCAATGGGCCGCGCGTACGGGAGTTCGATGGAGGCGGTGGGGAAGGGTCATTGTTGCCCATCCCTGGCTCGCCCTTTTGCTGGCGGGCGCACCTTTGCTTCTGCTCGCCTGGCAGACCACACGGCTCGATACCAGTCTCCCTCGAGGGAATTTACTTCCCCGGGCAGCGGAATCGGTGCAGGCGCTTGACGCCCTTGAACACATGGGCCGGGACGGCGTTGTTGAGTCATTGCGCATACTTATCGAACTGCCTGGGGATTCCATTTCGCAAACCGACGCGGGATGGAATGCCATCGATCGTCTTTCCAGGCGGCTCGCCAGCGATCCCCGATGCGACCGTGTCATTTCAATCACGACCCTCGCGGCGGGCAACCGGTCTGACCTGGACGATCTCTCGCGAGAGACGCGCCGAACGTTTCTGAGTAGCGATGGACGGGCCGCGCTGATTGAGGTGTTACCGGCAACTTGGGTTTCTCTGCGTCAACAAGTTAACTGGGTCAGGGAGCTAAGGAAGACCGGCGCGACAGCTCTTACCGGAGTGCCCGGCGCCACCCTACTCGTTGGCGGCATCCCGGCGATGAATGCCGATTATCAGACGATTGTCAGCGACCACTTTGTGCCGGCAATGGGGCTGGTGGTGATAGGGACACTCCTGGCGCTTGTAGGCGGATTTCGATCCCTCTTTGTCGCCGTGAAGGCCATCGTACTAAACCTCGTTTCGGTTGCCGCCTCTTTCGGAGCTTTGGTCCTGGTTTTCCAGGACGGACACGGAAGCAGCATCCTCGGGGTTCCAGGGGGAACGGGGAGCATTTTCCCCCTTGTTCCTATCGTCGCCTTTGCCATCGTCTTTGGACTCAGCATGGACTACGAAGTGTTTCTGGTGGCACGCGTTCTCGAGGCCAGGAGAAGCGGGCTGAGTGAAACGGAGGCAATCCCGGAGGGGATGGCCCGAACTGCGGGCCTGATTACGAGCGCCGCTGCGATCATGATCGTGGTATTCGGAGCTTTCATCTTCGGAGATTTTCTGGTGGTCAAGATGATCGGATTCACGTTGGCGATAGCCGTTCTGATTGACGCAACACTGGTTCGAATTGTGATTGGCCCGGCGCTCCTTCGCATTGCAGGCGATTGGAACTGGTGGCCTGGTGGGCTTGCCACGGCACGCAGGAAAGGTTCAGGGGACGGCGGATCGATGATGCAGGTTCGCTGATCTGCGCGGATTCAGCGCAAGGCGGGATAGGTGCGGTAGGCTTCGATGGTGACGGTGAGTGGAGTGCCTCGTACTTGCGATGTCTTCAGCAACACCTCAAAGTAGGGGAGGCTGGTTGCATGAAGCATCTGCAGGAAGGCGGAAAACTTGTCGCTTAACAGAAAGTCACCCGCTGCCTCAGTGGCTTCGGAAGACGTGCCCTCGAGAAGCAGTACCTTGCCGTCGTGATCCGGGTTGGGCAGGTAGGCGACTACGCAATACCCAACCGCGTCGGTCGAGGTATAGCTCGGCTGCTCACCCGCGGCGGGCGAACGGTTCTCCACGACCGTGACTCCGAGACCCTCGAATTTCGAAAGCTCTATGAAATTCAGACGGCTTTCGAAAAGCTCCGTCCAGGGATTGGAGACGCGGCCGCCGATCAGGATTACGTTGTCCTGCTTCACCAGCGCCGGCGTGTACTGGCGCGCGCTGTACAAGTGAACTTTCTTATCGAGCGGATCCAGACCCAGAATGCGCTCCGCCAGCTTGAACTCGCTCGAATTGCCCAGACTCTTTGCGGCGAGAAGCTCCTGGAAAAACCGCACATCCGGATTCTTGGTGTTCTCAGGCGAGGAACTGAGATAGCTGCGGTTCAGATACCCGTAAAAAGGTGTTTGATGCTTGTTGAGTTCCTCGATGAGGAGAAAGGAATCGTCGCTCAGCACGATGTCTGTGTCGTGATTCGAGTCCAGGAATCCTGACCATAACGCGTTTAATGCGGGCTGGTACTTCCACGGTGAGAGCGCGTGATGCAACGCGTCAAGCGCCTCCTGCTGGTTGCGATTGCGTACCCATAACACGGAGCACGCAACACCAAGCGCGAGAATCACCGCAAGCGCGGCCGCTATAACGAGCCAGAAAGGCCGGCGGCCTGCCGAAGCAGTGTTCGCCTCTGCATCGCTTGAGGGGGCCTGCTGGACAGCAGTTTTCTCGTTGTCCGTTGGCGCTGGTGCCTCCTCCGGGGATACGCCGGCATCGGCGGCAATTGGCAATGTTGGCTCAGGCTTGGCGCGCGGGCTGAAGAGCGGCTTATAGGTGCCGAGGGCTACCGTAATCACCGTGGCTTCGCCTTTGCCTTCAGTGGAAAAATACACATCGAGCTTCTTGCGCAAATGGGCCATCTGGACGCGAACGATATTGTCATCCAATGGATTGAAATCGCTGCGCCGGCCCAGAGCCTGATGCGCGATGTCGAATTCGTGAATGGGCTCCTCGGGCTTAAGAATCGTCTGGCGAACGATAAAGAGGAGCATATCGCGCAATTGCGTAGCCCGAAAGAGCGCGGAGCTGCGGGCGACTCTCTCTGCAAGCTTCCAGCGCGGGTCGCTCTCAGGAAGGTTCGCTTCCACCTCAAGGCTCGCTGCGATCTTGCCCTTCGCTGTCACCATCCCTGTCCTTATGAGTGGCCTGATTATCTCCGACCTGACGAACAATTGACAAGAGAATTCACCGGGCATGGACATTAAGTGATTGATTTATAAAGATCATCACGTAAATGATCCGCTAAAAACGCTACCGTAACATTAAATTGACTGTCCAACTGCATGTTCACTCGGCAACAATTCTCCCGTCAGTCTAAAGAGGCCGGAACGCTCTATTTTTCAGCGCTTCACATCCGCTCCCAGCCCCCCGGCTTCAATGATCTGCAAGAGGACACAAGCAGCCCGTGAAGGCAACCACTTACAACGAGCAATGAGATGTTCTCGGCTTTGAGCTACCGCCGCAGAACTAAATTGATGCCAACCAAACGCCTCAGGAGGAATTGAAATGCAGAATTCAGCCAGCATCAAAACGACGCACAAAATGGGAATCCACTCACTGGCGGCCATCGCGGCGCTATTCGTGGCAATACTTCTGGTCCTTGCGGCGCCAAAAACCAGTTTGAGCCAGGGCATCACAGGGTCCATTACGGGCACGGTGACCGACCCGACCGGCGCCGTAGTGGCAGGAGCCACGGTGACAGTACGCGACGTGGACACGAACGGCATCAGAACCGAGAAAACATCCGATGCAGGCACGTATACCGTGACGCAACTGCCCCCCGGACACTACTCCGTAAAGATTGATAAGGCAGGGTTCAAAATCTACGACCAGAGTGGCATTACACTAGCGATCGACCAGGTAGTGCCGGTCAATGCACAACTGGCCGTGGGAACTGAGGCACAGAACGTCGAGGTTACAAGCGCTCCCCCCGTGATTCAAACCCAGGATTCCTCGGTGGGCCAGGTCATTGACAGCCAGTCGATTCAGAACACCCCCCTCAACGGACGCTTGAGTGTAATGGGCTTGATCGCGCTGTCGCCCGGAGTTCAGGGCGTGGGCGCACAGGACCAGCTTGCCGTGCGCGGCCTTACCTACGCGGTGGGCACCGGCAGCCGCAACGCTTACGGCGGCCTGGGCTCGACGCTCGATGGCGTTGTAAACAAGGAAATCACTTTGCAGCGGTCAGAACCGGAGATTCCGTCGCTCGATGCGCTGGCTGAGTTCAAGGTGCTGACCACGGGCGCACCGGCTGAATTCAACGAGCCGTCGCAAGTCATCGTTGTCACCGCCAGCGGCACCAATGCTTATCACGGCGAGCTGCTCTGGTACAACCGCTCCAAAGGCACCGCCGCCAAGACGTACTTTGGCGGCTCCTCGGCCCGCCCGTACTACGAGAGAAACGAATACGGCGGCAACTTTGCCGGACCCATCACAATTCCTCACATTTACAACGGCAAGGACCGCTCGTTTTTCTTTACCGCGTTTGAGGGCTTCCGGCTGAACCAGGCGACTAACGTGAATAGCCAGCAGCCGACTAATCTTGAGCGCCAGGGCATTTTTACCGAATTCACCCAGCCCATCATCGATCCTTCAACGGGACTTGCGTTCTCAGGCCAGCAGATCCCGGGCGGACGGCAGAATACCGTTTCGCTGCAGTTGTTGAACCTCCTCTATCCAAAGCCAACCACCAGCGGAACCGGAACCAACACCTTCGAACTGGTTCCATACAACAGTCATGCCAATCGCTTCTCGCTCCATGTCGATCACAAGATCAGTGACAAGGACCAGATCCGCGGAACGATTTTGGTGGCGCGGTATGGACCCAATCCCGATGTCGGCTCCGACAGCCTGCAGGGCGGCTTCTCGAAAGACGGCGAGCGCAACACCAACACCATTCTGGGCTGGACGCATACCCTTTCGCCAACCCTGATCATTGACACCTATGCGTCATTTTTCCATCTGCCCATCTATCGCACGCCGCAGAACGTCGGCACCAAGTGGGAGTCGATTATTCCGGAGCTGAGCCCGCAGCTGATCGAAGGCGCGCCGCAAATCTCCATTTCCAACATCCAGTCCGTTTCAGAAGCTGGATCCAAGGATCTGGAGCAGGCGATCCAGGCCAACACCGCCGTGACCAAGGTCTTTGCGCACCACACCATCAAGACTGGCTTCTCCTACATCTACGACAACCACTGGAACGATTCCGCAGTCAGTCCGCAGCGTGGTTCGTTCTCGTTCAACGGCCAGTACACGCAGTGTGCCCTCTCATTCAGCAGCGCGTGCACGACAACGGGTGCTCCGTGGGCGTTCGCGGATTTCCTGCTCGGCCTGCCGGCGACGACCGGGCAGGGAACTCCGGGTAACTTCATCACACGCAACACATCGCACCAATGGGCGGCGTACGTCCAAGATGACTGGAAGCCGCTTCCCAAGTTGACTGTCAACGTGGGCATTCGTTACGACCTGCAGTGGTTCACGCCCGGACCTTATGGCGAGTTCTCGCTCTACGTGCCCTCCCTTGCAAAGGTGATCGTCTTCGGCAACTCCTATCCCTCGGGGGCCATCCCCTACTACGTCAACTCGCTGCAGGCGTCGAACCTGATTGCGCTGTCGTCCAACGCAAACATCTCGAGTAACCCCTTCGCCTTCCTTGGCAGGCCCAGCAAAAACTTTGCACCCCGCTTCGGATTTGCCTACCAGGTGCTGCCCAACACGGTTGTGCGGGGCGCTTTCGGCATTTACTTCAACTTGCTGCCGGCTTCGTATGTGGGCGCCATGTTCGGAACCCTGCCCTTTGAAGCTTCGGAGAGTTTCACCAACTCGAAGACTTACTCTTCGGCATTCACCATGAGCAATCCCTTCTCCGCAACCGGGACTTACAGCCCCAATGCTTCGGTGAATGCGGAGCACTCGCTCACGACCCCGTACACAGAGGAGTACAACCTGGCTATTGAGCATCAATTCCCCGGGGCGCTTGATCTCCGCGTCGGCTACGTAGGCCAGCATAACCTGAAGCAGAATAACTACGGCGGCAGCGGTAACTATGCTCCCAACCTCAACCTTGCCGACCCGCCGGTCGTGGGATCGACGGTGCAAAGCACTAACCTGCATCAGCCGTTCGCCTCCATTCCGTACGATCTCGATCCCATCTTCCACAGCATGATGAACTCGCTGCAGGTGGGCTTGCACAAGCAATACACGCATGGCCTCGCCTTCGGCGCGGAATACCAGTGGACCCGCGTTCTGGGAACTGAGAATCTCGAGGATCCCTCCGGCCAGCACCCCAGAGACTCCTACGGACCCGTCGCCGGAATCACGCCCCAGGTTCTGCAAGTCAGCTACTCCTACGCGCTGCCGTTTGGGCATGGGCAGGCTTTGTTCGGAAACGCCGGCGATCTGGCCAACAAGTTCGTCCACGGCTGGCAGATTTCGGGAATCACCGATATCCAAACCGGCCAGCCGTTTTCGGTGAGCTACACAGCCCCGGGCACGCCTCAGGGGCAGGTCGGCGGGCGCGCCAATGTCGTCCCCGGTGTGCCTCTCTATCCGTCAACGAAGAACAAGGCTCAATGGTTCAACCCTGCGGCATTTACTCCTCCGCCCTGCTACAACTCGGTGGAGACTGGCAGTGCTACCGTGAACTGCCAGGCCGTCTATAACGCGGGACAGGCGGCGGGAGTCACTACCTACGCCACCTACGGAAACTCGGGCTACGACATGCTTCGCGGGCCTCGCTATCAGGATTGGGACATGAGTCTGCAGAAGAATACGAGTTGGCACGACCACTACAATGTGCAACTGCGGGCCGACGCCTTCAACGTCGCCAACCATCCGAATCTCAACACGCCCAACGCCAACATCTCCAACTCCAACGTTGGGACGATCACTGGAATCAGCGGCACGCCGAGTTATGAGCAGCGTACCGTCGAATTCGCGGTGAAGTTCAACTTCTAAACTGCATCGCCTCCTGATGCATGCAGACTGCGCTCTGCGGCCGTCTCCTTCCGGAGCGGCCGCGGACCTTAGCAGGATAGCTGTGTTTATTGAAGGCGGCGCGCCGAATCTCCACCCCGGTCTCCGCAAGCCAGGTGTTCGTGAACTTCCCGCAGGAGCGCGGAACGGATGAAGATGACCAGGTTTATCACTCGGTTGCAAATCGCGATTGTGCTCTTTGCCGGCGCCGTTGTTTGCCAGATGGCTACTGCCGCGCCGCGGCATCCGAATGCCGCTTCACTCAACAAGAACAGCCGCGAGATCTTCGAAATTGCCATGCAGTGGGGCGATCAGTACTACGATTCGAAGGCGAATCTGTGCCGCATGCCGCCCTCGCCTCAGTATGCTGAAGCGCACTTGCCAACCTATCTCGCTGTCCGCGAGTCAGCCTGGTACGCGGTGGGCCTCCTGCTTCGCGATGGCTCGGGCGATCGCGAGCGCGCTACGCAGATCCTCAATACCGTGCTCAATGCCCAGTATCGTGAGCCCGGCAAGCCGTGGGATGGAACCTTCCGCCGCACGCCTGCCGAGCCTGAACCAGGCACGCAGGCTCTCATGTGGCGCACTTACGATCCCAACTGGCGCGAGTTTGTCGGAACCACTTTCGCCGTCATTCTCACTGAATATCCCGATCGCCTATCAGAAGACTTGGGGCGGCGCATGATCGACGCCATCGATTACGCCGTTGCCGGCGAGATGAAGCAAGGCCGCCTCGCTCCAACCTACACCAACATCTCGCTGATGTACGGCTTTCTGTGGGATTTCGCGGCGGTGCGCGGCGGAAAGCCGGAATGGAAGCCGCAGGCCGAACAGTGGCAGAAAACTACCTACGATCTCTACAAGCAGCACGACGCTTTCTTCGAGTTCAACTCGCCTACCTACTCGGGCGTGGACATCTTCGGCCTCGCGCTCTGGCGCGACTATGCTCTTACCCCGCTCATGCGCAAACGCGGCAGCGAGATGGAGGCAGGCTTGTGGCGCACCACCGCGGACCTCTACAACGCCAATCTGCGCAACATTTCCGGGCCCTTCGATCGCGCCTACGGCATGGATATGCAAAGCTACGTGAGCGTAATGGGCCTGTGGCTGCGCACCGTTCTCGATGCCGATCATGCCCCGCTCACGTCATTCAATCCACCCGTCGATCACATCCCCGATTTGTGGATCGTGCCGCTCATCGTTGTGCTCGACACCAGAATTCCTCCCGACGCCATGGCCAGGTTCGAATCCTTCCCCGGTGAGCACCAGGTGAGGCGCCCCATCGCCGATCAGCGCATCGCCACGGCGCGGATCGGCAAGACGCTGATCTATGGCGGCGAAATCACCGGTCGCACGCGCGATGTGGATGCGCAAAGCCAGTTGCATCCCGTCACCGTGCAATGGCAGGCGCCGGAGGGCAAGATCGGATGGATTCAACTCACGCGCAGCCCGGCGATCGACGCTTTGGCAGACGAAGGCGGGATTACCATCTCTGCCGCGGGGGACGTCAGCTTTCGCATCAGCGCTCCCGCCATCGCATCAAGCGATGCAACCGAGGCACAATGGAACTTGCCCGGGCTCACGGTCCGGGTGAAAACAGACGCGAAGAGCTTTACGGCTGCCCAGCACGGCCCGTTTGTGGATGTGGAGTACAAAGGCATGACATCGATGGTGCTCTCTCTGACGCGCCAGGGTGAGTGAGAAAACAATTTAGGTATGAAGGAAAATGACAAATCGAAGCGCCTTCGATTGCAACTGAATTTCCAAATCGGCGATCTCTGATCCACGCTTGCGGCGTGCGATAAGTCTGCCAATCCGGCATAGCGTGGCCAGTTCACCACGGCCTTTCTTACCTTCGTAAGAATTTCCGGTGCGTTCGTTATCCCATGTTTTTTGCCCAATGCCTGAAGTTCAGCTATGCCGGGGTTCCGTCCTTCGCCCGTTACGAGCATGCTTTGTTCACCGCCCGGGCCATAGGAAAATACCAGGTCGTAAGCGGGCGCCAAAATCCACTCGCTTCTCGCGTTCAGAAGGAACCAAAAATTCTTCACGTGATCATCGCGATTATGAGCAAGGACGTTGAAGCAGGCCAGTGCAAACAGCGAATGGGCGAAGGGAATGGAGTTAAGCTGCGGAGGACTCCAGATGCCGTTCTCTGCGGGCTATGATCTTGAAATCGATGCGCGTCCCAAGTTTGTTGACTATGGTAAGCAGGCGATCAATGGTAAACCGCTCCAGTTTCACCTTGCGGATGCGCGAAAAATCTGCGGCGGCGACGCCGGTCCTACGCTGCGCTTCCCGAACAGAGAGTTTATCGCGTTCGAGAATCTTGAGAATTTGTGCGGCAAGTATGCTCTTCAACTGCCGAACATCCGCGTCCGGGCAGCCAAAATCACGGTAAACATTGCCGCTTCCTCGTACAAGTTCCATGTCGTCACTCTTCATTTCAGCATCTCCTTCAGCCGTTTGAGCCTGTCATTTACCAGATCAATCTCATGTTTAGGCGTCTTCACATCTTGGGTTGATTTCTTTTGAAAGGCATGGATCACCCATATCTCAATGCCGATCTGGACAGCGTAGATCACTCGAAAAGCGTTCCCGCGAAAAGGTAGAGCGATTTCAAAAACGCCACCGTCCATGCCTAGCAGCGGTTTTACAACTGGCGCTTTACCGCCTTCAGCAGCAATCGATAAAGCGTCAAGGCACTCATCCTTGGCGCCTCGCGGGAACCGCTCAAAATCCTTTCGTGCCGCTTTCAGCCACGATATTGGGCGAGTCTATCTGACCTTATCGCTTGCCACACGATGAAATGCAGTCATATTTGCCAACTTCGTCAACTTGAATGTTCATCTGCCGACACTCATAGCGAAATTCCATTGTTAGGAAGAGTTTGTTTTCTCGGGACTACAACTGAAAAACGTGTTTTTCTGCGGCCCGTAAATGGCATGGATGCATTGAGCATCTCTTGCCGTCTGGACGCGGAAGGCGCTCGTGCACCGGAAATAGCCGTCACAGCATCGGCTGATCGGATGGAGTTGGCGCACACCGCAGTGAGCGCTAAAAGCTTTTCTTGATGAGGGCGTCGAGGGCAAATCCGCCGTTGGGGTCTCGAGTGGCGCTGACTGTGACGCGCGGCGAAACCTGATATTGTCCCTGGATGGTTTGCCCTTGGGTGGTGGCCACGTTGGTCGAGAAATTAACGAACAGGTTTCCGGTGACACGCTGCTGGATGGTCAAATTTGCCCCTGGAGGCCCCGCGGTTGTCCCGCCTGCCAACACGGGGCTGATGGATAATTGCGAAATTCCCTCCACTTTGGAGACACGGCTCGTGACCTTGCTGGATATCCGATACCCCGGATAGTGCGCCTAACTTACCAGCCCTATCCACCGATGGAATCCCAATGTGCACGACGAGGTTTTCCATGAACATCCGAGTTCATGGTTCACTTCTTCTGCTCCCCTCATGGGTTTTGTTCGCGCTTGCGGGTTGCACGAATGGAAGCACTGGCTCAAACCCGATGCAAGCGAATCAGGGCTATCCCGTCGGCGGCATGGTATCCGGCCTTTCTGGCGGCGCCCCGGTTGTGTCGAGAACAACGCCGATGATGACTTGACTGTGAGCTCCAACGTGAGCTCCACCTTTGGTATTCCCATGAGCGCCGGCGATTTCTTCTTCGTCACGGTTCTCACCCAGCCCTCGAGCCCGCTGCCATCCTGCATGTGAGCAATCGCTGTGGCAGTGCCACCACTGTGAATGTCACGAATGTGCAGGTGACATGCGCGGCGCTTACTGCTACGCCGCGCCGATTACCACCGCCAAGAATACTGCCCGCGAAGGGAAGCTCTTCGCGGGCAGTTCGAATTAACCCAGCATTGCGGCCAAATCCGCTTCTGCGTTCGTGGTCGCCATGAGGTTGAATTTCTCGTTCAGCAGCGCGCAAACCGCCGGCGACAGGAAGGCCGGCAATGTCGGCCCGATACGGATGTTTCGCACGCCCAGGTGAAGCAGCGTGAGCAATACCGCGACCGCCTTCTGCTCATACCACGAGAGCACCAGGGACAGCGGCAGATCGTTGACGCCGCAATCGAATGCTTTGGCCAGCGCCAAGGCGATTTGCAACGCGGAGTATGTATCGTTGCATTGGCCGACATCGAGCAGACGGGGCAGGCCGCCGATCTCGCCGAAGTCGAGCTTGTTAAAACGGTACTTGCCGCAGGCCAGGGTGAGGATAAGGCAGTCCTGCGGAATGGCCTTGGCGAGCTCGGTGTAGTAGCTGCGGCTGTTGCGCGCGCCGTCGCATCCGCCGATCAGGAAGAAGTGGCGAATGGCGCCCGCCTTCACGGCTGCGATCACACGATCTGCCACGCTCAGCACGGCATTGTGGCCGAAGCCTACGGTGATCTCCTCGTCGCTTCCATCCTCCGCGTAGCCGGGGGCAGCGAACGCCGCCTCGATCACAGGACCGAAGTCCGTGCCGTCGATATGGTGAACGTCGGACCAGCCCACCGTGCCGGCAGTAAAGATGCGGTCCTTGTAGGAGGGCTTGGGTTTCTGAAGGCAGTTCGAAGTCATCAGAATGGCGCCCGGGAACTCGTCGAATTCCTTCTCTTGATCCATCCACGCGCCGCCGTAGTTGCCGGCCAGATGCGGAAAGGCCTTGAGCTTCGGATATCCGTGCGCGGGCAGCATCTCACCATGGGTGTAGACCTGAATGCCCGTGCCCTGCGTCTGCACCAGCAACGCGTACAGGTCGTGCAAATCGTGGCCGGAGATAAGAATCGCCTTGCCCTTGCGCGGTTGCAGCCTGACCTTGGCCGGTTGTGGATGGCCGAAGGTTTCGGTGTGCGCCTTGTCGAGAAGCTCCATCACGCGATAGTTGAGCTCGCCCACCGCCAGCGCCTCGCCCAGCAGTTGCTCCGCGGTCAGATCCGGCTGCGTGAGCAGATTGAGCGTCTCGTGAATCCTGGAATACGATTGCGGATCGCCGGCGCCCAGAGCCAGCGCATGGAACGCGTAAGCGGCTACACCCTTGATGCCGTAAAGGACAAGTTCCTTCAGATTGCCGATCTCGGCAGGCTCGGCGAGTATGCGCGCCGGCACCGATACCTCTTGACCTTGCGCCAGCAGCCCTTCCAGAGTATCCGCTGGCTTCCACGCAGCCGGGCCACTGAGTTCCGCGAGGACCACACCAGCCTTGATGGCTGCTCTCTCATAGAGGCGACGCGCCCTGTCCTTCATGCGCGCGGCCTCACGAATGAGTTCAACCAGCCGCTCGGGATCGAAGTTGACATTGGTGAGCGTCGAGAAGACCGCGCGGATGGTGAAGGCATCGACCTCGGGATCGGCGGCGCCAAGTTTACCCGCACGATGCGCATACATCGCGATGCCCTTAACGGCTTCCAGCAGAAGATCCTGTAGTGTAGCGGTGGTTTCGTCTTTGCCGCAAACGCCGATCGTCTTGCAGCCCTCGCCCTTGGCTGTTTGTTCGCATTGATAACAAAACATGATTCTGCCCCTCCCGGGTAATACGGATATGGTTGATTCTCGCGTTTACTACTTTGCGGTGAAACCCACTGTGGGGGGAAAAGGCACACTAGTTGGAGGTAAATGGACGGCCCCTTTCAAGGCATCTCAGCCGTCCTTCCGATACACTGCCCCTCGAAGAAGTTTTATGCGAGGCAGACGGCGCGTTTTATGCCGCCAAATCCGCGG
>Ga0074046_10000751_pt1 | contig 29895 bp, 20 predicted proteins | sample BogForMeECP23OM3_FD_94441 | JGI IMG/M metagenome (GOLD analysis project Ga0074046, IMG submission 94441) | Bog forest soil microbial communities from Calvert Island, British Columbia, Canada - Bog Forest MetaG ECP23OM3 | ecosystem: Environmental > Terrestrial > Soil > Wetlands ... | reverse complement strand
ATGATGTTTCTCAACCTGCTTTTATTCAGCAGTTTCCGCGCATGTTGCAACTCACAACATGTTTCTTGTGATACGGTAACCGTCGTGCACACCCACCCTCTGGAGGCTGTGTGAAGCTCTTCCCCCGTCGTATTAATATTCTGATTTTTTTTGCCGTGGTCGCGCTCCTGCTTTCGCGCGCCACCGCCGCCGTGCACCCCGTTCCTTTAGATAAAAATGTCGACGCAGCCAAATGCCTCGAGTGCCACGAGGATAAGTCGAAAGGCAAGTTCGTCCATTCCGCCATCGCAATGGGGTGCCTGAGCTGTCACGAGGTCCGGGTCAACAAAGATGTCACCCGGATCAAGCTGACCACAACCACTGCCTACGGACTCTGTCTCACCTGCCACGCCGACAAAGATGCCTCTAAAATCACGGGCACAGTTCATCCACCCGCTGTCCGCGATTGCCTGAAATGCCACGATCCGCATACGTCGGACAACAAGAACCAACTGCTGAAGGCGACCGCCGGCGACAAGAAAGAGAATCTCTGTCTCACCTGCCACACACAGGGCCTTAATGTTCCGGAAAAAGGCAGCCGTCACGCCGCACTCGACATGGGTTGCGAGACCTGTCACGTTACGCACAAGACGGGAGCAGAACCGACGACTGAAAATCGCTATCACTTGACGAAGGATGCCCCGGCGCTGTGCGTCGACTGCCACGATCCGAAAGATGCCGCCTTGCAGAAGGCGCATCAAAACCAGCCGTTTGGAACCGCGAACTGCCTGCAGTGCCATGACCCGCACCAGTCCGCGGCGCCTAAGCTGATGGCTAAGTTCACCCATCCGCCATTTGCCGACAAGAGTTGCGACACCTGCCATGCCGCCGCGAAAAATGGCAAAGTGGTTCTGACCCAGGCTAACGTCAAGGACCTTTGCCTTACCTGCCACTCCGACAAAGCGGAACAGATCGAGAAAGCGAAGGTGCAGCATCCCGGAGCGGCTGGCGATTGCACCGACTGCCACAATCCCCACGCCAGCGCGCAGCCGGGATTGCCGAAAACCGACAACGTGAACATCTGCCTTGGCTGCCACTCCGATATTGCCGATCTGGCGAAAAAGAAGGTTCATCACCAGCCAGTGTTTGTCCAAGGCTGCTACACCTGTCACGAACCGCACGGCGGCGATAATGAGCACCTGCTGCGCGCCAGCACGCCCAACGCACTCTGCCTGGAGTGTCACGGTCCGGACGCCAAGCAGACCAAACTTCCGAGCGAACACCTCGTCGCGATTTTCGATGGCAAGGTGAAATTGCCCGAAGACTACTTTGCCCATACCCCGGTTCTTCCTTTGGTCTATGGAGCTGGCCACCCGGTCGAGGGTCACCCCGTTTCAGACCTGCACGATCTGAGGGATAGCACCAAAGTTATTACGGCGATCAATTGCTTGACGTGTCATCAGCCCCACGCGTCAGCCAAGCCCGACCTCCTGGTCAACGACCAGGAGAACAATCAGGCTTTCTGTTACACCTGCCACCAGGGAAATATCGGGAACCAGGCCATTCGGCCACCAGGCCCGGGAAGGAATTAGATGTTGGAAGGTCGTATGAAGACAATGACGAAAAGTGGCGTCGTGGCATTGCTGCTGCTGATGTTAGTTGGGCTTGCCCCGCTCTCTCTCTATGCGGATAAGGATAAGAAAAAGAAGCCCGACCAGTCCGCTCAGCCTCCCGCTGAACAAGTGGAGGCTCCGGACTTCACCAAAATCGTGTTTCCGTTCGAGCCCGCGGTTCCTCGGGTGCGCTACCTGGATTACTTCGCCACCTCCCTGCCCGACTTCGGGGAGAAAAGACAAGAACAGAAGAAGCAGCGTTGGATGGACCGTCTCGCCGGCGTGGATCCGGACGCCGGGAGTAAAAAGGCGCCCAAGGTGCGCTACGCACTCTACGCCCCTTATGGCGTGGCCGTCGATTCCAAGGGATCACTTTATGTCGCCGACAACAAGGTCGGAGCGGTCTTTATTTTCAATACCGAAAATGACGATGTTCAGCTGATCAAGAACGGCTCGGACGCTCATTTCAAGTCGATTCTCGGCCTGACGATCGATGACGCTGACCATCTCTTTGTCAGCGACAACGCGCTGCATGTGGTGGAGGAGTTCGACGCCAAGCACAAGTATGTCGGCAGCTTCGGGTCCGACGTGCTACGCGGCCCTTGCGGCCTTGCCTTGGACTTGGAGAACCGGTACCTCTACGTCGTCGATACCGACTTGGACCAGGTGATTGTCTTCGACGCGGACACCCGTGCAGTGATACGCCAGATTGGAACCAGGGGCAAGAATCATACCCTGACCGATCCCGGTGACTTTTCCAAACCTACAAATGCTGCCGTCGATAAGGACGGAGACCTTTATGTCACCGATACTCTGAATGACCGTGTGGAAATCTTCGACGCTGACGGGAAGTTCATCCGCGAGTGGGGCAAGAACGGAGACGGCCCCGGAAATTTCGCCCGCCCAAAGGGGATCGCTGTCGATGTCGACGGTCACGTCTGGGTGGCGGATGCCCTGCTCAATCGCATGCAGATCTTTACCCCGGAGGGCCTTTTGCTCCTCGCGTTTGGCAACTTTGGGATCATGCCGGGCCAGTTCCAGTCGCTGACCGGCCTCACGATCGACAAGTCCAACCGCGTCTTCGCCGCCGAGCAGCTTCTCGGTCGCGTCCAGATGTTCCGTTATTACACCGACGCGGAAGCGAAAGCCGAGTTGGAGAGGCGCAAGACGCCGGGGGCCAAAAAGGAATCCTCCAGCGCGGGAAAAACCGGTTCCAGCAGTCCAACGCCGCCGGCAGCGGCCCCTGCCGCAGCGTCGCCGAACGCCCAGGCGAACCCGCCGGAGCAGAAGAAGCCGTAGGGTTTCGAGGCCCCTCAGACTAGGTTCCTGCACTCCCGCACCGCCAGTGTCTCAACTGAGTTCGAACCGTCGCATTGCAGGTGAATAGCGGAGTCAATGCGATCCGGATCCACGCCCGGCTGGCACGCAAGCTGTTCGCGAATGGGCACTTTACCGCGGAAGACAGTGCTTCACCTTGGGTTATTTCACCACTCGCGCTGCGGGGTAAAACCCAACCTCCTCGTCAACGAGCGGTGATGAATCTTGCAACACCCCGAGAAATTAAGCGAAACATCCTGCGTTGCAATGACTTACACGACTAGCTGCAAAATTCAGCGGCATCTGGGAGTACGGCTATTTTCGTGCACCCTATCGGTCGTGGATTCGTAGACCGTTCGAGATTAACGGCCTTAAGAGTTATGAAGAACCGGAGGAAACTCCGGGGGCGGTAGAGGCAAGAAAAACACAAGTCATTAGAAACGCACAAAAGAAACGCACAAAATACTAGGAGGCTTTAAATGAAAAAGCTGTTCGCTATCACAATCGTAATGCTTTTCGCAACGTTCGCGATGGGGCAGTACCAACAACCCGGGACAGCGACGATCACGCAGCCGGGCATCGTGACGAACCAGACCGGAACGGGCTGGTTCAACGGCAGTTCCGCGTCGGGTGGTCCGCTCGCAAATTATGGCGGCACGGTAGGTTCCCAGGGCAACTGGGCTCCTGTGGCGGGCCCCGGCCTGACCCCGACTTACACCGGCAACGTAATCGGCGTTCTCAACTACATCCCGAACTACGACGTCATGGGCGCGCACGAAAACGGCGGCCGTGGCTGCGCGGGATGCCATGCTCCGCACAACCAGGCGCGCGGTAACGGCGGCACTGGCGCTGCTTATGGCGCGTTCGCTGACGCACAGGGCGGCCTGTGGGGTGAAGATACTTCGGCCATCCTGAGCACGTACGCGGGCGGGATCACCTTCAACGGTGGCAACAGCCGTCACTCTGGGAAACTGACCTGGGGCAACGGCATCACCTTAACGGCTGCCAACGCCTGGACTGACGCCACCTACACTGGTGTTGCTACCTGCTTGAGCTGCCATGACGGCGACGTTTCGCAAGGCGCCATGATGTCCGGCGTTTCGTACGAACAGACTTTCGGCCTGCTCAACGGCATCGGCATCGGCATCAACAGCTCCCGCGCTGCTATCGCACTCTACGGCAATAACCCGATTCCGACCTTCCTCGGAACCACCGCAACCACCCCGAACGGCTACGCCAGCACGCACCCCGTGGGCCAGACTGCCAACGCGGGCGCTGCTCTTGGCGCCGTTCTAACCAACGCCAACTATGGTCTGTCGCCGGCCATCACTGGCGCCAGCCTGAATGTGAACGCTATTCCCGCTAACACTCCGTACGGCAACTTCGTCGCCAGCTACTATCCTGGCGCCCTCGGTTCATTGGTTGTCGTTAGCGGAAGCACCAACTTCGCCCAAAACTTTGTGACCTGCACGACCTGCCACAACCAACACAACATGGCCGTGTACGGCGGCGGACAGCGTAACGAGTCCACTCCGGCCGGCGTCACACAGGTTCGCACCATCTTCTTCGTCAACGGCGGCTACAACCCGGGCGCTCCCTATGACCCGACGCACGAGCCTTCGACAATGCGTTTCTGCCAGCAGTGCCACTTCTCGTTCTCGAGTGAATATTTCGGAGCGACCAACGTAGGAACTGCTTACTAAGCCTGTTCTTCCTTCGGGGAGAGAGCAATCTCTCCCCGAGTTTAGATGTTCTTCAGAGTGGTTTCACATTTGGTATAGCGGTGGAAGCACCGGGCTGTAGCCCGGCAGAACAAGAGTCTGCCACCGGATATACCGGGTCTGAAACTGCTCTCGAGGGTGGGGATTCTCGAGGAATGACCGTGGGGAGGTAATCAACATGAAATACCGCATCGGAATTTTTGTCCTCTTGGGCGCGACTCTGTCGATGGCGCAGGTCGCATCGCATGCTCCGGCTCTGAAGCCTGCTGCTCCGGCCCCGTCAGGCTCTGTCATGCAAGTAAGCGGCAAGCCGGTAGCGCGCGTCAACGGCGCGGTGCTCACCGATCGCGACCTGTTGCGCGAAATGATGTCGATCTTTCCCTACGCCCGCGCGCACAACGGTTTCCCAAAAGAGATGGAAGCAAGCATCCGCGACGGCGCATTGAAGATGATCGAGTTTGAGGAACTGCTGTACCAGGAGGCGGAGCAGCGCAAGATGACCATACCGCCGGCGCGCATCAACCGGGCCGAAGCCGATTTTCGCAACCAGTTCCAGGATGACCAGGAGTTCGAGCAGTACATCAAGGTGGAGATGAATGGATCGATGGAGCAGCTGCGAAAGTCGGTACGGCGCTCGCTCCTTATCGAAGCTCTGCTGAAGTCGGAACTGGAGGCTCCCTCCCGCGTGACTTTGGCGGAAGCGCGGCAATTCTACTTGAAGAATTCCGCGTCCTTCACCCATCCGCAGCAGATCCAGTTCCAGACGATCTCCATCATGCCCGCGGAGACCGCAAGTGCCGAGGTCAAGGAGCAGGCGCGCCAGCAGGCCCAGGAGTTATGGGAGAAAGCTAAGGAGACTCATAGCTACGAGGAGTTCGGCCTGCTGGCGGAGAAATATTCGCAGGATGATTACAGGGTGGACATGGGGAATCACAAGTTGACGGCGCGCACGGCGCTGCCCCCGGAGTTGTTGAAAATCCTCGATTCCCTGAAGCCGGGCCAGGTGAGCAACGTCTGCCAGTTCGGTTCCTACTACACCATCCTGCGGGTGCAGGCCCGAAAGCCGGCCGAAAAGACACCATTTGACCAAGTCCACGTTAAGTTGCAGGAGGATCTGCAAAAAGAGCGCTATGGCACTCTCCGGAAGAACTTGGATGAAAGGCTCAGGGCGAAAGCAAAAGTCGAAGAGCTCTAGGAGAACTGGGATCGTGCCATGCAGTTCACCAGTACACGCCGATTTCGATGCGGACTCCTGGTCTGCGTCTTCCTGCTGACGCAGGCGGCAATCGCTCAAGTCGAGGTGGGCGGGGTCCAATTCCAAAGCCTCAACGGGAATCTTGGGTTCGGCTACGACGGCCAGTTTGGGACGCAACAACAATCCACTCACGATGCGGGCCTGACCGGGAACCTTAGCACGGGTGGCTACTTTTACAACCCAGGCTTCCTTGCGTTTCAGGCCAATACCTACTATGAGCGCGCGGATAGCACCGCGGATACCACCAGCCTCTCGGACTCCAGGGGATACAACACGGGCGCCTCGATTTTTGGTGGTTCCCAGTTTCCCGGATACGTCTCCTTCGCTCAGAACTGGGGGCAGACCGGGACGTTTGGCGTGGGCGGACTCGGAGCCGGCCTGAACAGCTCCAGTAATAACCGCGACTTTGCCGTTAGCTGGCTGTTCAGAAATCTGCCGGTAAAGAATTTGTCGGTCTACTTTTCCGATAACGTAAACAACGTCGCGATTCCCGGGCTTGGGCTCACCACGGATTCAAGTTCTAAAGGCTTTGGGGCTTCCAGCTCCGGCTATAGAGTCGCGGGGTTCCTGATCGGCGCAGGCTATCAGCATTCGATGGGCGACGTAAACAGCAATATCAGCGGCACCGACGGCGAGACAATTACAGGCAGCGGCTCAAGCGATGTGTTCCATGTGTTGAGCTCGCGGACCTTGCCAGGGCAGACCACCCTCACGCTGTCCGCCTATCGAATAATGACGCGTAGCTCCTCGCAAGGCGATAACAGCAGTAGTGATTCGGACGAGTTTGATGCCTCGATTAACTCCCGCGTCTGGCGCTTGCCGCTCTCCGGAAGTATCAGCTACAACGACAACGTGTATCAGACGGCACTGCAGCAACTGAATGCTTCCGGGCAGTTGGTTTATACTTCCGAGAATGCGCCCAAGATTGGCGAGTTGAACATGAACCTCTTCAGCTCCTACTCTCTGCCGCATCAAGTCTTTGTGACTGGCTTTATTAGCCATCAGGAAGAGTTCGTGGGGGAACTAAGCGCGGGCGCCACCGCGTTTGGCGGTACTGTCGGCTACGGCTTCGGAAAATTTATGAAGGGGCTGACCATAACCGTTGGCATGCACGATAACGCCAGCCAGGTAGGCAACACCGGAGCTGGCCTGGTTGCAACTGCCAGCTATAAAAGGAATTTCGGAGCCTGGCGTTTTAATGCCAACGCCAACTATAGCCAGGGCATCCAGACGTTGCTGGCATTAACGACAGAATCGGGGGCGGGGGCGGGAGCGTCAGTCCGGCGGGAGTTGTCGCACGGAATTACATTCGGCGCCAGCGCGGGATTCGGCAGGACCCTTTTTTCGAACGTGCAAGCGCCATCAACGGAGACGATAAATGCCGGTGTTAACGTTGGCTGGATGAAACAAACTTTGTCCGCGTATTTCGCAGAGTCTCGCGGGAGCATGATCGTTACCAGCCAGGGCCTGGTTCAAAATCCGGTGCCCGGCCTAAGCACGGAATCCTTTTTCGGGAAGAGCTACAACGCAGGCTATGCCAATACACTAATCAAGAACACCAGCCTCAGTCTTTCATGGAGCAAATTCGAAAGCACCGGTACGGGCACGGGGCTGTTCTCCAATACTTCATCGGAGCAATACTCGGGTTCTCTTGCTTATCGTTACCGTAAGATCAACTTCATAGCGAATTTCATACACAGCCAACAGGGGACGAGCGTCACAACTGCCTTGCCCAGTGACATCACGATCTTTTATGTCGGAGTTTCGCGATGGTTCGACTTCTTCTAGCGCGGTCTAGCCGCCGCGCGACCGCGCTGGCCGCCTGCGTGATTCTCATGGCAGGGGCAGTCCACGCCCTGGGGAAGAAGGATGAGCTCACGACAGTCCCAATGCCCCCCGATCTATTGTTGGAAGGGAACCGGAAACTGAGTTTTGTGCAGAGTTTCAGCTCGCAACGCGAGACTGCTGGTAAACCGGGCTTTTGGGGAAAACTGCTGAACTTTGTGGCAGGTGAGCCCTATTACCACAGAATGATACGCCCCTACGGCATAGCAGTCGATTCGCGCGGTCGCATCATTGTGACCGATCCCGGTGCCGAAGGCATCCATATCTTCGACTTCGGCCAACATAAGTATAAGTTTGTGGAGCGGCGCGACAAGGCGAAGGACCCGATGCGCCAGCCGCAGTGCGTGGCCGTTGACGCGAACGACAATATCTATGTGACCGATTCGGAATCGGGGTATATTTTTGTCTTTGATCCCCATGGCGGATTCCGGCGCACGATCGGGAGCCTGAAGGGCGGGGAAGGTTTCTTCAAGCGTCCAACAGGCATTGCAGTTGATTCCGAAGCGGGGCGAATCTATGTCACCGACACCCTGCGCGACAAAGTCTTCGTCCTCGACATGGAAGGGTCCGTGCTGCGGACCATCGGCGACCACGGCACAAAGCCAGGCGATCTGTACTATCCGACCGAACTCCGGCTGACAAAGAGCGGTCTTATCGTGGTTGACTCCATGAATTTCCGCGTGCAACTCTTCTCCCCTGGCGGGGCCTTGCAGAGTGCAATCGGCCGTATTGGAGATGGAGTCGGTAGCATGTTCCGCCCCAAGGGGATCAGCGTCGATTCAGAGGACCACATTTACGTGGTCGACGGACTTTGGGGTGTGGTGCAGATATTCGATCGGCAAGGGGAGTTGCTCTATTACTTCGGTCAGCGAGGGTCACAACTGGGCGAATTTCAATTGCCCTCTGGGCTATTCATCGACAAGAACGACCGCATCTACATTGCTGATTCCTATAACGGACGAGTCCAAGTCTTTCAGTACTACGGCGCTTCGCTGGCGAGGAAGTAAAAAGTGAGGAAAGCGTTATCCCTGGGGTTACTCTGGTTAGCTGCGTTGGCCGCAAGCGCGCAAGTAAACACCAGTGTCCTCGGATCTCACGATATGGGACCTGGCGGCACATCTCCGACCGTTGGAGGTCTGCCTCCCTGTTATTTTTGTCATGCTCCTCACAACGGCGTAGCTGGAACCCAGGTGGGCCTCTGGTCACAGAAACTTTCCACGGTCCAGAACTACACCCTATATCCACAAAGCGAGATCACGAACGTGGTGGAGCAACCGGTTCTCGGGGATAAAAGCAACATTTGCCTCAGCTGCCATGATGGCACCGTGGCTCCAGGGCAGACAACACCGTGGGGAAAAATCCAGATGAGCGGATCGATGACGTCACAGGACGTTCTCGGTCAAGACTTGTCCACGGTTCACCCGTTTAATTTCAAATTACCCCTCCAAATGCCCGTAGATCAGAATCTGATCCCCTCGATTGTGAATTCCGGCGTGACGGCCAATCCTGCGGTTCAGATGCCTGGCGGAAATGTGCAATGCACAAGTTGTCATAATCCCCACGTCCAAAGTATTGATACCTCGAACGCATTTCTGGTGATGGACAACACTAGCTCTGCGCTTTGCTTAGCCTGCCACATCTCGACCCTGGATGCGGGAAGCACAAGGGCTGCAAAACGGGTGTCTCCCAGCGAAGTGCAAGCCGGAACTTCCAGTTCCAGCTTGACGGAAGAGACCTATAACGGGCTGACTGCGTGGAGGACCAGCGTCCACGCCGAGGCTGGTCAACAAGCTGCAAAAGCGGCAAATGTGGGTCCATACGGCACGGTTCGCAAGAACGGCTGCATGTCCTGCCATACGATGCACAATGCCCAGGCGGGAGGGGCTCTTCTGTCTCCGGCAAAACAGCTTCTCCCCAATGTGGATGCATCCACTCAGAACTGTCTGAACTGCCACAATGGCGGATCGACTATCTCTCCCGCAATTATGAATATTTACCAGGAGTTCACCAAGAAGGGCCATCCTTTCCCATCTGGCAAAAATTCGCATACGATGAACGAAAGTACACTGTTGAATAAGAATCGGCACGCCACATGTGCTGATTGTCATGACCCACACTCTTCGCAGAAAACATCATCGTTTCTCTCTATAACGATTCGTCCCGCCGAAAGCGGCGCAAACGGCATTAGCGCCGAGAACGGTGCTACTGTTGTCAGCCCTGCAGTCAATCAGTACGAGGTTTGTTTCCGTTGCCACGCGACGAGCACGGGAAAGCAAACGCTGGCGATATATGGGTATCTGCCTACGCGTGTGAACACGACAGGCGACCCTCTTAATCTCGTTCCTCAGTTCAGCAGAAATTCGATCTCCAGTCATCCTGTAACCCACGACCGGCTGAGCAAGTATGCTCAGCCGAGTCTGCTGAAATTCATGTGGAACCTGGACGGTCACACACAGGGGCGCATAGTGGGCTCCCGCATCCTTTGTACGGACTGCCACAACAGCGATGACAATCGAGAGTTTGGAGGCCAGGGGCCAAACGGACCTCATGGCTCCCAGTATGACCACATCCTCGAACGTCAGTACGAATACAGTGAGGTTTCTTCTGCTGCGGGTCCGGGAACTGCAATCGAAAATCTTTTGCCGGTTGTCGTGAACCCGGGTGCCGATGGGCCCTACTCACTCTGCGCGAAGTGTCACGACCTTTCGAACATCCTTTCCAATGCCAGCTTCAGCAAGCACTCGATTCACATTAACGCTGGTTTTTCCTGTTCGGTATGCCATACCGCCCATGGAGTGCCCAACTCTTCCGCGGGGATGGCGGGCGAGCGACTGGTCAGTTTTGACGTTCGCGTGGTTGCACGGAATGACGCTACCGAAGCTCCCATCTCTTACAATCAAAGCACTGGCACATGTACGCTTAAGTGCCACAACTACAACCATAACCAGAATGGTACGGTAACCACTTCGCGAGGAAAGACACCTTCGCCTGGTCCGCCGCCTGGCTTGTGGAAGCATTGATTCGCGCGGAGAATGGAATCATAGAATCGACCCCAACCGCCATCACTCGAGCGTCGATCAAAAACGGTCGTGCTAAGGGATTTGGCCTGCTCCAGCATGTTGCGCAAGCGCCCCCGGCCCGTTTGCTGGTTCTGGTGTTGCTGCTGACCACAGGCGCTGTGCTGGAAGCGAGGCACATCCGGTCGTTTTCGCGCGACGAGATATGGTGCCACCTGCGAACAGGTACATGGATTCTCCAGAATCATGCAATCCCCCGCACTGGACTGTTTTCGCAGCTTTCAAATTCGCGCTGGATCGATTTCAGCTGGCTCTATGATGCATTCTGCGGTGTTGTCTACGCCCTGTTGGGACTGAGAGCCGTTCCGCTGCTGCTCATGATGTTTAGAGTGGCTCTGGCCGCGGTTACTTTCTTGATCGCCGGGGGGCGCCATCGCTTCTGGTGGGCCGTAGCCCTCTCCGCGTCGGCTCAGTTCACCTTCCTTGACCCGCAGCCGCTGCCGAACCTGTTTTCGATCTGCTTTTTCGGGTTGGCGCTTCACTGGATCCTTGAGGCTCGTCGTCGGAATGACTTAACACGCCTGCTGTGGCTGCCACCTTTGTTCTGGCTATGGGCAAATCTCGATGCTCAGTTTGTTCTCGGATTGGTGCTGCTCTCCATGCTCTTGCTGGCAGAGATAACCGAAAGAACGCTTCGTCTCCTAGGGGCTTGGAATGCCGATTCGCGGAGAATTCCTCTTGTTCAGCTTGTCGCAATCGCCGCGGCTTGTGTTGTTGTGACAATGATAACGCCTTACTCCATTCACCTCATTCCTGCCGCATTGCAGTCCGCTTATGGCCCCACGCTCTTCAAAAACTTCGCCTTCATGGCTGCGATGAGCTTTCGGCAGCCTGAACACTTTGTGCTTACCTTGCTGCTTTTTTGTGCCTGCCTCGGACTCGGACGGCGACGTTCGCATGATCTCTTGAAAATTCTTCTGCTTACCCTCTGGGCGGTGCTGGCATTCCGGATACAGCGCGACAGCTGGACGATTGTTCTACCCTCGATCGCCATTCTCGGCGAGGCCATCAGAATCCATGGCGATGGGTCTGTTGCTGCTGGGCAGAAAAGCGCGGGCGAGCAATGCGTTTATGTTGCCGCAGGCGTTGCTATCATGCTGACGCTTTCCTTTTTCTCCCTGCCTACCAATCAAGCGCTCGAGACTCAACTCGAGCGTGTCCTTCCGGCCAAGGCCTGCGACTACATACAAAACAATCACCTGGCCGGTCCCATCTTCAACCATTATGGATGGGGTGGATATCTGATGTGGAAGCTTCCTGAGTATCCGGTCTCAATCGATGAACGCTTGGATCTATACGGAGATGAGTTCAGCGGCGCGTACTTTGAGGTGGTCATGGGTAAGCGGAGAATGGAGACACTGCCAGGCTTCGCCAGTGAGCAGATGATCCTCCTGCCGGTCAACCTTCCCATGGCGAAGGCATTGACGACAATTCCAGTATTGCAACAACAGTTCCGCGAAGTTTACCGAGACAAAATTGCCATCGTTCTGGTGCGGCGATGAATATCTACCCTAAGTCGGGCGAAGTTGATTCGAAGGTAGTCTGGGAATTAGAACAACTGTCACACAAGCCGATCGTGAGGTTGGCTGCTCTCGGAATTTTGTTCACTCTGTTTTCGGTAATTATTTTGTTGAGCAAGGGCTACCTCGCTGACCCAGATATCTGGTGGCACCTGAAGGTTGGGGATTGGATCGTGCAACATCGGGCAGTCCCGGTGGAGGGCATCCTCTCACGTACCGCCGCCACTCGACCGTGGATCGCGTACAGCTGGGGGTTTGAGGTAATTCTTTCGCGCGTCTACGCGTGGTTTGGATTGATGGGATTTGCGTACTTCGGCATTCTGTTATCGGTGCTGGTCTCGATTGTGCTATTTGTCACCTGCTTTGCACTTTCCCGGCGCTTCTGGCGATCGTGGCTGTTGACACTCCTCGGAACGTTCGCTTACGTTTACTCCCTTTATCCCCGTCCTGTTTTCCTCAGCATGATGCTGTTCAACGTCATGTTGTACTTGCTCTTGAAGGCACAACGAAGCGGTCAGATCCACGAACTCTACTGCTTCCCCCTGCTTTTCCTAGTGTGGGCGAATCTTCATATCCAATTCATTTACGGGCTGGCAACCCTGGGGCTTTATATTGTTGTTACGGCCGCTGTTCGGCTCGCTTCAGACTTGTCCCTCAATGTAAGCGCTTTACAGGCGTCCTCGCTGTCGTTGTTCCGATTGTCGGTGATCTTGGTTGTCAGTGCGGCGGCTTCTTGCATAGGTCCATATTCTTATCGGCTCTTCCTCGTCGTCTTCGGATACTCCCGCGCAAAACAAACTTACTCTGTCATTCAGGAGTTGCTCTCTCCGTCGTTTAACGCCCTAACTTGCTTCATCCTCCTTTTTGTTATCATGGCTGCTTTCTATGCGGCGGGCTCGCGAAAACGGATCGACCTGTTTCAGCTCTCCCTGCTAGTCATCGCCTCCCTTTGTGCCTTCCGTACGGTGCGAGACGCCTGGTTTGCGGCGATTCCAGCCATTCTGCTGCTCGCTGATGTTCCTGTGGAACCCATCGATCAGGATCCGGCTTTCACTCCCTGGCAACTTTTGTCTCTTACGGGTGCAACAGTAGCAGTGGTTTTCTTGCTGGGTACCAACACGGGGTTCACCACTCGTGGCGTCGATTACTGCGTCAGCATGGAATTTCCGGTCGATGCCGCCAATTTCTTGCGCAGGGTGGAGCCTCCCGGACCAATTTACAACGAGTTCGATTGGGGAGGCTTCCTTACCTGGTATCTCCCCCAGTATCCGGTTTCCATCGACGGACGCAATGATCTTTACGGGGATAAGTTCGTGGCGGACTATCTTATTTTCAATTCTGGTGATCGAACGGACGGGGATCCGCATCTTGATGAGGCAGGTATCGTATTGCTTAAGAGGGATGCATCGCTTGCCCAATTGCTGAAGCACGACTCACGTTTCCGGTTTGTTTACGAGGACCGGCTTGCCGATATTTTCGTACGCAACTGACAAATTCATGTCCTTTTATCAGCAGATTCGATCGGCTTGTCCCGCTGCGAAAACGAATCCCCCGCAGTGGCAAACGCGGTCGAGCGCTCGGGCACTACTTCCCGGTTCGCCAAATCAATTCCTCGGTTAAGCGTCCTTCTTTATTTATCGGATTTCTCGCCCTTTTCAATGTTCCTGCGCAGGCGAGACACCAGACATCTGGGTCCGCTCGGGAAATGATGGCGCGCGCAGCTCACGGTTAGCAGTTGGCGATTGGCAGCCCGATCCATTGCAACCAAAGTCAACGTGTCGATCTCCGTGGTCGAGGCTGGCCAGCGCAGATAATACACGCCCTCGAATAGGGGCATGGGATCGAACGTCGAAGACACGGTTTCCTTTTCTTCAGATAAAACCAACAGTACGTCGGCTTTCTCAGACTGGCTCACAACCTTCCAGCGGCCCCACCTCTTTACTGCAGCGGATAATTGCTCGAAAACACTATTGTCGGCATTGACATTGGTAATGTAGACCGTTTGGAAATCGTCGATTTGGCTGGGTACGGGAGGGGTTTTCGGGACAGCTTGCGCCACCATTGTGGCTAGCAGGAAAGATGCTATAAGAATGCTTGACCCGAAATGGGACATTTGGGACACCGTCCTACCGAAAAGAGCGCCCCCACTTCCCACTTCGACAATAGCTATCGAGCCCCTGTTTTGTCAAGCTTATGCGTCGGACCAAGACCCAGGAATTGCAGCAACTGCCGGGTTCCATTCCTCGCAATGAACTTCTGGCAACGCACCTGCAGCCCCAAAATTTAGTTATGCCGCTTTGAAACTGAGATCTGATAATAGCGTTTTGCTTCCTCAGAGTTTCCGATTTGCTGGTAGTAGTAGCCCATGTTGTAATACGCATCGGCATAGTCTGGATACATTTCAATTAACCGCTTTAACAGAGGATATGCCTCCGACTCGCGATGTGCGTCAATGTAGGCAACAGCGAGATCATTTCTGAAATCCGGATTGCTGGGATCGGTTTCGATAGCTCGGCTGAACAAAGATATGTTGTTTTGCCAGATTCGTAGGTTTGCTCGGGTGCCCCAGCAAAGCGCCAATACGAGTACACCGGCCACTACGACACGAGGGCGGGTAAGGCGGATGCGAGAAAACCATTCCGCCGCTAGGATCGCCAGCCCGACGAAGGGCAGATAGAGATAACGATCATGCACGTAATCGTGCCCATCTATGTAGCGAATTGCCAAAGATGGAATGAGTGTGATGGCAAACCAGGCGGCTCCAAACTGGATGTTGGCAGAGCTGCCCCGGAGTAGCCATACCAAACCGGCAATCACACCAAGGAGGAGCAGCAGCGGCCAAAATGCCGTTGCAACCGGAACATCATAACAAGGGCTGAGATGAACTGGCCAAACGACGTGAAGAGCGTACACGGCCAGCAGGGATGGCCAAGTCAGAAGCATCGACCCTAAACTCATCTTGGGAGCGGCTACCACGACAGGGCTACCGAGCGCGTTTACTCGGCAAGCGACGCAGAATAATGCAGCCAATGCATAGGGTGCGGCATTGACTACCGCAATATTGACGCGAGACCGTGTCCATTCGTAGGCCAGAATCAGAGCTGGAGCTACAATTCCCGCTTCATGGGTGAACATCGCTAAAGTCGCAAACGCGATCGAAGGCCAGCTTACTAATCCTTTCCGCCCAGCGTAGCAGAAGACGGAAAGAGCCAAAAACATTGTGAGCAACAACTCGTCAGCTGATGAGATCCACGCTACCGCTTCCGTGTTGGCCGGATGAACTGCGAATAAGACCGCGGCGATCGCCGCGCCTTCGAAATTGCCGGATAAACGCTGAATTAGCGCGAACACACAGGCGGTCGTTAACAAGTGAGCCAGGATCGATGCGTAATGCCAGCTCGACCCCGGAGTGCCCAAAACGACGTACACGATACGAAACCAGAGCAAGAACAGCGGTCGATAATAATGAGGTGCCTCGGGCGACTGAGACCATAGATGGCTCGTGAAATAGCCGGGAACATAGCTCCAAGCGGTGAGTCGGGGATTCGTCACGATTTGCTCATGGTCATCGTAGACAAGTCCATAATGGATCGCTGGCAGGAAGACCACGAAGATGAACAGGAGAAGGGCTCCTAGTATAAATCCGTTTCGCACGCCCCCTGATAAGTTCAACTGAGCCCCTTTTCACATAAGACGGCTGCTCTGCGATTATGGCTTAACCGCATTCTACTGTTTAGGAGCGCCTTTTCAAGATCAGAGGGAGGATGGGTTCCGCGACAGCAACGCGGTGCTTGATTCACATGCATAGCGGTCGACTCCACGGATAAATCTTTGTGGTGTCTCCGCCGCACGAAATAGAAGTTTGGGGTGGCCGCATGTCATCAGAAGTGAGATCGATTGAGCGATCTCGTCGGTCGAGCGACTTCGTCGGCCTCGCCACCTGAAGGAGCTTTCCACGAAGCCCTCGCGGCATGTCAGCTGAGTCCCTGGAGATGCTACCGGTCGATGGGGCATATCACGCTCCGGGAGTGTCATACTGCGCTTTGGCAGTCCCAAGATCTCGATTTTTGCCTGACGCCCGGATGTAAGTTGCTGAACCTTCGGCCCTGCCACAAAAGGCTTGGATGGATGTTTGGTGCCCTGGCTGCTTTAGAACTGAGTGATTGGCCCGGAACAGTTAACCGCCGCTACTACTCAGGCCAGACGGAATTCCCGTTTGTCCGGTCCGCGGCATCGCCGGCCATAGGGTCTTTTGCCCTGATGTGCCCAGCGAGGAAACGAACCAAACCGGTGTTTGACGCCTAGGTGTCTGATGGCAAAGCTCTCTCTCCTGTTTCTGTTGCTCGGCTCTCTGTGCGCGATCGGGCAAAACCCGCCTAGTCTCGATCTTTACACAAGTGCAAGGTATTACTTCAGCTTCGCGTATCCGGATACCTATGACCTGCTCGAAGGGAATGGCATCTTTAAACGTACGCAGGGTAGGCACGCGGGCATTCCGGCCTGTGATTTGCTGACGACCATCGCGTGCGTTATTTATCCAGACGACAATCCGCAAGACCCAAGCTTCGAAGCGGCGGCGTTTTCAGTAAACGACATTTCCAAAGGAGCTACCGAAGAGGATTGTTTGGCGTTTGCAGACCAGCTACCGAGCCCGGGTGATGATCACCTGGCCACAGAACCGGTTCGTCTTAACGGACAGCTTTTCCGATATGCTTCTACCACAACGACGCCGGCCAGCCACTCGCAGTTCGCGCAACGGTACAGAAGCTTTCACAAGGAAAGATGTATCGAGCTGCGCATCGCCACCTCTCTCTCGGATGTCGACCCAGCGCAATCTCCCGCTAAGAAGGTCCTCGATAACGAGGATGCGAGAAAGGCCCACCGGTCCCTCGAGCTGATACTGAACTCCTTCGTTTTCGCGAATTGATTCCGAGCTTGCACGGAACGGGTTACGATGATGTTCTCCAAGCCTCGCATTACAGCGAACGAAGTTCAGCGCCAGTGCGCGGAGGTCTCCATTGCAGCAAATAGAGTTACGAGAGAATGTTGCGCCGCGCTACAACACCGAACCAGGAAAACTCACCAGAGTTCAGCATCGTCTCTCGATAGTGGCTATGCTCGCGGTGGTGGGAGCACTATTTTTGCCGACCCTATGGTACGGCCTGGTTTTCGACGACAGAGTCCAGATTGTCGGCAATTACAGGTTGACGTCATGGAACTATTTTCTGAGTTATTTCACAACGCATCTCTGGGCGCATCTGCCACTGACGAAGACCTGGTATCGGCCGCTGTTCCTGGTTTGGTTGCGATTGTGCTATGTGGTACTTGGCCCTCCGAGCTCCAAGTGGCACCTCGCCTCGATCCTTGCGCATCTAGCAACAACCTGGGCGGTGTTCGCTCTCCTGCATAGACTGACAAAAGACTTCAAGTCCGCTATCGTTTCCGCCGCCTTGTTCGGAGTACACCCGATTCACATCGAATCAGTTGCGTGGGTATCGGCGGTAGAAGACCCCCTTGTCACACTCTTTCTGGTCCTGGCGGTGTACCTCTACATTGGCCGCTCAGGGCCGATAAGCCCGCTGTCATTGTTAGCAGCATTCTTAGCCATGTTGACCAAGGAAGTTGGTGTGATGGCGGCAGGCTTGATCTTTGCTTATGAGTGGACGCACTCCTCTTTGAAGAATGCCGTGGTCGCCGTCCTACCCTATCTTTTTCCTACGACGCTTTATCTTGCGTTACGCTACCATGCCACCGGCAACTTGAGTTCTTCGCAGAGATACATGAGTCTATCGAGCATGTTTCTAACGTGGCCGCGACTGCTGTTAACCTACCTTGAGCATCTAATGTGGCCCATACACCTCAGCGTGATGTACAACGTAGCGGTGGAAAATCGAGTCTGGCCCCTGCTCCTACTGATTGTCATTGTGGCGGCCTTATTGTGGCGATCGGGCAGGGCGGCCGATGCTAACATCCGTTTCGGAGCTGCTTGGGTGGCGATTACCATCGCGCCGGCGCTAGCCATCCGGTATTTTGCCAACGATTTTCTGCATGACAGGTATCTTTACACTCCCTCCGTCGGACTAGTCCTTATGGTTGGCGCGGCTCTCACTAGGATGCGGTACACGCAGCTACGATTAATCACGATCGGGGTCGTGTTTTTCGCGCTGTGCGTGATCTCAGCCTCCGACATGCGAATCTGGCACGACGATATTCGCCTCCTCGAACGCGCCCTGGAGTATGTTCCGAACAGTACGACAACACGGAGCGACCTGGCAGTGGTATACATGGAGGCTCATCGTAATACGGAAGCCGAACGCCTGCTGCAGGAAGCAATCCTCCTAGACCCAAGAGCACCGTACCTATATCACAATTTAAGCATTTGCAAGGAGCAAATGGGCGATCATGCTGAGGCGATCCGCTTGGAAGCCATCTCGATCGAATTGGCTGCGGAACAGAGATGAGCACGGGTGAAAGATTGCCGTAACTCCGGTTAGTTCCTCTCGAGGCAGAGCGCTATCATCTATTTCAATGATGAAGCGGGCCGCGCCTCATCTGTCTAGATCTTAGCCACTCCATCCTCCGCTATCGAGCGCGTCGCACGCTGCGTTGACGGCATTCTAATGATCTCGGCCGTGTCGTGATCAATCCTCCTGGAGCGAATCGGATGGAGAGCAGTGCGGATCTTTCTCGTACAGCCACCAATCACCCGAGTGCGCGGCGAGTGTAATGCGACATGGAGCGCCGCGGAACAATTTGTACCCCATATCGAAGGGTGCACGTACAACGAAATAGCGGTACGCTCCGCCGTTCATCCCGCTCCATGTAAATGTCTCCGGGGACAATTCGAAGCCAGTTTGGACTGCCGGAATCTTGTCCGGCTTATATACGACGAGTTCGTGATCAAGGAGAGCGAAATTGACATCAACGACGCCCTTTTTTATGGCCGAGTACCACAGCGGGAAATGAAGGAAAACAGGCGATGGGATCGAGTCAGTATCGCGAAGGAACATCAGAGACAAGGCGCGTTGATTCGAATCCATTTTAGATAAAATCTCGTTGAAACCTTTTGCCTGGGCGTCGAAGCGCAGGGTGGGCGCTGTCAGGACAATCATCCAGCCAATGAGCAAGAATACGACCGCTCCACGCCATGCGGGGCGTACCATCTCAGATCGCTGCATGCCCACCAGGAAGAAGGGCAGAGCCAATAACGTGAATCTCTGAAAAATGTAAGCAATATCGAACGCGACGGTGGGTGCAAAGAGCAAAACGCCCAGACAGACCGCAAGCGGAACCCAAACCGCGCCACGCCTAACAGGCCGCGCTCCCGCCAGCCAAGGAAGCGCAAACAGAGATGCGCCCATAACAATGCAGATTGGGTTAGCCTCCAGACCGAGCAGCCGTGGAAAGAATCCTGTGAGACGTCCACCGAGCGAGTAAGAGTCCAAACCGTGCACCCAGCCCAGATCCCAACTGGTTGTTGGCTGAGCGATGGAATGCGACTTGGCTCGAATGTACCAAGTCACCATGATTGGAATCACACAGGCCATAGGCGCCATGGCCACAAGTGCCTTCCTGAGCTTGCGGGCATGCGCCAAGATGTAAATGCCTGCGATGAGCCCGAAAAAGCCACAGATCAGTACGTGACAAAAGAACAGCAGCACAGGGAAAAGTCCGAGCCAAACGGAAGTTGCCCAGCTCGGCTTACGGACGTGCCGCATCACAAAGACGAGGAAAAATAACCCTAGCGGCGCGCCGACCAGGAAGTTCAGAAATCCCCATTCGTAAGCGAAGCCGTACATCGCCGGAATCGTTAGGAGAGCCCAATAGGGATCCGCACCGGTTTCCTTCATCAAGAAGCCCGTGCCCAGCGGCAGAGCGGCCAACGCTGCCGAAATCACTAGTTTGCAGGCAGCAACGATTCCCAGGAGCGGGGCCAACGCATAAACGGCCATGTACCCCACCAAATATGGCGTGAACCAGTTGACTTCAAATAGTCCCGCAAAACGAAAATTCGGATCATGCAAATTCCGCAACATGGCAACCTGCGCCGCGTGCTGTGGAAGGTCGACCATCGGCGGGTAAGACGCCACCCAGACAGGAATTGTGGCGAGCACACTTGCAAGGGCGAGGAGGACCATTTCGCGGTGCGGCTGCGCAGCGCTGAGCCGGTGCCCCGGCGTCTGGCGCTGGACCTGATCCTCTGAAACTACTGCTCCCCCAATGGTCAAAATACCTCCACGGAGACGTGCGCTCAACCCGCCTATAACCTAAGGGAAGCAAGAGTATATCGGCCGATGGGTAAAAGCAGCAAGGAACACGGCGTCCCGATCGTCCCGCAAGACACCAGGCGATTTGCTTCGGCTCCTAGCCCTCGCCATAATGGGACTCGCTCGCATTCAAGTGACGCGAGTTTCGAATTAAGGAGAAATATGTCTCGCGCCGTTCTTAAGTCGACGACGAAAAAGCCCCAGAGCACCGCACAGAAGAGCGAGCCGCAGGTGGAGCGCCCCGTGCTGTTTCGAGCCACGCGGCAGCAAGCGACGCTGGCCAAGGCCGAAGAGGCTGTGCAGGATCGGGAGGACTTGGACCCGGAAATTTTTGCGCAAATTGCCGAGGGACGCGCCGCGGTGTATTTTGCGTTGGGAGAGCGGCAACAGGCAATCGAATTGCTGCAGGAAGCGATACGAAGAACACCGAAAAGTGCGGCCCGCTGGCAAGCACTGGGCGACCTATCCGATGCAGTCGGACGGCAGCAACTTGCTGAGCAGGCACACCAACAAGCGCGTGCTCTGTCCAAATAAGGAGCGAGGTCGTAGTAGACTTATTCGCCATCCAAAAGCGCAGTTCAGTGCCCCGAGAAGGAAGTCTACCGGCAACTCCACCGCCGTACACGTTTGAATACGTTCTAGTTTGCCAGCAGCTGCCGCACGACTGCAATATCGTTGCTGAGATCTTGAGTCATACGGGTGGCTTGGGACTGCGCCGCGCGGGCCGCTTCTGCCTGCCCGCTAATCTCGAGGGCCTGCGCCAGAAGCAGATAACCGACCGATGTTGGCTGCAGCTCCACTGACCTTTCGTAATTCTTCGTCGCCTCGATGACGTCGCCCGCTCTCTGTGCCACCAACCCCAGACCGCGATAGGCCGGCGAAAACCCCGGCTGCTCGTTCAGAGCGGTTTCGAAATCTTGTCTCGCGCTGTCATATTGTTTCAGCACGTAGTGTACATATCCGCTGTAGTTTTGCGCTGCGGCCAGCAAAGAGGGGTTCTTGGTGAGTTGAATTACTGCCGCATAGCCAATCAGAGCCGCCTGATAGTTGCCTTGCATGTGTTCGTAGGTTGCGATATGGAGCGTGGACAGTGGATCGTCGGGCCGCAACCATCGTGCCCGCCGAAGGTGTGGCAAGGCTTCCTCTATCTTGCCTTGGGCCATCAGAGCAGTGGCAAGGCCATCTTCGGCGGTGAAGTTTGCTTCGGTGATCTCCAGAGTGTGGGTCCAGAGCGTGACATTGTCGCTCCAAAAATCCACTTGCCGATGGAGCGCAGTTCCCAGTATCAGCAGGATGGCGGCAACGCCGCTCGCCACTGCCGCTGTGGGAACATGCCAACGCTTTATTAGATCCGCCGCGCCCCAGCAGACGATTACGAAAATTCCCAGCAGTGGAATATAGGCATAGCGGTCGGCCATGGCGTGAACGCCAATCGGAACCAGTCCGATCATCGGTACCAGCGTCCCCAGGAACCAAAACCACCCCACAAAGAGAAAACGGCGCTGCCGAAAGATCACGACCAGAGCGGAGACGACGACGATTGCAAGCGCCGACAACACGGCTGAGGGGATGCTGGTCGCAAATCCTGGATGCGGATACACGGGTGCCAGATTGGCCGGCCAAAAGGTTTTCCCGAGATATTTGACATACGCGATCGATGCATTCGCCAGACGTAGCCAGAGCGGAAACTTTACGTCCGTCTGCACCATATAGTTGAACGCCGCCCCCCCCGTCTTCATGGTGATGTCTGCGCTCACGGCCGAGAGCGCAAACCAAGGCACCTTCTCCCAAATCAATTTCGAGAAAGAGGGGCCGAAGGCGGCTGCGACTCCCCGCTCGCCTCCAACATCTTCCGGCGGCGCGATACGACGCAACGGCCAGTAGTCCAGCAACAGAAGAGCAAACGGGAAGGTAATCACCTGCGCCTTGCTCATCAGGCCCAAACAATAGGCAACAGTGACGGCCAGGTATCGTCCGACACTGGGCCGGTGCGTATACCAGCCATAGGCAGCTAACGCGAGGAGAAAGAAAAACATGCTCAGGACGTTTTTGCGTTCCGCGATCCACGCCACCGATTCAACATTGATCGGATGCAGAGCGAAGAGCGCGGCTACCCCGAGGCTGCACCAAGCCAAACCCGTAGCACTCTCCAAAATCAAAAACAGGAGCACCGCGTTGGCTGCATGGAGGAGAATGTTGGTGGTATGGTACCCGTCTGCGTTCAAGCCGAAAATCTGGCTATCGAGTGCATAGGAGAGCCACGTGAGCGGGTGCCAGTCGAAAGCTTCAGGGGTGTGAAAAGCCCAAACCACTGTATTCCAGGTGAGTCCGGCGCGAACCTGGGGATTCTCGGTAACGTAAACCTGGTCGTCGAAATTGAGGAAGGGAGCGCGAATGACCGAGTAATAGAGTGCAATCGTGGCCAAAGCAAGCAGAAGGCAAAAGACCAATCTCTGCATTTCCAAAGAGCGAAAAAGGTACAACCCAGTTAGCGGCCGGCCGGGCTTCCGCTCCGTCGAATCCATCGATTTCATTGAACCTCTACGTCCGCCTTAGCGCGTCGTAGGGCACTATTGGGGTCGCTCGCCCGGACAACAACTGGGGCATGCTGCTTCGAAACCTCGTAAGCGGCAGTCAGGCCCGCTGGTCCGGCCCCGACAATCACTGCCTTGAAGATCGCTCTATCCATGTGATGTTCGTCGATAGTGAATCTCGTTCCCTACTCCGATTTGCTAGCCTTGCACTGAGCTGCACTCGGCATGTGCAAAGGACTGAACGTGCCAACACTCCCCGGTGGGGCAGCAGCAATCGTAATGCCAACCCAGAATAAGGACGAAGCGCGAGGTTGGCAAGGACTTGCGCCATCGGGCTGGCGAAGATGCAAATGGGGCAAGGGGCAAAACGCGCCCCCGGGGGAGAGAAAGACCGGTCCGAACGCGGGGTCGGCCGAAGAAGACCTTACCGACAAGTGCCCATAGGGACGAGCCAGCACACTTCTTTGGGAATGCTTATCCGTTAACGACAGTTACACGCAGCCATTTTGGCATGATGCAAAGAAAAGCCGCCTAGGCAGGCGGCCTCTAGTTTTGATTCCGAACGGCTCAGGATCATTACGTCACGGTGAAACTCTTGGTGCTTATGCCAATGGTCTAGTCGCCCGTGCCAGTCAGACTAGCCGTCTGCGGGCTGTTGCTCGCACTGTCGCTCACGCTCAGTTCGCCCGTCCTCGTCCCAGTCTCCGTCGGCGTGAATGTCACCTTGATCCTGCACTTCTCGTTGGCCGCCAGGCTCGTCCCGCACGTCGTCGCCGACACCGTGAAGTCTCCGCTCGTCGCAATCACAATGCGGGTCAGGGTCTCGGTCTGATCGTTCGTCAAAGTAAACGTCTTCGCCTTACTGGTTGTCCCCACCTTCCGCTTCCCGTAAGTAGCGCTGCCCGGGACCAGGGTCACTGGCTGAATCCCTGTGCCCGATAGCGTCACCGTCTGGGGACTGTTGGGAGCGTTGTCGGTAAACGTGAGCGAGCCCTTCAGCAAGCCCAACTCGGTGGGCGTGAAGGTAACGCTCACCTTGCATTTCTTGCCTGCGCCGAGCGTCGCTCCACACGTGTTCTTGGAAACGGCGAAGTTGGCGCTGGCGGTGATGCTGCTGATGTCGAGCGTGGCCGAGCCAGTGTTCGTGACAGTCACCGTCTTGGCGGCGCTCGTCGTATTGAGGACCTGATCGCCGAAGCTTAGCGATGCGGGCGAGAGCGTGACCGCGACCCCCGAGTTCACGATGAATTTCTTGTTGCTATAGAGAGTGCCGCTGGGTGTCACGGTGCTAATAGGGCCAGTAGTCGCCCCGGCAGGCACGGTAGTCGTGATTTCCGTGCCAGACACGACCGTGAATTTCGCAGCCGTGCCGTTAAAGCTGACGCTGCTCGCTCCCGTCAGATTCGTTCCGCGGATAAGGACCTGTGTTTCCACCTTGCCGGCCGTAGGTTGTGATTCGACGAACGGGCCAAGTCCGCTAGCCAAGCTGAAGACCGTCCCATCGTTGTACGCCCCGCCAATGGAGGTTGTCCCGTAGAAGGTCCCGTCCGTGTCTTGAAACAGCCCGCTAAAAGGCTGCGTGCCATCCGTACAGCTGCTACCACCTTGAGTGCAAAACGTGTATAGCGTTGTTAGCGTCCCTCCAGAGGTGATTTCGAAGACGGTGCCATAGTCGCCGTAGGTCCCGCCGCCGTTATAGGTTGTTCCATAGAAGTTCCCGTCGGTGGCTTGAATCAGCCCCGCAGACGGGAAAGCGCCATCGGAGCAGGTACTGCCGCCCTGGGAGCAAAAGCTGTAAAGCGTGGTGAGGACACCGCCAGGGGTCAACTGGAAGACCGTGCCACAGCCGCCCGTGTCGATGCAGTTGGCTCCGCCCTCATAAGTGGTCCCGTAAAAGTTCCCATCGGTACCTTGCACCACAGCTGCAGTCGGGTAGTCGCCGTCCGTGCAATTGTCGCCACCTTGGGCACAAAAGCTATACAGCGTGTTCTGCCCGACTCCCGGGATGAGTTGGAAGACCGTGCCACCACCATAGGCTCCGAATTGGGACGTAGTCCCGTAGAAGTTCCCGTCGGTACCTTGCACCACGCCGGCATACGGACTGACACCGTCATTGCACGGATAACCTTGGGCGCAAAAGCTGTACAGCACCGTTTCTGTCCATGTGCCGTACGACAGTTCGAAGACCGTGCCACCGCCCTGGGCTCCGCCCGCCGACGCTGTCCCGTAAAAGTTCCCGTCGCTGGCTTGAATCAGCCCCGCGAGAGGGTTGGCGCTGTCGTTCGCTTGGGCGCCAAAGCTATAAAGGGTGGTCAGGGTGCCCCCAGGAGTGAATTCGAAGATCGTGCCGTTACCGTACGCCCCGCCCGAGTAAGTTGTCCCGTAAAAATTCCCGTCGGTGGCTTGCACCAGCCCTTCCTGAGGCTGAGCGCCGTCGGTCGTTTGGGTGCCAAAGCTATAAAGGCTGGTCAGGGTGCCCCCCGGAGTGATCTCGAAGATTGTGCCGACACCGAAGGCCCCGCCCCAGTTGGTTGTTCCATAGTAGTTCCCGTCGAGTCCCTGGAAAGACATAGGATAGGGATCAGAACCGTCGGTTCCATCGAAACTAAACAGACTCGTGAAAGTCTGGGCGGGCGAGGCAATCGCCGCTGCAGCACAGAGCATAAAGACGGCGCAGGCCCTTTTCCACTCGCTGAGTTTGCCGATACGACGCCGTTTCCGGCCTCGCGCCGGTGCGAAAGTAAACTGCTCACAAGTTCGCAGTGTGGCCATTGGTGAATCCTCCATTTACGCTTCGCAGCGGTTCGGTGCCTTGAGGGAATCCGAATCGCGGCAGCTTACTGTTTTTGCGCGTCGAACTTGATGGTATGTTTCTGCAGCTTGTTCTCCGACACCCACTTCATGGTCTTGCCATCGGCTGAAACCGTCATCTGATCGATCTCGGTGACCTTGCCGTCGCGCTTGTCGATTTCTTCCAGCGTGTCCTTGCCGCGCATTTTCACCGACACGCTGGTAACTCCCGGAGCGCCCTTGTAGGGAGCGTCCGTTCCGTCCAGCTTGGCGGTGTAGGACTGGCCGGTGGGCGTGGTCATGGTCAGCTCATCGCCATTCACCTTGAAGGTCCATGTGCGGATGGCCGGAGAGGTGTCCCGCCACGAACCGGTGATCAGGTTCGCGTCTGCAGGCCCCTTGGCAACGCGCTTGGCTGTGGAACTGCCGGTTTGAGTTCCCCCGCTCGGGTTGCCGCTGTAAGTCCAATTAACCGTCAGAGTGTCTCCGTCAGATGAAACCGAAAACTTAGTCGTTCCCACTACCCTGCCATCTTTCTTGTCCGTAATCTCGACGTTGTGGTCGTCGATGGCCTTCGCACTCGTGGTGTCGCGGTCGGAATATCCGGTCACTTTCTGGTCTGTGCCGTCGGCCTTAATGTTGACCGGTGGCGTACAGGTCTTGCACTCAAACATCCCCTTCTGGAGCACATACACATTGGGCTTCGTGAGGGTGCTCATATCGGCTTTCCACGTGCCGTCGAAAGGGTGCTGCGCCATAGCCAGCACGGGCATCAGCAACAACGTCAACAATCCAGCGAAAAATAGCTTCTTCATGCATCATCCTCCGTGGGTTTTTACCGACCGTCTATTGCAGCGGTTTTGCCGGCGTACCGGGTTTTACTCCCGTGTGCTGTTTCGCCTGCGCGATCAGTTGCTCGACTTTGGCTTTCTCTTCGTAGTTGGGATTGGTCGCAAGTAACTTTTGCCAGGCGGCGACGGCTTTGTCGATATCCATCTTGCCCTGCCACTCGACGACGCCCAGATTGAACAATGTGTTGGCTTTGTTGGGTTCGTAAGACAGCGATTTCTGGAATTCCGCGATGGCGCCGTCTGCATTGCCCGTATACCAAATGGCGGTCGCCATATCGGTGCGCACACCTGTGTTGGCTGGCTCGATCTTCAGCGCCCGCTGGTAGTAATCGATGGCGGTCGGATACAGCTGGGCGTCGTAATAGACGTTGCCGATATTTTCCAGGAGTCCAGCGTTGTTCGGGTCTGTTTTGAGCTTCTCGACCAAGGGTCCAACTTGGGTGTCGGCCATCTTGTGCAGCTCGCCCGGACTTGGCATTTGCGTGCCCGGATTTGCCATCGCAGGAGCCTGAACGGTTGCGCTCGTCTCGGTCGCGGCGGCCGCTGAGCTCTGGGATCCGCGGACAAACCAGCCGCCGGCGATTCCTACCAGCAGACAGATAACCGCCAAAACGTAAGCCTGTACGCTTGTCCATTGTTCGTTGGAAGTTGCCGGGGAAGTTGCTCGATTTGTATCGGTCATTGCTAAAGTGCTCCTTCAGATCTCATTTGTTGTCAGGCGAAAAACACTGCCACCCGCGTTTCTATCTCTGCCTAACCATCTATCGCGTGAGCCGGTCTGCTAGCTCTTGCCCTGCATCTGGACATCGGCCATCAGCTTCTGCACCGTGGCTTTGCGGTCCGCGCTCAACTGCGGATTCGACTTCAACAGCTCCTGCCAAGCGGCGATCGCTCCCTTGGCGTCCTGCTTCCCCTGCCACTTGATCATGCCGAGGTTGAACAACGAGTTGGCGTCCTTGGGGTCATATTGCAGTCCCTTTTGCAGCTGGCTGATCGCTCCGTCCACATCGCCGTTGTAGTATAGGCTCGAAGCCAGTTCGGTGCGAATAGCGACGTTCTTTGGATCGGTCTGCAATGCCTTGTCGTAGTAGCCAGCTGCTTCCTTGAACTGGTGAGTGGCTTGGTAGATGTTACCGACCTGCTTGAGCAGATCGCTGTTAGTCGGATCGGTTTTCAGTTTTTCCAGCAGCGGTGCCGCCTTCGTGTCGGCCATCTTCTTCATCTGGTCGAGTGACGGCATCTGGCCAGCGGGAGCGCCCATTGCATTAGGAGCCGCTGGCGGTTGGGCCGCAGCTGCTGGTTGCGGCGGCGGTGCGGGAGATTGCGATCCGCGAAACAGATATCCAATCGCCAACCCGATTACGAGGCTAACTACGGCCATGGCGTAAACCTGTTTTGCGTTCCAAGCCGTTGTTGGCGTTTGTGTGTCGCTAGTATTTTCCATAGCCAAATCCCCCAAGATCACTATCGCGATAGAGCCCACGGCTCAATGTTTGCCAAAGGTTTGACAGCATAGAGTACTTTTAGTCATCCCCACGCTGCTAGTCTAAGGTAAAGGTGACGGCAGAAAGAGGCTGCATTACAGATCACTCGCGACTGTGACGATGGTCACACGTCACTCGCGAAAGTGAACGTGATCACGTGATTGCGCGGCGACCGCACTGTGGCGGGAGATGGAGATAAGGTGGGCAAACGGGTGCTGGCGTCTTGCATTCGGTGCCGCGCAAGCCCGCGACGGGTCCTCTGTTCAGAGGATTCAGTTTCGCATCCTCACTCTTGTCGCCGGCACCTGCACGCGGTTTCCCGCTAGCGCAGAACGCCGTCTCCCGCCGCGCCACACCGAAACGCCTTGACATAATCATTAGCGACTACCGGATGTCGACTCCAAACCCAAGAGGACGGCTCCTGCCACACGCGGTCCGCATCCTCCGCGACGACTGCATCGATGCCATACTCTTGGCACGTAGCGTCTAAATTTGCGCCATCCGGAAACTCGAATAACCCAGCGAGCTTCTGTACGCGCAGAGCACAGAGGCCAACGTCACCGCCAAAGTCTGTTCCACATTTCGCATTACCGGCGGCAGTGTCATGACCCGAATACAGCATGTGGAGGATGCGATCATCCGTAACTGGATTGCTCTGCAGGACCGCCGAAGCAGGCACTTGCGCATCCAGAACTTCGTACGCCGATCGCAGAGCATATGCCCGTTTGCCGAACTGCCGATTCGGAGCCACCCAACTTATTCCCCTGATAGTCCCTCGATCCAGAAGGATCGGGAACATCCGCTGCATGAACACCTGGTACCCAGTTCCGAGCATGCCCAAAATCAACAGCGTCCCTATCACGCCGCGAGCCCACGGACGCAGCCCCAGTTGTGGCGCGAGGCCGGAACCGAGGCCGGAACCATGGAACCACCAATCATGAACCATAGTCGCCCCCCACAGCAGCAGAATCAGTTGCGCCGGAAGGAAGCATCTCCATCCCAGGTCGTTACTGCCGAGGGTGCTCGAACGCAGAAAGGTGCCGATCAGGAAACTGGTCATGACCAACGTCCAGGCTGCCCGTTCGTTGGCGCTGGCCTCAACCTCGCCACGCATAACCTGCCGCAAGCGCAGAATGCCGACGGCGAGAAAGAAGCCGAGTTCCAGCGCATAGTTGAGGGGCAGGAGGATCGCGTTGGCGACGGTCAGGGCGAATTGTGTCTGAAGGTTGATGCCGATTTTTTGGGCGAGAGCAACCCCGAGTGGAAACGGGCGCAGCGCGACTTCCACAAAAGCAGCGCCGCTACCGGGACCGCGAAGGCCAGAAAGGTAGGATAGTGCCCAGACAAACGCCACCGCACCCGCGCCCACGAACATCGCTGCTTCCAGCCAGTCCTTCCGCGCGATCAACGCCAGCAGCCAAAGGGCGACCGCAACTACAAACGTGAACGTAACGTAAACCGACATGCCCGCCGCGCTGGCAAACGCCATCCCCGCCACCATTACGGGCGCAGTGGCCCACCTGCGATGGACGTCAGCCTGGTGTCGCAGCAGCAAAAATGCAATGAAACATGCGATCAACGCGCCGACGTGGTGCGGCACCCACAGCAAGGAGCCACCCCATGAGGTGATCTGCGGTTCGTT
>Ga0074046_10000750_pt1 | contig 29896 bp, 26 predicted proteins | sample BogForMeECP23OM3_FD_94441 | JGI IMG/M metagenome (GOLD analysis project Ga0074046, IMG submission 94441) | Bog forest soil microbial communities from Calvert Island, British Columbia, Canada - Bog Forest MetaG ECP23OM3 | ecosystem: Environmental > Terrestrial > Soil > Wetlands ... | reverse complement strand
CCCCGTGCAGCAGGACCCACTCGCTGCGTTCGCCGAGATCGTCTTCCAGCTTTACGACCAGAGACATCGTTATCCCACCGCCACAAAACTACTGGCCGCAATGTAACAGCCCCGGAGGGAAGTTGTCCAAGGGTAAGACGGGTATCGGATCTGTGCGGCGGCGAGGCTTTGCCCCGCCAGGACGGGGCGGAGCCCCGTCCCCACACGAGCTACGCTTGTCCAACGTGCGTACCGTGCTGAAAGTGGTATTGGAGAATTTTCGCCGCCAGCGCCGGGCTCACACCCTGCCCTTGCGCTTCGACCGAGCGCACCACTTCTCCGCGGCAGATGACTTCGGTGGCTGCCAGCCCCGCAATTTCCGCCGGCAGCACCAGGCTGATCTCCAGGATTGCGTTCGGATGGAGTAACTCCTGCGCCTGGAACAACAAGCCCGAGCGGCTGATGTTCTCGGTGGTACCTGCGCGCCAGTTCTGTTCGCCGAGTGGACGATAGCGCAGCGGAAGATGGAGATTGAAGCGGCGAGCTCGGAACGGTGGAACTTTTCTTTCAGCAACCACGCTTGAACCGGTGCGGGATGACATAGCGGCCTCCAGGGGATTGCGCTCGGAATCCAGCACTTCGCGGACGCGGTCTCTCAGCGCGGGAAGGCTGAACGGTTTTTGCAGCAAGTTAACGCCGGCATCGAGCGTCCCGTCGTGACCAACCGCATTTTCGCTGTAACCCGACATGTAGAGCACTCGCATGTCGGGGAGTAACTTGGCAATATTTGCAGCCAATTCGCGGCCATTCATCCCTGGCATAACGACATCGGTAAGCAGCAGATCGATGGTGCCCCGGTAACCGTCCACGATTTGCAGGGCGGCGGCGCCGTCCTCGGCTTCGAGGACTTTGTAACCCTGCGTTTCCAGATACTGGCGGGCAAGATGCCGGAGATGGGTTTCATCTTCGACCAGCAGAATGGTCTCCTGCCCATGATCGCGGCGGGGAAAGCCAAGAGAGTCCTGGGCCGCAGCGGCCTCTTCACGGCCATTGACTCGCGGAAAATAGGCGCGGAAAGCTGTGCCGCGCTCCGGTTGGCTGTCCACGAAGATAAAACCGCCACTCTGTTTCACGATGCCATACACAGTAGAGAGTCCGAGGCCCGTGCCTTTGGCGCCCTTGGTGGTGAAGAAAGGCTCGAAGATGCGGGACTGGGTTTCGCTGTCCATCCCGACGCCGGTGTCGCTGATGGCGAGCATGATGTAGTCGCCCGGGGTGAGCGGCGCGTGCGTACGCGCGAAGTTCTCGTCGAGCGTGACGCTGGCGGTCTCGATCGTCAGCTTGCCGCCTTGCGGCATGGCGTCGCGGGCATTCACCGCAAGGTTCATGATGACCTGATCGATCTGGCCCGGATCGGCGCGGACCGCGCCCAAACCCGGACCTGGAACCATGACCAGATCGATATCCTCGCCGATCATGCGGGTAAGCATTTTCAGATTCTCGGCCACTACCTCATTCAGGTCGAGCACCTTGGGGGCAAGCATCTGTTTGCGGCTGAAGGCCAGCAATTGCCGGGTCAGTGCTGTAGCGCGCTGCGTGGCATTGGCGATTTCCTGCGCCGGCCCGCGCAGCTGCGGATCGGGTCCCAGACGCTCCAGCAGAAACTCGGAGTAGCCGGAGATCACCATCAGAAGATTGTTGAAGTCGTGCGCAATGCCCCCGGCCAGGCGGCCGATCGCTTCCATCTTTTGCGCCTGACGGAGTTGCAGCTCCAGGGTGCGGGTTTCCGTTACGTCTTCCATGAAAATCTCGAACGTGCCTCCGGCTTTGCCGTTCGCAATCGGGCGGCCGGTGATGCGCACCACGAGTGGCGCACCATCTTTTCGGACGCACTCCGTGGTCAGATTGTTGAATTCTTTGCCAGCGTGAAAATAATCGGCGGTTTGAAACCATTGTTGGGCGTCGGCGTACAGGCTTCCCAGGTGCCGGCCCGTGAGTTCGGCGGCGCTGTCATAACCAAACATTGCCACCAGTACGGGGTTTGCGTCGTGCACGGTCCCGAGGGCATCGCAGCGGCAGATGCCGTACGGCGCGTTCATCACCAGCGAGCGAAAATTGCTCTCCGAACGGCGCAGGCTTTCCTGAGTGGCGCGCAGGGCCGCGTTGAACCAGCAGATCAGAAGGGCCACTGCGAAGAACAAGGCGAGGTGCGCGACCGCCTTCCGATACTCCGCCGGAGTCTGTTCCCCGTTAAGCGAATAGTAAGCGCTGACCGTGAGCGCAAAAGAGGTGGCGGCGAGTCCGGGCTTCCATCCTCCGTACCAGGCGCTCACCATGACCGCGACCGCGAACACCACCAGCCGGCTCTCCGCGATATCCGAGAAGAACAAGGTTGGGATCAGCGCCAGCACCGTACTCAGGAGAGCAACTCCATAACGCAGCAGGGGATCGCGCGAAGGAGGTACGGCCAAGCTGCGGATGATGGGGAGTTTCATTCGCATGAGTTCATGTTATGCGCCAACCGCGCGCCGAGCGAGTTACGCCAGTCCACCGCAGTTTCCTGGCGGCACAGTGGCCAGAGGTACAGCGACCAGGCACAACTTAAGCAGCACAACCTGGGGGCAACGTCGAGTGGAGAACGACCCGTCTTTCCAATAGGCTAGTCTCACCCCACTTTTTCTGCAAAACTCACTGGTGCCAATCGGCGTTCGGATAACCTAGTCTGGCAACAGGACTTGCAACCGTGACCGGCAACGACGAAACTAACGGGGCAGAACCGGCAAGACTTCAGGGAATCTCCGAATGAATATCGGCATTTTCGGCGGCAGCTTCGACCCCATCCATCGCGGGCACCTGGCCTTGGCCCTGGCGGCCGCCAGCCGCTACTCTTTGCGTGAGGTGCTGTTTGTGCCGGCGAACGTTCCTCCCCATAAACAGAAGCAACCGCTCACCGCCTTCATCCATCGTTACGCCATGGTGGCGCTGGCAACCCAGGACGAAAAGCAATTCAAGCCGTCGCTTCTAGAGGCTCCAGAATTCGCAACCACCCACGTAGGGACGGCCGCCCCCGGCCGTCCAGGCGAACGCAACTCGCCAGTCGCCAACTATTCCATCGACACAGTCCGGCACCTGAAACGATCTCTCAAGAAATCCGATCGCCTCTTTTTCCTGATCGGAATCGATGCTTTCAAGGATGTCGCCAAATGGCACGAGGCGCGCGCGCTTCTCGGGGAATGCGATTTCATCGTGGCCAGCCGCCCCGGATATTCGTTGCGCGACGTAGCCGAGTCGTTGCCGGAAGGCTTGCGGCCTCCGAGTGCGGTGACTCGTCCGTTTCATAAGCAGCCCGCAAAAGGTGATCTCGTTCTTCCCGGCGTCACCCTGCACCTGCTGGAAGGCGTCAACCAGAGCGTTTCCGCGACCGCGATTCGGGCAGCGGCGGGGCAAGGCAAACCGCTGGCAAGATGGTTGGATCCGCGCGTCGCCGATTACATTCGCAAGCACGGCCTGTACACGTAGGGACGGCCGCCCTCGGCCGTCCAGCCGAGCGAAGCTCGGCAGCGCCCGTGCGCAGGTTACAATCAATAAGCCCGTATGAAAAAAAAGGACGACCTCAAACACCAGGTATCTGAAGCCCTCCTAGCCTGCCAGGGCAAACAAGCCGAAGATGTCGCGATTCTCGAACTGGAAAAGGATTCGGGAGCCTTCACCGACTATTTTGTGATGTGCAGCGGCGCGAATCCCCGCCAAATCCAGGCCATTGCCGACGCCGTGGACGAGCGCCTGGAGGCACTCGGCCTCCGCGTGACGCACTCCGAGGGCTACAAGCAGGCAGAGTGGGTGCTGCTCGACTACGTGGACTTCGTCGTCCATATTTTTTCCGAGAAAGCCCGCCAGTTCTACGATCTGGAACGCCTGTGGAAGTCGGCCAAGCGCCTGGAGCCAGCCGAATTGTTGGCCAAACCAAAGGCGCGTCGGGCATCCGCCACCCCCAAGACCCCTTCTCCGTCGCTCAAGAAAGCGCGCAAGAAGAAGAGCTGAAATGTCCCCTGCGAATCCAGCTCCGTGGGGTTCCTCGTTCCGCCTGGTGGCTGCGGAAAAGTGGAAGGCAAAATCGGCGGCAATGGGCTGTGCGGTCACCGACGCTCTAGTGGAATACTCGCGTCCGCTGCCCGGCATGCGCGTTCTCGATCTGGCCAGTGGCACCGGCGAACCGGCCATCAGTCTGGCCCAGCGCGTCGCCTCCCAAGGTTCGGTCACAGCGGTGGATCAAAGCTCCGAACTGCTCGAAATTGCGGCCGAGCGCGCCAGCAATAAGAAACTCCTGAACTTCACGACCCAGCAAGCCGACGCCCACCTGTTGCCATTTGCCGACTACAGCTTCGATCTCGCCACCTGCCGCTTTGGGGTGATGTTTTTCAGCGATCCCCAACGAGCGCTGCGGGAACTGCGCCGCGTGTTGAAGCCCGGAGCTCGCGCCTGCTTTGCCGCCTGGGGCCCGATGGAACAGCCCTACTGGCAAACCACGATCCAAATTGTGCACCGGCATGTAGGTGGAAGCCTGCTTCCGGCGGGAGGAGCCGATCCGTTTCGATTCGCGGCCTCGGGCTCTCTCCCCGAGGTGCTCAGCGCCGCCGGATTTCACGAAGTGGAAGAGTCGACTCAGAATCTGCCCTGGACCTGGCCGGGAGACGCGGAAGAAGTTTTCGAATACTTTTGCCAAGTGTCAGCTCCATTCCGGCCCATGCTGGAAAGAGTCTCAGCCGACCACTGGCCGGTGATCCGCGCCGAGGCAAAGGCGGCGATCGAGCGCTATCGCGTCGGCGATGAGATTCGTTTCGGCGCAGAAATTGTTTTCGTATCGGGAAAAGCCTGAATCCAGGGCCGGAGGGGCGTCCGAACTCTAACGCTCACCCTGATAATCTCCATGAAGATCAAAGTCGCATGGATCGGCAAAACGAAAGAAGCAGCGATCGAGGCTCTGACCAACGAGTACCTGAAACGCATCTCGCGTTACGCCGACATTGCCGGTCTAGCCGTGAAAGACGAAGCCGCAATCTTATCGCTAGCCGGAGGAAAACAGCGCCACAAGCTCGTTCTCCTCGATTCGCGAGGCAAACAATTTTCCTCTGAAGAACTGGCCGAGTTTCTGGAACGCGAGCAGGTGAACGCGATACCACTACTGTTTGCTATCGGTGGCAGCGACGGTTTTAGCGAAGAAGCGCGCCGCCACGCCGGTTTTGCGCTGTCCCTGGGAAAGATGACGCTCCCCCACGAACTGGCCCGTGTGGTTCTGGTTGAGCAGCTGTACCGTGCTTTCACCATTCTTAAGCACCATCCTTACCATGTGGGGCATTAACCTTATGGTAACGGGCAGCGGCCGGTTAGCCCCATGATCGCGCAACTCGATTCCGAGCCTCGATGTACCTCTGGCAGCTTTCCAGCGTCGCGAACTTGGCTTACTGTATCTCTCAACAGGCGAAACAAGTCTGAATTTGCCAGTGAGGCCCTCCCTCAATGAAGAATCCGTACGACGTATTGCGAATGAAGGAACAGGAACTGTTGCGGGTCCGCAAGGAGATCGAGGCTCTGCGCCTTGCCGCGCGCTTGCTGGGCGCCGAGGATCCGGCAGCCAAGGGCGAAGGTCAACCTCAGCTGCCCCGAGTCGTCGAAATGCCCTAGAGAATCTTCCCTCGTCCGATGAGGCGGACGGAAGCCAAAACCGTCCGCCTTTTTGTTTGTGGGGAAAAGAACCAGGTTGGTGACGACGACTCCCGCGTGGCAGGACTATATTGTTCTGTCATGTCAACCACCCAAACGCTTACTGCACCTACGGCATCCCTAGAAGGAGATCAGGCAAAACCGCACGATGCACGGCTGGTGTGCCTCGATGTTTTTCGCGGGCTCGCAGTTGCCGGCATGATTCTTGTCGACAACCCAGGCAGCGACGACAAGGCATACTGGGCCATCAAACACGCGGAATGGAATGGCTGGACGCCGGCTGACTTTATCTTTCCATCTTTCTTGTTTCTGGTCGGCGTGTCGATGGTGTTCTCATTCTCGGCGCGGCTGCGCCGAGGCGAATCGCGAGGACAGATATTGTTCCACGCTTTCCAAAGAAGCCTGATTCTGATCGCGGTTGGGTTGTTCGTGAATGGCTTCCCATTTATTGGGGTCGATTGGCACGGCTTTCGTTTTGAGGGAGTGACGCAGCGGATTGCGCTTTGCTACTTTGCCGCAGCCATTCTCGTTCTGTGGTCAAACCGTCGCGGACAACTCATCGCCATCGCCGCTTGTCTGTTGGGATACTGGGCGATGCTGCGCTTCCTGCCGGTGCCTGGTTTTGGCCTGCCCGGACGCGATATCCCATTCATGGATCAGAATGGAAACATCGTCGCATGGCTCGATCGCAAGCTATTTATGGGGCATCTTTACAATGGGAATCGAGATCCGGAAGGAATCCTGAGCACCATTCCCGCCATTGCAACCACCCTGATTGGAGTGCTGGCCGGTTGGTGGCTGCGCTCGGGACGAAGCCGCGGCGTAATCGCAATCCGCATGTTGCTCTTCGGGATTTTTGGCTTGGTTGCCGGGGAAATCTGGAACGTGTGGTTCCCCATCAACAAGAATCTGTGGACCAGTTCGTTTACTTTGTTCAGCGGTGGCTTCGCGCTGGCGTTTCTGGCGCTGCTGTATTGGATCCTCGAAATCAAACAGTGGCGCGGCGTTTGGACGATGCCGATTCTGGTTTTCGGCATGAATGCGATCGCGGGATTCGTCGTCGACTCGTTCGTGTATGGGCCTGGCTACACCTTCACAGTAAAAGCAGCGGATGGAACCGCGATTCTCTGGCACGATGCCGCCCAAGCTAGATTGCTGTCGCTGGGTACCAGCGCCGCCAATGCGTCTCTGATCTATTCTGTGGCCGCAATTTTATTTTGCTGGGTTTTGCTTTCGCTTCTCTGGCGCAAGAAAATCTTCATCAAAGTCTAAGAATTTGTGATTGGCAATTTGTGATTTGTAATCTTGCTCCCAAGAGAATGGCACGGTTTTCACTCACCAATTGCAAATTGCCAAATTACAAATTCCTCACCACCCGCGTAGAATAAGAGATTCCGCTTTATGTCGGATCTTCGCCGCGGTCTCATCATCGTGAATACTGGCCCGGGCAAGGGGAAGACCACCGCCGCCATGGGGACGGCGCTGCGAGCCGTCGGGCAGGGGATGCGGGTCCTGATGCTGCAATTCTTGAAGGGTTCGTGGCATTACGGCGAACTTGATGCGGTCAAGGCTTTTGGTGACAGGTTCATCCTCAAGCAGATGGGACGCGGCTTCGTGAAAGTCGGCGCCGAGAAGCCCGACCCTGAAGATGTGCGCATGGTGGAGGAGGCTTGGACCGAGGCCGAAAAGGCGATCCAGTCGGGCGAATGGGACTTGGTGGTGCTCGATGAAATCAATTACGCCATCAGTTACGGTATGCTTGACCCGGCGAAAGTGGCGGAGTCTTTGAAGCGCAAGCCGGAGGCGGTACACGTCATCTTGACCGGAAGGAGCGCGCATCCGACAATTGTCGAACTGGCCGATACCGTGACTGAAATGCGCCAGGTCAAGCACGCTTACGAGAAAGGCGTGATGGCGCAGAGAGGAATCGAATACTAGGATCGGGTGATCTGACCATCGGGTGATCGGGTGATCTGAACTTAGATGGCCCGATGATCCGATCACCCGATGACCCGATCAGCTATGGCTTGGTTCAAGCGACAATCCGGTGAGTTGGAGACTTCGGGCGAGAGGACGGTACGCACCGAGGGCCTGTGGGTGAAGTGTGACAACTGCCGCCAGATTATCTGGAAGAAGGATCTCGAAGAAAATCTCAACGTTTGCCCGAAGTGCGGCAAGCACTTCCGCATCGACGCCCGCACCCGTCTGGCGCAGCTTCTCGACGACAATCAATACCAGGTTTTCGACGGCGATCTCGTCTCCAACGACCCGCTCAAGTTTGTCGACCTGAAACCTTACTCTTCGCGCCTGAAGCAGGCCAAGGCCACCACCGGCCTCAAGGACGCCGTCATCAATGCCCAGGGCAAGCTCAACGGGCGCCCGGTGATTGTGAGTTCGATGGAATACTCGTTCATCGGCGGGAGTATGGGAGCGGTGGTGGGAGAGGCCATTACACGTGCCATTGAGAAGGCCGCGCAAACCCGGACGCCGCTCATCATCGTCTCGGCATCGGGCGGCGCGCGCATGATGGAAGGTGTGATCAGCCTGATGCAACTGGCCAAGATCTCCGCCGCGCTGGCGCGTTTGGACTCGGCGCGCGTCCCCTACATTTCGGTTCTGACCGATCCCACCACCGGAGGCGTGACCGCATCGTTTGCCATGCTCGGCGATCTTAACATCGCCGAACCCGGAGCCTTGATTGGCTTCGCTGGGCCGCGCGTGATTGAGCAGACCATCCGCCAAAAGCTGCCGCCAGGTTTCCAGCGCTCCGAGTTTCTCCTGGAACATGGGATGCTCGATGCCGTGGTCCCACGCAAGGAGTTGAAAGCCTACATCGCGCGCGCGTTGGATTTCATGGTACAGGCAGCGTAAAGCAGCTTTTGGCTTCTAGCTATTAGCTCTTGGCTTTCGACCTTTGGTCCTCGTTGTTTCGCGGCGACGCCAACTGCGCCCGCTTACCGGCAGAAATTGAATTCGTGTCAGGTTGCGTTATTGTCTGCTCGGTGCATGGTTTGACCCTTGAGTGGGGTTTTCTGGATAAGCCTGGAAGTAAAGAGTGAAACTGTAACCCGAGAGCTGAAAGCTAGAAGCCAAGAGCTAAAAGCCGAGAGCTGCCCTTGTCCTACGAAACCGCAGTCGCGCAGATGTACGCATTGGGCCACGAACTGGCGCAGACGCCGTCGCACAAGTTCGACCTGGCGCACATGCGGGTTTTGCTGGCCGCACTGGGACATCCGGAAAATCGTTTTCCGTCGGTGCTGGTCGCCGGCACCAACGGCAAGGGTTCGACCGCCGCTACTCTCGGCTCCATCCTGCAAGCTTCCGGACTCAGGACTGGCCTTTATACGTCGCCGCATCTGGTCCGCATTAACGAGCGCATACGCCTCAATGGCGAGCCCATCGGCGACGACGATTTCGCTCTGCTCCATGACGTAGTCGACCGCACCGCCGAGCGCCTGGTTGGGGAAGGCGATCTGCCGTGGCATCCCAGCTTCTTTGAGACGCTGACCGCGATGGCCTTTGAATATTTTGCCCGGCTCCGGCCTGACATGGTTGTCCTTGAGGTCGGCATGGGCGGGCGTTTGGATGCCACCAACGTGGTCGATCCCCGCCTCAGCATCATCACCGACATCGCCCTCGATCATCAGAAGTATCTGGGCGAAACGATCGCGGAGATTGCCCGCGAAAAAGCCGGCATCATCCGCCCGGGTGGGATCGTGGTGACCCTGCCTCAATTGCCTGAGGCCAACGACGCAATCGGCAACACAATCTTGAGTGCGGGTGCGCGTGCCGTAAATGCCGTGCCCTATGTCCCGCCGGTGTCACCCTCTAGTGGTCAGTGGCCAGCAGCCAGTGGTCAGGGCCAACGATATCCGCTGGAAGTCTGCGGCCAGACGATTATGGTCGAGTCTCCGCTGGTGGGGCGCCATCAATTACGCAACCTGGCGTTGGCGATCGCGGCGGCGGTGGAACTGCGCCACCAGGGAATCACGCAAATCACGCCGGGGACGATCGCGCAGGGCATCCGCCAGACCGATTGGCCTGCCCGCTTCCAGGTGGTGCCGGCCACGGGAGACAACCCTGAATATGTGCTCGATGTCGCGCACAATCCGGCCGGGGCTTGGGCGCTGCGCTCGACACTGGCAGCGGCTTACCAGGATGGCCGCGAGATTACGATCGTGTTTGGCGTGATGCGCGACAAGGCGGTGCGGGAAATTACCGAAATTCTGTTTCCCATCGCCCGACACGTGATCGTCACCCACTCCAACAACCCACGCTCGGCAAGCCAGGATGAGATTCGGCAGGCAGCCGCGCGTGTGGCCGCAGGCATGGATATTGCAGAGGCGGACAATGTAACATCGGCCCTGAAGCAAGCGAGAAGAGTCGCCGGTCCCAGCGGCGTGATCGTAGTGACTGGCTCAATTTACGTTGTAGGAGAAGCGATGCAAAAGCTAGGCGTCAGCATCTAAGAACGTGTAGCGCGGGCACCCTCGCCCGCGAAATGTTTGCAGAATTGAAAACGTGAACAAGATCGCCACAACCGCGGAGCCCGAAAAAGAGCCCGCAGAACTGCGCTCCAATGTACCCTCGGGAGAGGCCGTCCCCGGGTGGTCCGAAAACCGCCCCGCCGCTGGCCCCAAGAACGCGCATGGCTGGCCGAGCCGTCTGCGCTCGTATTTCATTCTTGACCCGCTGATCTGGGCTTACACCACGGTTCTGGCCACGCTTTCCCTGATCTCCTCGCTCTTTGACCGCAGCGGACGCATCCAACACAATTTCGCCCGCCTTTGGTCGTGGCTGATCATGAAGACGATCCTGTCGCCGGTAAAAGTCACTGGCAATATCTACATCGATAAAGACAAGATCGACACCACCAAACCCCGCGTCTATGCGGTCACGCATGCCTCGGCGCTCGACATTCCGATTCTCTACGTCTACTTGCCATTTCAATTCCGCATCGTTTTCAAGAGCGAATTGCTCGCCTACCCATTCATAGGCTGGCATCTGAAGCGCTCCGGGCAGGTCTGCATCAACCAGCAGAACCCAGCGGCTTCGATCGGCGCTGTCAAGTCGGCGCTGCGGAGCCTGCGCAGCGGCATGCCGCTGGTCATTTTTCCCGAGGGCGGCCGCACCCAGGATGGCGAGGTTCAACCCTTTCTGCCGGGCGCATTCTTTCTCGCCATCAAAGCGCAGGCTGATATCGTGCCCATCGCGCTCGTCGGTACCTTCGGCCTGCTGCCCATGAACACCTACCACATCAAGTGCCAGCCGCTGGAAATGCGGGTTGGTGCGCCCATCTCCACCGCTGGGTTGACCGTGCGTGATACCGAAGAGGTGTCGGCCAAAGTGAAGGCGGCGATTGAGGCGCTCCACGCCGCGCCTAGAACACGTAGCGACGGCCGCCCTCGGCCGTCGAGTTGACCCGCTGACAATATCCTCCTTCACTCGTCATGTGAGGGCACCTGCCCTTACGTGGGCAAATGATAAACTTAAGCGATTCAGCAGAATACAAGGGCTAATCCATGTCTGATAGCATTCATCTCAAGCTCCCCGATGGCAGCACCCAGGAATTCCCGAAGGGTACCACCGCGCTCGACGTCGCCAAGTCCATCAGCCCGCGTCTCGCCGACGCCGCTCTAGCCGCCAAATCGAATGGCGATCTGATCGACCTAACCCGTCCGCTAGACCAGGACACCGACCTCCGCATCCTCACCGACCGCGACCCCGAGGCGCTAGAAGTTTACCGTCATTCCTCCGCGCACCTGCTCGCCGCTGCCGTGCTCGAACTTTTTCCCGAGACCAAGCTCGGCCACGGTCCTGCGACCGAAAATGGATTCTTCTACGACTTTTATCGCGAGACGGCCTTCACCCCCGAAGATCTGGAAAAGATCGAAAAGAAAATGCACGAACTCGTCCAGCAAAACCTGCCCTACGCCCGCGAATTTCTGCCGCGCAAAGAGGGCCTGGAGAAATTCAAAGGTGAAGGCGACTTCATGAAGTGCCACTTCATCGAGCAATTCACCAGGCCCGATGAAAAGATTTCGGTTTACAAGACTGGCAAGTTCCAGGATTTCTGCCGCGGCCCGCACGTGCCTTCGACGGGGAAAATCAAAGCCTTCAAGCTGCTCAACATCGCCGGCGCCTACTGGCTGGGAGACGAAAAGAATCCGCAACTGCAGCGCATCTACGGCACGTCGTTTTTTTCGAAAAAAGATCTCGACGCCTACCTGAACAGCATTGAAGAAGCGAAGAAACGCGATCATCGCGTGCTCGGCAAGCAGCTCGATCTTTTCTCCATTCAAGAACTAGCCGGGCCGGGCCTCATCTTCTGGCATCCGAAGGGCGGCATCATCCGCAAGGAGATGGAAGACTGGATGCGCGAAGAATACCTGCGCCGCGGCTATGCGCTCGTCTGTACGCCGCACGTGTCGCGCCGCCAGCTGTTTTTTACCTCGGGCCACGAGGGCTACTATTCGCAGAATTTTTTCGATGCCATGGAGCTCGATGACGCCGAGTACCGTCTCAAGCCCATGAATTGCCCCGGCCACATCCTGATCTATAAAGATTCGCTGAAATCGTATCGCGATCTGCCCGTGCGCCTGGGCGAACTCGGTACCGTCTATCGCTACGAGCGCTCGGGAGTGATGCACGGTCTGCTGCGAGTCCGCGGCTTCACCCAGGACGACGCCCACATCTTCTGCACTCCCGATCAAATCGAGGCGGAAATCGTAGGCTGCCTGGAGTTCGCGCTCGCCGTACTGAAGGCTTTCGGATTCGACAAATTCCAAACCGAGCTCTCCACCTGGGATCCAAACGACAAGAAAAGTTTTCTGGGCAGCGACGAGCAATGGAACCTGGCCAACCACACCCTCGAAAGCGCGCTGAAGAAGCTGAACATCGAATACAAAACCATCCCTGGAGAAGCAGCGTTCTACGGCCCGAAGATCGACATAAAATTAGTCGACGCCATAGGACGCCTCTGGCAGCTCTCCACCGTGCAATTCGACTTCAACCTGCCGCAGCGTTTCCAGCTCGAATACGTAGCCGAAGACGGCACCCGCAAGCAGCCGCTCATGGTCCACCGCGCACTTTATGGATCGGTCGAGCGCTTCTTCGGCGTGCTCATCGAACACTACGCCGGAGCCTTCCCGGTGTGGCTCTCGCCGGTGCAGGTAGCAATGATCCCGATCGCCGAGCGGCATACGGAGTACGCGGAAAAAGTAGCGTCGCAGCTGCGGGCGGCGGGGGTGCGCGTGGAGGTAGATTCTCGTAACGAAAAAATGAACGCAAAAATTCGCGAACACGCCATGCAGAAAGTGCCGTTCCTGCTGGTGGTCGGAGACAAAGAATCCGAAGCCAACAAAGTCAACGTCCGCACCCGCGGCAAGGAGAAGACCGAAGACATGCCCACCGCCGAGTTTGTAGAGAAGATCAGGAAGCTGATTGCGGAGAAGAGCGCCACGTTGTAGCAGGCAATACGGATGTAGGGATGGCGCGCAAACACATGCGGTCTTCAGAGCATCTGAGTCAGGGGAGTGGCGACAGAAGACCTTAGTGTCTCGATCGTCCAAAACTCGATGTGTTCTTGAAGGAACAGCGCGGCAATTTCACTCTCTCTGGGGCGAATGTGCATGATGGCCGCAATTACCCTCGGCAATGTCAGCCTCCATCCCGGCTTGCGCGGCGTAACCTCGACCGGGACCAACCGGAGGGCTAACGCCGCCGATGCTTCGTCTTGGAACTCAAGTGAATTGTGGTTGGATGCAGTAAGTTCCGTTGTGATCCTAGCCCGCAGGGACTGGAAATTTGGATCGATATCGACCTCAGCAGAGGAGAGCAGTCGACATCTCCCGGGGCTGCCAATCAGCAGCCATCCGTTATGGGGCTGATCCCCAGTGATCCAGCTAATTCGCCTGCAGAATGACTGGGGAAGTGTTATGCGGTACGACTCATCCACGCTCAGGATGAGCGCTTCCAGTTCATCTCCGTCCGTTTTTTGCCAGTTCACTATATTGCAATTATATTCATGTAAATAGATAGCTTAGTAGATTTTTTAACTTGACACGTACCGTTTTTTGCCATTACTATCTATATGGATGGTAAGTTCTAAAGATGCCACCATATGTGGTGGGCTTGCCTAAGCAGACTGGCTAGAGGATAATCCTCAACTTCTGCCGGGGAGCCGCCGAAGTAGCATCTTAAGGTGAGGAGGTTCGACATGCCTGCTGCTCAAACCGCTATCCTGCCCGATCACATCTTGAGCGCCGTGCTTACGCTGGCCAAGCGGGAGCTGGTCAAGAGAGACCCGAACCAGAAGAGGCTCGCCTTCCGCAGCCATGATTTTCAGTTGCAGGAGATCTTCAACGATCTTCGCAAGACTGGCGCGTATCCGATCCTAGAAGCTTTCGTATTTTCCGACAGCGGCCCCGAGCCGTACAGCCCTGCGCTTAACGAATCGGTGTCGAGGCTCCAATTGTCAGGCCTGATCGGGCGAGAGAACCCCGATTACGAGGTCGTATTTCTGCGGCCAGCTGCGGATCAATTCTTTGACGATGTCCTCAAGTCGGAATTCGACCAGCCTCAAATTGAGAATTTGACCCAGATCGCGTCTCAATTTCTAGAGCGAGTTAAGGAACCTCTGAACAAGCTATGATTGCAAACGTTCGGTGCAGAAACCAGGGCGTCCAACGATATTCGGGAACTTGGAAGGTGTAGTTGCCCCCGCCGCATCCGCTCCGTGGGAGCGGCTGGGCGGTTTCGGGACACACTACGCCGCCGTCATTGCCAGAAGTTTCTTGCGAGCCACAAACAGGTTCACCAGCGCGCACGTCGCAAACAGCCGGTTCCCATTTTTGGCGATGCCCCGGTAGCGCACTTTCACAAACCCAAACTTCAGTTTCATCACCGCAAACACATGCTCGACTTTCGACCGCACCTTCGCCTTCGTGCGGTTCTTCGCGCGCTCCACTTCATCCACCCGGTCCTTATAACGGTAGCGTTGGCAGGTGAAGTCTTGCGCCCGCGGTGCGCACTCCTCCAGCACGCGGCCCTGTCCGCGATATGCTTGATCGCCCCACACCCGCGTCTCGTCGCCGTGCAGTAAATCCGGCAGCACCTGGACAGTCTAGGGCCCCTGAAGCGTAAACAAATCTGGAATGGCCATATTGCCTGCGCCGCCGAATCTAGCTGAGCGTGTGGACACTTTTGTCCAGTGGTTATTCGAGGACTATAAGCCAACTCTGCCGAAGGGGCCGAAGGTTTTCAACGACGCGCTCCTCGGGAATCTTTTCTTCGCACGGCAAGAGGTCGCCGTCATAGATTGCCCCGTCCTGCAGCGCCTTAGACGCATAAAGCAGACGGGGTTGGTCCACTACGTTTATCCATCCGCCACTCACACGCGGTTTGAGCACTCGCTCGGTGCTGCGGCCCTATCCGAGCGGTGCTTCGACGCCATTGTCGAAAGAGCCGGAGTTGAAGACACCACCTTGCCGGTAAATAATAATCGGACATATGGTGACCTAGCCCACCTGCGAATGGCGGCTCTGCTTCACGACGTTGGTCACGGCCTCTGTTCGCACGCATCGGAGCAGATTTACGCACTGCTGAGTGATTTGCAGGAATTCAAGAAAAACCCAACCTACGTGAAAAATCATCCGGGGGAGATTCTGTCGTATCTGATCGTGACGTCTCGAACGTTCCGAAGGTGGTTCGAGGAGCACGTGGTTGCGGGCTGCCGGTCCGATCTCAACCTGGACGTAATTGCCAAACTCATCTTGGGCCACCACGACGAAAAAGATAAATACTTCCTTGCCAATATAATCAGCAGCGCCTACGACTGCGACAAGCTTGATTACATCGCGAGGGACAGCTACTACTGCGGCCTGGCTCTGACAGTCGACTTGCCTCGGTTTTACAGCATGATTTCAACGGCAAGAGACGAAAAGGACAAGGAGTACCGGGTTCTCGTGCTTCGGAACTATGTCCCGCTGGAACAGATACTCTTCAGCAAGATGACTTTGTTTGGGTCGGTCTATCACCATCAGAAGGTTAAGTGTCTCGACTCCATGCTCCGGTCTATCATCGGGCACATTGTTGAGAATCCGGGACAGGCCAGCTTCCCGGTACGCGGAGGCAGATCGGTTTCATTCGCCGATCCGGTTCAGTACCTGTACGCGACGGACGACGACTTCTTCGGGCAGGCTGACGGCTTCGGCGACGATTACATCCATGGCATGCTGGCTCGCTTTCGCAATCGCGACCTCTTCGTGCGCTGCGTGGAGATATCCCGAAGAACCGTGAAGAACTGGGACAGCGGTCGCCAAACCCTCATAGACCTGACCAAGCTACCCAAGAAACTGGCGGACGTAGAAGACGAAATCCACAAGAGCCTTCCGGCGGCGGAACGTGGAAAGTGTAACAAGGACGACATTCGGCTCAGCATACCGGACCTTCCACCCATAACCGGCAACGCGCTGATCCAAACGGACAAGGACGTCCCGATGGAATACGTCGAGCAGTACTTTCCCGTGAAGCAATGGACCGACGCGTATGCCCACAATAAATGGCGCGGCTACGTGTACGCGCCCCGAGAAATTGCACCGGCGGTTAGAGATGTCGCTATTTCGGTGCTTCGGGACTATTCAAAGTTGGAGATCGATTCAGTTAAGTCAAACCATCCCTGCCACCTCTAGCGGCATGTTTCAGACATCCTTCCTTTGAGCCATCCCCACCCCCTGTGTTAGCATCAAAAGTTTCGCAGGTGATGTTGGGCTGGCCTGTACCCTGTTTCCATTCTCATTCCGGGCCTTTATTACCCTTCCCGTAAGCCTGCGGAAGGAGACAACCCGTGAAAGTGTACGCAGCAGCCAATCTCCGCAATATTGCCCTTATCGGACACGGGCATGCCGGCAAAACCACCCTGGTGTCCGCAATGCTCTACACCGCCGGAGCCGCGCCGCGTCTAGGACGCGTCGACGACGGCTCCGCCACCACCGACTACGACGAAGAAGAGATCGCCCGCCAGATGTCCATTTCCACCGGCCTGGCTTTCGTCGAGTGGGGCAAGCCGGATTCCAAGGTCAAGATCAATCTGCTCGACACTCCCGGCTTCAATATGTTCGTCCACGAGGCCAAAATGGTTCTGCCCGTGGTGGACGCGGCGTTGGTCGTTGTGGACGGTGTAGCCGGAGTCGAGGTAGTCACCCAGCGCGTCTGGAATTACTGCGACGAGGTCAACCTGCCGCGCATGATCGTCGTCAACCGCATGGACCGCGAGCGCGCCGACGCCAACCGCGTGCTGGAATCGCTCACCAACGCCTTTGGCCGTGCCGTCACCCCGCTGCAACTGCCCATCGGCAGCGAAAAGAGTCTCAGCGGCGTCATTGATCTCGTCCGCATGAAGGCCTACACCTACGAGATGGGCGGAAACGGCAAAGGCAAGGAAGGCCCCATCCCCGCCGACATGGCCGGCGTCGCCAAGGAAGCTCACGAAAAATTGGTGGAACTGGTCGCCGAGGGCAAAGACGAGTTGATGGAAGAGTTCTTCGAAACCGGCACCATCCCCGAGGAGCACCTGGTCCCCGCGCTGCACGAAGCGATTCGCGAAGACAAACTTTTCCCCGTGCTCTTCACCTCCGGCCTGGGCAACATCGGCGTCGACGAGCTCATGGATTTCATCGTCGACTACACCCCCGCCGCCAGCGAGCATCACGCGCTCACCGAGTGGACGCCCGACGGCCACGCCGAACCGGCCAAGCGCCAAGGCACGGACAGCGAGCCCCCATCCGTCTATGTCTTCAAGACGATGTCGGACGCTTTCGCCGGCCGCATTTCCTATTTCAAGGTTTTTTCCGGCGTGCTGAAGGACGACGCGTCGCTGCAGAATTACAATCGCAACACGCAAGAGAAGTTCGCACGCATTGCCGTCGTCCAGGGAAAGCAGCTGATCCCAATCCCGGAGTTGCATGCCGGCGATATCGGCGCGGTCGCGAAGCTGAGAGAAACCCTAACGGGTGACACACTGGGCGACAAAGCTTCGCCGATCCGTTATCCCACCGTGCAACTGCCTGAACCGGCCATCACCTTCGCCATCGAGCCCAAGAGCCGCGCCGACGAAGACAAGTTAGGCGTAGGCCTGCACAAGCTGATGGAGGAAGACGCCATGCTGCGTTTCTTCCGCGACCCCCAGACCAAGGAATTCCTGATCGCGGGCACCGGCCAGCAGCACATCGAAGTCGTAGTCTCGAAGATGAGGAAGCGGTACCACGCCGAGGTGGTCCTGAAGGCACCCAAAGTGCCCTACCGTGAAACCATTCGCGGCAAAGCCGACGTCCAGGGACGCCACAAGAAGCAGACCGGCGGCCACGGCCAGTACGGCGATTGCAAAATCAAGATGGAGCCCCTTCCTCGCGGCGCCGAATTCGAATTCGTCAACGATATCTTCGGCGGAGCCATCCCGCGCAACTTCATTCCCGCCGTCGAAAAGGGAATCAAAGACGCAGCTGCCCGCGGCTACCTAGCCGGCTATCCCGTGGTGAACTTTCGCGCCATTCTCTACGACGGCTCTTACCACGACGTCGACTCGAACGACCTCTCATTCCAGATGGCCGGCCGCATCGCCTTCCGCAAGGCAATGGAAGTCGCCAAGCCCACGCTGCTCGAACCCATCATGACCGTAGAGATCACCGTGCCCGACGAGTTCGCCGGCACCATCATGGGCGATCTCAACAGCCGCCGCGGACGCATCCAGGGCATGGATAACAAAGCCGGCAACACCATCGTGAAAGCCGAAGTCCCCATGGCCGAAATGCTGACCTACGGCGCCGATCTGACCTCCATGACCCAGGGCCGCGGCAGCTTCTCCATGGAAATGCACCACTACGACATCGTCCCCCAACAGCTCCAGGACAAGATCATCGAGAAGGCCAAAGCCGAGCGCGGCGAGGTGAAAGAAGAGGAAGAATAAGCTCGTGTGGTGACGGGGCTCTGCCCCGTTCCGCTCGCCAGGGAGGGCCGCCCGCGGCCGTCCAAAATACCGATTCACCCGAAGCCTTTTGTGGCGTACCATTTCTTTTTCTTCTTTCTTTCTTCTTTCTTAAGGAGGCACGTATGCCCAAGCGGACTTCCCCGATCTGCTCCCGCTTGTACTTGCCGACGCTCATTCTCTTACTCATCTCCCACTCCACAATGGCCCAGGAAAGCAAGACCGTGGTGCTGGAACTCGACCACGCGTCCGTCTGTGGATCGAATCTCGACACGCTTCGCCAGGCCTTTACCGATGTGGGTTTGACTCCAGACTTCGGCGGTCCCCACGGCAACGGCATTACCCAGATGGCGATCATCGGATTCGATGACGCGTCGTACATCGAACTGATTGCGCCGATTAAGCCGGGCGCGACCACCGGCTCCGATTGGGCAAAGTACATGTCCGACGATGCGGTAACCTGCGCTTGGGCGGTGGGCTCCAACGTTTTGCTGCAGGAAGCGGATCGGCTGAAGAAGGCCGGCGTTGCCGTCGCGGCTCCCCAGCGTGGCAGCCGCAAGCGCCCCGACGGCATGTCGATCGAGTGGACGACCGCCGACGTTGGCTCTGGAACCCCAGGCTCCACGCTGCCCTTCATCATCGAAGACACGACACCGCGCGCCTGGCGCGTCCAGACTTCAGCCAGCGTACAAGGAGCACCCGTTGGCGGCATTGAGAACGTGGTACTGGGCGTCAACAACCTAGACGCGTCGATTGCCTTGTTCCGCAGGGCGTACGGTTGGGCCGAGCCGCTCACCGAAACCCAGAAAGACATCGGCAAACTCGCCTACTTCCCCGGCGAGCCCGTGATTCTGGCAGCTCCAGCGGGCGGAGGCTGGCTCTCCGACCGTCTAGCCAAGTACGGAGAGACCCCGGTGGCCTACCTGCTAGCCACGCGCGATCTCCCAGCCGCAATCAAGAAGTACAAACTCTCGGGCGGCAAGACCTGGTTCGGCCAGAAGACAGCCTGGTTCGACGCCGGCAAGCTGAAGGGCGTGCGCCTGGGAGTAATTGGGCAGTAGTTAGAAGGACTTGATGGACGAAATTCTTGTGCACTGTCCTGGGTCAATTGTTCCTGAGGCCAAATCCACAAGCCCAGAATGGTGATTGACGACCATAGCCGTCTTTGGTAAATTATCGCCTCTGGCTTTCAGTAGTACCTCAATCTCTCCCCCGAAGCCAGGAAATTTGGAACAATTCGCGCCACAGCGTGGGGCTGTTGCGCCGGGTGTTAACTTTCGCAAACCATTCCAACTTAAGGGGAGATCAAATGCATCTGTCAAGGGCCAGAATTGTGCTTCTGATGTTTGTGGCGACAGCCGCGGTCGCGCCCGCGGCTCACGCCGTTTGCAACAACGTTACGCTCAATGGGATCTATGGAGTTTTGGCGACCGGGCTGAATGGGTCGAATCAGCCCATAGCCGCTGTCAATCGCGTCGTGTTTGATGGCGCCGGCCATCTCAGCGGCTCGTCAACGAAGAGCCAAAATGGCACGCTTGTGACTTACAACTTTACGGGTACGTATCAGATCGCCGCCAATTGCACCGGCACGGCCGTACACAACAACCAAGACGGCAACCCTATACACGAGAATATTTACCTTGATAACGGCGACAAGGGCGCGTTCCTGATTCAAACCGACGATCAGCATGTCGTAACCGGTGTTTTAGTTGCGCAGGGAGCAGCGACCTGCACCGACCTTGGCGTCAAACGCACCTACGCGGCACAGTTTACGGGCGTCGTCCCATCTCAGGGTCAGGTTGTTGCGGCGAGCGGTCAACTCAAGTTGAACGGGACCGGGTCGATCACGGGCACGCTAACCATCAGTGTGAACGGATCCATCGGTCTCAATCTCCCGGTGACTGGTACCTATCAGATCAACTCCGACTGCACGGGCACGGCTCAAGTTACTCCGCATGGACTGTCGCCCAACAACCTCGCGCTCCTGACCGTAAACGCCGGCAAGGAGATTATGGCAATTCAAACCGACGCGAACACGATCATCGCTGGCACGCTGCAGCAATAATCAAGAGAGTCGTGATTTGGCAAGCTGCGGAAAGTTGGGGAAAGCAGATTCCTCGCTCGCTCTCGCCGGGCAAGCGCGGCTTCTTAGCGGCTCGGAATGACAAGATAAAGGACTTAACGGCGCGGCTCAGCTGCAGAACGTCAAAATCGGGCGTTCTGCTGGACCCGAGAAGCCGCGCTTGCTTCAAGGCCGCGCGACTTCGAGTTTTTCCCAGCCTTATGTCTCTCGTTACGCATCGTGTCGGGAAATTCTCCGACTCTCCTTGACTATTTCATCTAGCAGCGCAGAACCCATAACTGCTACCATCGCCATCAGTGTCCGCCGCCAAAGATAATCCCGCGCTCCATTTCAAAGACCGTCTAGTCTCCGCGGCTCCGGTCGAAGACGATTCCTCTTTCGAGCTCAAGCTTCGCCCCCAGCGCCTGCAAGAATTCATCGGCCAAAACAAAGTAAAAGAGAATCTAGACGTAGCCATTCAAGCCGCCAAGTCCCGAGCCGAAGCCCTCGACCATGTTCTCCTCTACGGCCCACCCGGCCTGGGCAAGACGACGCTAGCCAACATCATCGCCAACGAACTCGGAGCCGCCTTCCAGCAAACCTCCGGCCCCACGCTGCAAATAAAAGGCGATCTGACCGCCATCCTCACCAATCTCCGCGACCGCCAGGTCCTTTTCATCGACGAAGTCCACCGCCTGCAGCCCGCGCTCGAAGAGATCCTCTACTCCGCGCTCGAAGACTACAAACTAGACATCATGATCGGCCAGGGCCCCTCCGCGCGCACCCACACCATGGACGTAAAGCCTTTCACCTTCATCGGAGCCACCACGCGCGCCGGACTGCTCTCCGCGCCCCTGCGCTCGCGTTTCGGACTGCTGCTGCGCCTCGAGTTCTACACCCACGACGACCTTCGCGTCATCGTCGAGCGTTCCGCCGAAATTCTGGGCGTCACCATCGATCGTCCCGGCGCCATCGAAATCGCCAGCCGCTCCCGAGGAACGCCGCGTATCGCGAACCGCCTGCTGCGCCGCGTGCGCGACTACGCCCAGGTGCGCGCCAACGGCTCCATCGATCTCGCTACCGCCCAGTCCGCGCTCAGCATGTTGGAAGTGGACCGCCACGGCTTCGACGAAGTCGACCGCAAGCTTCTGCTGACCATCATCGAGAAATACCAGGGAGGCCCCGTAGGCCTCAACACTCTAGGTGCCGCGCTAGCCGAAGAACCCGACGCCATAGAAGAAATCTACGAACCCTTCCTGATCCAGATAGGCTTCCTGAATCGCACGCCAAGAGGCCGAGTTGCCACGCAGCTAGCCTACGAACATTTCGGCATAACTCCCAATCGCCGCCAAAGCTCTCTCTTCTAGATTGCTTGTGTGGTGACGGGGCTCCGCCCCGTCCAAGCGCCTCCCGTTTGACTTCCGCCACCCCATCTGCGTTAATCGCTCTTCGTAATCATCCCAGCAGAAACACGCTAAGCAGGAGGAATCATGCGCGAAGTAATCGCCACCAACCAGGCCCCGCAAGCCATCGGCCCCTACTCGCAGGCCATTCGAGCCCAGGGCCTGATCCTTACCTCCGGACAGATCGCCATCGATCCCGCCACCCAGCAGGTCATCGCCGGCGACATAAGTGCGCAGACCGACCGCGTGCTCAAGAATCTCGCCGCCATTTTGCAGGCCTCGGGCAGCTCTCTGGAGAAGGTTCTGCGCTGCACCGTCTTCCTGAAAAACATGGGAGACTTCGCCGCCATGAACGAAGTCTACGGCCGCTATTTCAAGCAGTCGTCGCCAGCCCGCTCCACCGTAGAGGTAGCCCGGCTTCCAAAAGACGTGTTGGTCGAAATTGACGTGATAGCGCTTGCTTGAATATTGTGTGGAAGAACCTAAGGAAAGACGAAAAGGGGCACTATGAAAACTGTCATTTTAGTCATCACATTGCTCGTACTGGTCGGCCTTGTCGTCGCCCAGACCGCGAAGCCCGCCACCAGCCGGCCCACTAGAGTCACCGGCGAGCCCACCAAGACCGCCAGCGGCCTCGAATATTGGGACATCAAAGTCGGCGTCGGCGCGGTAGCCGAAAGCGGACAGCACGTCAAAGTTGATTACACCGGCTGGCTCACCAACGGCAAGAAGTTCGACAGCTCGGTCGGTACCGGCAAACCGTTTGAGTTCGTGCTGGGCGCCGGCCAAGTCATCAAGGGCTGGGACGAAGGTGTAACTGGCATGAAGGTAGGTGGCAAGCGCCAGCTCCGCATCCCGCCAGATCTAGCCTACGGAGACAAGGGTTATCCGGGGGTCATTCCAGCCAATTCAACCTTGATCTTCGACGTGCAATTGATAGCTGTGAAGTAGCTCGTGTAGCGCGGACACTCCCTTCGACTACGCTCAGGGCAGGCTTTGTCCGCGAAAAGCTGGCAGACAGACAAACGCCCGCGGGACTCCGAGGAATCCGCGGAATCCGCGGGCTTCTAAGAAGCTACGCCTTAACCACTTTGCCGCTGCGCAGGCAGGAAGTGCAGACGCGGAGGTGTTTGGTAGCGGCTCCCACCTTGGCGTGAACCGGGCGCAGATTGACGTTCCAGCGGCGCTTGCTCACATTGTGGGCGTGGCTGATGGTATTTCCGAACTGCGGCCCCTTACCGCAGATATCACAAACTCGTGCCATAACTCTAGAATCCTTCCAGGCCTGTTGCCGAAACTATAATTTTACAGGAATCCACCGGATTTCGCCAAGGCAGGAAGGATCGGTTTTGAATCTCAAGCTCTTGGGGCTGATCCCGCTGCGTGTCTATAGACCATCCGGCATGCAAATCCGGCTATTAGGATTGAAATCCCAATGACCACAAACATCGCGTACCACGTAATTAAGCCTGAAAACCAAGCATCCGGCATCTTACGTCGCAGCGCTAGTGCGGCGAGTGTTGCTGGTGACCTGAGTACACGGTAAGAGAAAATCGCCGAAATAATTCCAGCAAAAATGCTCTCAAGAACAACCTTAATCTTCATTACGCCGCCTTGCCCAGCACCGGCTCCGAGCAATGGCTGCACCGCCGCGCATCAATCGGAATCTCGCTCAGGCATTCCGGACACTTCTTGGTAGTCGGATCCGCCGGCACTTGAGCCTTCCGCGTCCGCGCGATTAACGCATTGATCGGGGTCATAACAAAGAAGTAGACCGCAGCCGCGACCAGCAGAAAGCTGACCACCGCAGTGATGAAATCGCCAATCGGAAACACCGTACCCCTGATTGCGAAAGAGATCCCCGTAAAGTCCGGCTTGCCGACCACAAGGGCAATAATGGGATTGATCAGGTCCTTGACCAGGGCCGTGACTACCGACCCAAACGCCGCGCCAATCACGACACCCACCGCCAGATCCACCACATTCCCGCGCAAGATAAACTGCTTGAAGCCGGATAGCATAACGTGTACCTCCGCGTCCCCGGAATGGCCCTCTTCAGATTCTCATCGGCATAACAATATACCGGTACTTATAATCTTCGCCTTCCGCAGGACGCAGTTGCCCGGCCGACTGCGCATCCTTCAGCTCCAGTTTCACTTCGCACGACCCGGTCGCTTTGATAAAGTCCATCAGGTACTGAGCGTTGAATCCGATCGCCATCGGCTCGCCGTCATAGGCGACTTCAATCGAATCCTCTGACTCGCCCGTTTCCGTCGACGATGCGGAAATCTTCAACTCGCCTTTCTCCAGGCGCAGGCGCACGGCGCGCGACCGTTCATCGGCAAACTGCGCAACGCGCGCGATTGCCGCTCCCAGTTCTTCGCCATGCAGCGTGATCGACTTCGAGATATCTTTCGGCAGCACCGCCTCGTAGTTGGGGAACTGTCCCGTAAGCTGGCGCGACGTCAGTAACCGCGGCCCGACGCGGAAGAACAGCGTGGACTCATCCTTGGCGAAATCGATCGTCTCGACATCGGAATCGAGCAGCGATTTCAACTCATCCATCGCCTTCTTGGGAATCAGCGTCTTCATCTCGCCGGATACCCCTTCAAACTTCTCTCCTCCGCGCTCCACATGCGCTAACCGGTGCCCATCGGTCGCAACCATCGTGATCGACTCCGGCTTCAGCACCATGAGCGCCCCATTCAGCGTGTAGCGTGACTCCTCGCTGGCAATGGCGAATCCGGTCTTCGCAATCATCGACCGCAGCACGCCCGCCGGAATCTTGATCGCCCCCGCTGATGGAAACACCGGCAGACCGGGAAAATTCGACCGTGCCATGCCCACCATCTTCGTGTTCGACCGCCCGCAGCGAATGCTGACCCAGTGGTTCTCCAGCAGTTTGATGGTGATATCCGCGTCCGGCAGCAGCTTCGCATAGTCGTAAAGCTTGCGTGCCGGAATCGTGCATGCGCCTTCCTTTTTGACTTTGGCGTTACACGACGTGCGCAGGCTTAGGTCGAGGTCAGTTGCCGTTAGCGACAATTTGTCGCCCCCAGCCTCGAATAGATAATTGGAGAGAATAGGGATTGTGGTCTTGCGCTCCACCACGCCTTGAGTGGCTGTCAGTTCGCGAAGAAGTTCAAACTTGCTGACCGTGATTTCCATGGTCGCTGTGGCTGCGGCAGGAGCGACTTCCACCGGCATATTGGGTCTCCCAACTCTTAGAACTGATTTGGGTAGGGCACAGCTTTAGCTGTGCCAGTATACCGGCCCCACAATTGTGGGCTTTAGCCCCTGAGGTATCAAACTCTCAAAAGCTATCAAACCAGCTCTACTTCTGTTCTCTTCTTATATCAAATACAAAAGCAAGAAGACCAGCAGTAACCGTAGGCGCTTCGGAGAAGTGGAAAACCGGTCAATATCCCTGCGGTACAGTGGCTTCCCTATCAACTCTTCATGTGGAGAATCGCTCCCCGCCTCGGCGGACACCACCGCAACCGAGGAACCGCTTTTAGATTTCTGTCCCGTCTCCCACAGTTTCCACAAACACTCCACAGCCAGAAGGCGGGAAAAACGGCCTGATGAGTGGAAAAATCACTGGAAACCAAAACTTACGCGCCTAATTGCTCGGTCAGTTTATTGAGCAACCTGTTCAAATCCTTGTCGTTCTTGCGGACCTCTTCAATCTTGTCCACGGAGTGCAGCACGGTCGTATGGTGCTTGCCGCCAAACTGGCGCCCGATTTCAGGCAGGGAAGCTTCCGTGAGATGTTTGGCCAGGTACATCGCAATCTGCCGCGGATAGACGATTGATCGCGAATTATTCTTCGCCTTAATTTCCACCAGGCGCAGGCCGAATTGCTCAGCCACCGCCTTCTGAATGGATTCAATCGTTACCTTACGTGCCTGCGAATCAATGAAATTCTTCAATACCTGCTGCGTGTAGGGAAGCGTAATCTCCGCCCCAATCAGCGAAGAATGCGCCACCAGGCGGATCAGCGCGCCTTCCAGTTCCCGGACGTTCGAGCGGATGTTCGACGCGATAAACAACGCCACATCCGTCGGCAGCGTGACCCGTTCCTGCTCCGACTTCTTTTGCAGAATGGCGACTTTTGTCTCCAGGTCGGGGGGTTGAATGTCGGCAATCAGCCCCCACTCAAACCGGCTGCGTAAGCGGTCCTCAAATTCCGCCAACTCCTTGGGCGGACGGTCGCTGGCGATTACGATCTGCTTCATCGACTCGTGCAGCGCATTAAACGTGTGGAAGAATTCTTCCTGCGTGCGTTCTTTCTGCGCCAGAAACTGGATATCGTCCATCAGCAGCACGTCCACCGTCCGGAATTTATCCCGGAAGCTGATCATCTTGTCGTAGCGCAGCGAGTTGATCATCTCGTTGGTGAACTTCTCGCTCGACACGTAGCAGATCGCCGCCTGCGGCGTCCGCCGCTTGACCTCGTGCCCGATCGCCTGCATCAGGTGCGTCTTGCCCATGCCCACGCCGCCGTACAGGAACAGTGGGTTGTAGGCTTTCGAAGGCCGCTCCGCCACCGCCTGGCAGGCCGCGTGCGCAAACTGGTTCCCACTGCCGATCACGAACGCGTCAAACGTATAACGCGGATTCAGTTGCGCGGCGCTGTCCCAGTCAAACCGCCCCTGCGCCGGATGTAATCCCGTCACCGCCTGCGGTCCGGTACCTCCACCCGCGCTTGGAGCCGATAGCCCGCCGTTGTGCCGGATCGGGGTGTTCGATGGGTCGTCTTCGGCGGTAACGAATTTCACATCCTCGTACCCCAGCCCAAGATTGTCGACCGCTTCCTGAATCAGATCCGCGTACTTGTCGCCGACGTGGCGAAACTCGGCGGTGGGAACCCGCACGAACAGAACTCCATTGGCGGCGTGGCTGTACCGCGTCGGCTTCAACCAGGTGTCGTAGGAGTGCCGGTTGACCTTCTTTTCCAGTGCGTCAAGGATGCGCACCCAGGGGTTCGGAATGATGGCAGAGCTGGTAAGAGACATTTTTTCAGAATAACGAAAGCACCGGCGTCTAAACGTCCGGGAAAAATCCAGCCGTGAAATTATGTTCTTCTTTTACTGCAGACAGCTTCTGTTTTGCAGCACCGATTATCGGTGAAAGTTATTAGGAGACGAACGGCATAGTAGCACAAAAAAATCGCCACGTCGGTATCTTGTAACAAAAATCTTCTGCGGGAGCGCCAAATCAAACCGCGATTTTTTTGCCCTGTCAAGTGTCGAGAAACTAACTGCCGCGCAAACTGTGCAATATAGATGTCCGTGTGGAGACGGGGCTCCGCCCCGTCCAGTCGACCGCAGCTACGAAATCGTCCGCCGTTCCCGCCTTGGAGCCGTCGCTGCCGTCTTGTAATTCCCCGGATACACCACCACCGACCGTCGGCCGCCCTCGCCGTCACTCTCAGTGCGCAAATCTTTTTCCTCACGCAGAGCCAGATGCACGATCCGCCGTTCCCGCGACGACATCGGCCCGAACCGGTACGGCTCGCCCGTCCGCCGTACATGTTCCGCTGCCACCCGCGCCGCCATCTGCAACTCGTCGATCCGCATCGCCCGGAAATTCTTGCAGTCGAACCAGATCTTCTCGTGCTCGTTGCCCTGCAAGTGCAGAATCTCCGACGCCAGCAACTCGAACGACCGCAGCAACTCGCCGCTCCGCTCCAGCAACAACCCCGAGTCCGGCCCCGCAAACTCCACCAGAATTTCCGGATGTTCCCACTCGCGATTCTGGGCAATCGGAGGATCCACCGTGATCCGATACTTTAGCTTGAAGCCGCCATGAGAAATGACAGCCTGCAAAAATTCCCCAATCTGTTTAGCAGCAGCAACCTTGTCAGTGATCGGCATAAGTAAGTTCTCAGCTGTCAGCTCTCAGCTATCAGTAAATACTAAGAGCCTGCAATCGATCCACAATTCGTATCAATATCGAAGGTCCGAAGATCCTGTAGGGTTTTGATTTAACTGACAGCTGATAGCGGAGAGCTGACAGCTATTTTTCTTTCTTCCGCGCCCGCTTCGCCATCATCTCCCGCATTTCGCGCCCCAGCGACGTGCGGTTGAGGGCCGCCTGTTGCACGATGCCAATCACTTGGCCCATCGCCCAGTACAGGCTCAACCCCGCCGGCAGGTTCTTGCTGATGAAGCCCATCATGGCGGGCATCATAAAATTCATCATCTTCTGCTGTGTCGGATCCATACCCGCCTGCGGTGTCATACGCTGCATAAGGAACATCGTTACCACGATCGCAATCGGCAGGATGTAATATGGGTCGGACGCCGAAAGATCCTTGATCCACAGCCACGGCGCATGCCGAAGATCCATCGCCACGTTCAGCATCCGGTAGTACGCAAACAGAAACGGCATCTGGATCAGCAGCGGCAGACATCCGCCCGCCGGATTCACGCCTTCCCTCTTATACAGCTCCGAAATTTCTACGTTCATTTCGGCTTTTTTCGGGTCCCGCAAACTGTACTTCTTGTATTTCTCCTGGATCTGCTTGATCTGCGGCGCCACGCGCTGCATCTTCAGCATCGACTTCATCTGCGAAAGCCGCAGCGGCAGCAGCGCCAGGTTGATGACCAGCGTCTGCAGCAGGATCGCCCAGCCCCAGTTCGGGACGATGTGCTTGTACATCCACTTCAACCACAAAAACAAAGGCCGCGCGATGATCCCCAGCCAGCCGAAGTCGATGATTGCCCGCAGATCAGGTTCCGCGCCCGTAATCCCCGGCACCGGAACTGATTCCAGTTCCGAAAGCGCCTTCGGCCCGACGTACAACCGCGCCTCGGACGCCCCTTTTGCATTGCCGACCGCGATCCCGTACACATCGACCTTGTCCAGTTGCTTGTCGTTGGGATCGGACGCAAGGTGCCGAATCTGGAGTGCGTTGCGCAGCGTTACCAGCGCCGCGTTCTGCGGATCCTGCGGCACGAAGACGGCCGCAAAGTACTGCTCCGAGACAGCCGCCCAGTTGATAGGCCCGGGTAGCGTGGCGCCACCAATAACCTTGACGGACGGAAAAAGTGTCCAGCCGTTCGCCAGCCGTTCAACCTTGCTGTCGTACTGATATGCGATCTGACTGGCTGCATACAACGCGCCGCTGGTCTGGTCGCCGAACCCCGCCGGCCACATCGGGAACGCCGCGACCTGCGCCCCCTTCACATACACTGCCGTCTTCACTCCAACCACATAGCTACTTCGATCAAACGTAAAGCTCTTCTCGACCGAGACGTCACCGTCGCCATAGGCAAACTTAATTGCTGGTGGAGCGACGGGCGCCCCCGCCCGTCCACCGTCATCAGCCGCTGTCGACACATACAGCGCCGAGTTCAGCTTGTTCCGCAGCGCTTCGTCGTACGACCACAACGTCAGCGGATACCCATACTTCTCCGCCGCCAGGGCATTCACCAGTTCGAGCTGACCGCCTTTATCGTCGGTATATTTCTTCAGTACCCACGACTTCACGCGCCCGCCGCGATTGGTGAATACGATCCGGTAGACGTCATTTTCAACCACCGTCTCCGACTCGCTAGAAGCCTGTAGAGACGGAGCTTGCCCCATCTCCGTTGCCGCCTTCGAAATGTTTGCTGGAGGTTGCGCTGGGCTTGGCGAAGGAAGCTGCGCCTGATTCTGCCCCGGCGCCGCCTGCGAGCTCTCCGGTTTTGCCGGAGGCTGCGGCCCATACTTCTTCAGCAGCGGCTGGAACAGCATGATGAT
>Ga0074046_10000746_pt1 | contig 29942 bp, 24 predicted proteins | sample BogForMeECP23OM3_FD_94441 | JGI IMG/M metagenome (GOLD analysis project Ga0074046, IMG submission 94441) | Bog forest soil microbial communities from Calvert Island, British Columbia, Canada - Bog Forest MetaG ECP23OM3 | ecosystem: Environmental > Terrestrial > Soil > Wetlands ... | reverse complement strand
CGGTGCTGTCGCGGCTGCGCGACGCACCGGAAGCGGCGGCGAGAATCATGCTCGGATGCCTCAAATCCGATCCGGATGCGGGCGTGCGCCGCGCCGCAGCCTCGGCGCTCGGCAATATTCAAAGCGCAACCGCCGACGCCACGGCCGCCCTCATGTCCGCAGCGGCCGACCGCTCCGACGAGTCGCTCGCGCGAGCCGCGCGCGGCGCGCTCGATCGTCTGGAGAAAAATCGGATGGAGAAACGGTGATGGCAACGGCATCGAAACGCACCGCGGCGAATGATCCGGCCGCCCGGCTCGGCGATCCGCGCGTGCGGGAGTTTGTCTCCGGCGCGCGCGTCGCCCATCTTGCGACCGCCGACGGCGCCGGCGCTCCGCACAACGTCCCGCTCTGCTACTGGTTCGACGGCGAGCGCATCTACTTCGCGATCGACGAGAAACCCAAGCGTCAAACCGGTTTGGCGCTCAAGCGGATGCGCAATATCGCGGCGAATCCGCGCGTCGCAATCGTGATCGATCACTATGAAGAAGATTGGTCGCAACTCGCGTACGTGCTGATTCGTGGACCCGCCCGCGTGGTCGAAGACCCCGAAGAATACATTGGCGCGCTCCGTCATCTGCGCGACAAATATCTGCAGTACCGCGCGATGAGTCTGACGCCGGAGAAAAATCCAATCGTGAAGGTCGAACCGGTCAGCGTGCACGCGTGGGGTGCGCGTTTCGAACCCAAGCCGAACGCCACTTAATTGAATGCGGAACCCACCGTGGGTTGCAGGGGTGACCCCTGCACCCAGTACTAAGGCCGCCCGCCGTTGGCGGGCGCGGCCCCTGCCGCGGGCGCACGGTTTCTTAATACTGGCCAGCCGTGCCAACGGCCAGGGGTGACCTCCCTCGGCTTCGCTCGGGACAGGCTCTGCACCCGCAGTGAAAAGTGAAAATAAGAAAAGATGCGGGCGGAGTTTATCCTGAGTACTCGAAGGGCCCTGTTAGAACTTTTTTTGTGTCATCCTGAGCGCAGCGAAGGAGCCCGGATTCCGCCGCGCCTGCGGCGCGGCTGATGGAAATTTGCGCGGCGTGATTGTCTGGTGCGCCGAGCTGCGCCAGCGCGAGAGCGCCGCGATCGTCGCGACGCCCACTTCCAAGGCCGAGCCGGGCGTGTCAACCATAGTTCGAACATGATTCGCGCGGTCATATTCGATCTCGACGGGACCCTCGTCGATACCGAGCCCATCCATTTCGCGGCCTTCAACGAAGTTATCCGCCCCGAAGGAATCGAAATCCCACGTGACGAATACTTCACACGGCTGATTGGACTCAACGATCACGATTGTTTCGCTGCGATCCTGCGCGAGAATCGCAAGGACGCAGGCGAGGAACATATCGCGGGCCTGATCGCGCGCAAGACCACGGTCTATCAAGCGACGGTTGCGGAACGCGAGGTTCTCTACCCGGGCGCCGAGAAGTTCGCGCGCGAATGCGCGCAACGGTTTCCGCTGATGATCGCGACCGGCACGCTGCGCGCCGAGGCCGAAGCGATTCTTCGCCGCGCCGGGCTTCGCGAGTTGTTTCTCGACATTATCGCGGCGGAGGACGTCGAGCGCGGCAAGCCCGAGCCTGACGGTTTCGTCGCGGCGCTTGGTCGGCTCGACGTTATCCTGTCGCATCGCGATCCGATCCAGGCCGACGAATGCCTGGCGGTCGAGGACACGCGGGCCGGAATCGAAGCGGCGCATCGCGCGGGCATGAAAGTGCTCGCGCTATGCCATAGCGTATCGGCGTTCGATCTGGCAGCGGCCGACGTGGTGCGCGATTCGATTTCCGGGCTTGACCTCGACGACGTAATCCACGCACTTAGAGGATGATAATGGCGGCAAAGCTGTACCAGTTTCTCGGCAGCCCGTTCTGCGCCAAGGTGCGCAAGCTGCTGGCGTTCAAGGGCGTCGAGTTCGAAGTCGTCGAGGTTGACTACCTGGAGCGAAAGGAATTGCTGATCGCCTCGGGGCAGATAATGGTGCCGGCGGTCACGCTCGAAGGCGGCGAGACGATCGTCGATTCCGCGCGAATCGCGCTGCGCCTCGAGGAGCTTTATCCCGAGCCGACGATTTTCCCCGCTGGATGGCGCGGGATGCATCTCGTGCTCGCCGATTACATCGACAACCAACTCGAGGACGCGCTGTATCGCGTCGCGCTCGCCGACGAACTCGCGATTCACATTCGGGAGGGTGCGGATCGCGCCGCGCTATGGCGTCTGATTCGCGAGCGCAAGTACGGCGCGGGTTTCGTCGATCGAACTATCGCGGAGCATTCGGCCAACTGGGAACGCGCGCGCGCCGCTCTCGCGCCGTTCGAGGAGCAACTGGCGAGCGTGCCGTTTCTCACCGGCAGGATCGGGCTGGCAGATTTCGCGCTCTATGGCCAGTTGTTCTACCTGGCGTTCACGGGCGATCTGAAAATTCCCGCCGACATGAAAAATCTGCGCGCGTTTTTCGGACGGGTCGATCGGATCAGCTCAGTGCTCGAGGAGCAGGGGTGACCCCTGCACTCAGTATTAAGGCCGCCCGCCGTTGGCGGGCGCGGACCCTGCCAACGGCTTAATACTGCGCTGCCGTCGCCACGGCCTGCTAGGCGATTTCGGTGATTGCGGTGGTCAGGAAATGGCTGAAGAGCGCGCCGCTCGAGTCCAGTGCGACATCATATAGCGACGCGGTGCGGCCGGGCACGAACGCCTGATGGCCCTCGTCGGTCAGCGCGTACACGACACAAAGCATCAGCGCCAAGTAGGGCCGCCGCGCCATCGGACCGCGGACCAGCAGCCAGAAAAGTATTCCGTACTCGGTAAAATGCGCGGCCTTGCGAATCAGCGTGTGGCATACGTCAACCGACGCGGCGCTGATTCCGGGAATCAACCATCGCAGCATCGGGTCAATAATCCTGCTGGTGTTGGCGGCGGTAAACGCCGAAGTCGAGAGAATAAAGATCAAGGCGCCCCATAAAACTACCGGGATCCATGCGCCGAGCGCAGCGGGCTCCGAGGCGCGCTGCGATAAAGATTTCGCTGCCGGCATTCAGCTGGCCGTCGTTTTCATGAGCGATGCGCGCCGGGGGTTGCGCAGTCGGAAGTCATGCGAAGATTTCGGGCGAGCGGCTTTTTCATGAAGATCGGGAACGTGTCACACTTATCAATCATCGCTTTGCGTTACCAGTGGGAACACGCGCCCGCAATCTCATAAGGAAGGCCGCGACATGGACAATCTACTGACCGTACAACGAGCCCAACCGGCGCCGCCGTGCACGATCGTAATATTCGGCGCGTCGGGCGATCTCGCCAAGCGCAAGCTGATTCCGGCGCTGTACAATCTCGCCGCGTGCGGCCAGGGCATGGTGCCCCCGAAAAGCGCGGTGCTGGGATTTGCGCGGCGCGAAATGTCGCTCGACGAGTTCCGCAATAGTGCGCACGATTGGACCACCCGGTTCTCGCGGCTGAAAGTCGATGAGGCCTGCTGGGCGGCGTTCGCCGGCGGCCTCGACTATCTATCCGGGCTCGACCATCCCGACGGCTTCGCAAAACTTAAAGTGAAACTTGAAGCTATCGAAAAAGCCCGCGGTCTCCCGCCCAATCGCGTTTACTACCTGGCGACCCCTCCCGAAGCGATTGGCGAGTCGGTCGAGCGGCTTGCCCAGGCCGGCCTGATCAATGGGCCGAATGCGCCGAACTTCTCAAGCGTCGTCGTCGAAAAACCAATCGGCCACGATCTGCCGAGCGCGCTCGAAATCAACCGCGTGCTCGTGAAGCATCTCGACGAGTCGCAGATTTTCCGGATCGATCACTACCTCGGCAAGGAAACCGTGCAGAACCTGCTGGTGCTGCGCTTCTCGAATAATATTTTCGAGCGCTTGTGGGGCAGCCGCAACGTCGATCACGTGCAAATCACCGTGGCGGAGGCGGAAGGCGTGGGCACCCGCGCGGCGTTTTACGATCGTGCCGGCGCACTGCGCGACATCGTGCAGAACCACATCCTGCAAACGCTGTCGCTGCTCACGATGGAAGCGCCGGTGTCGCTCGACGCGACGGCGATCAGGGACGCGAAGCTCAACGTGTTGCGCACGCTCCGTCCGATCAAGCCGGAGCATGCGCGCGCCAATACGGTGCGGGCGCGCTACGCCGCGGGCATCGACGCCGACGGCAAGCCGGTGGCCTGCTACATGGATGAACCGGGGGTCCCCGACAATTCGCGCGCCGAGACCTTCGTCGCGCTCAAGACGTATATCGACAACTGGCGATGGTCGGGGGTGCCATTTTTCATCCGGACCGGCAAGCGGATGAAGCGGCGGGCCAGCTCGATCTACGTGCAGTTCAAGGACGTGCCGCAAATTCTGTTCAATCGCGATTCTTCGGTTCCCGCCAACGCGCTGACGATTCGGATTCAGCCCGACGAGGGTTTTTCGTTCGACGTGATGACCAAGCGGCCGGGGCTGGACCTGGTGCTGCAACCGGTGCGGATGAATCTCAGCTACCAGACTGCGTTCGGCGACGGCGCCTCGCCCGACGGATACGAACGACTCCTGCTCGACGTGATGGACGGCGACCATACGCTGTTCCAGAGCGCGCAGTTCGTCGAGAAGTCGTGGGAGTTCGTGCAGGGAATTATGGATTCGTGGAGCGACGGCGCACGGGTGCCGATGGCCGAGTATCCGGCGGGAAGCTGGGGACCGAAAGAGGCCGACGATTTGATTGGCACGGCCGGGCGAGCATGGCATGAACCTTGACCCGGGAATTTTTTTCGCGCAGCACCGGACGCCGTTCGCGCGCCGGGGCGCCCTGCCTTGGCAAGGATGGCCGCCCTCGGCTAACATCTCTTGCGGCCCGCGGCTGCGACGGCGCAGCGCCACCAAGCAGCCTCGATGAGACCCAACACCGCTTTGAGCACCCGCGCTTTGAGGCGCGGCAGTTCGGATGATCGCGCACGCATTGGAGTTCGGCGGCAGGAGTGCCGCTTGACGAAACCATAGTTCCACCAGGATTCGGAGAGCTGCTTGGCCGACAACAACAGGGTCGTAATTATCGGCGCCAACGGCACCATGGGCGCGGGCGCGGGATGTGTATTAGCGGGGGCAGGATACAGCGTCACGCTGCTGGCGCGGACGTGCGAGAAAGCCTCCGAAGGATACGTCAACGCGCAGAACGATGCGCGCGCGGAAGCCATCGCGGAGCGGCTCTCGGTGGGCGCGTACGACACCGACCTCGAGCGCGAGGTTGGCAAGGCGCCGATTGTGTTCGAATCGCTGGCCGAAGATCTGCCGCTCAAACGACAATTTTTCGAGCTGATCGACAAGAGCCGGCGTCCCGACACGATCGTGGCGTCGGGTTCCTCGGGACTGTCGGTCGCCGAAATGGCGCGCGGACGAAGCGATTCGTTTCGCCGCAATTTCTTGGGCGTCCACCTGTTCAATCCGCCGCAGGTGATCGTCGGCACCGAAGTCATTCCAGGACCCGATACCGATCCGGCGCTGGTAAAGGGCGTCGTCGCGATGCTGACGAAACGGCTGGGCCGCAAGGTGATCGTCAGCAAAGATATGCCCGCGTTCGTCGGCAATCGGGTCGGCTTCAAGGTCCTCAACGAAACCGCGCAACTGGCCGCCGAACACGGCGTCGCGTTTATAGACTATTTGATCGGGCCGCATACCGGGCGCGCGATGGCGCCGCTGGCGACCGTCGATCTGGTCGGATGGGACGTGCACAAGGCGATCGTCAACAACGTCCATGACAACTGCGAGGACGAGGCGCACGAGTCCTTCGCGATGCCCGCGTACATGAATGCCGCGCTTCACAAGGGATGCCTGGGTGACAAGACGCCCGAGCGTGGCGGCTTCTACCGCCGCGCGGGCAAGCAAGTCTTCGTGCTCGATCCGAAGACCGGCGGGCACGAGAACTACCAGAAACCCGCGCCGATCGAATTCGTCGAAAAGATGAAACAGTTGCATCGCGTGGGCCGCTACGGCGAGGCGTTGAAGGTCCTCGCCGAAGCCAGGGGCGCGGATGCCGACGTGTGCCGCCGCGTCGTGCTCGGCTACGTCAGTTACGCGCTCAACCGCGTCGGCGAAGTGGCCGCGAGTTCAGCCGACGTGGACACGATCATGTCGTACGGCTTCAACTGGGCGCCGCCCACGGCCATCGTCGATTTGCTCGGCGCGAAGAACACGGTGGCGATGCTGCAAAAGCTGAATCTGACGGTCCCCGCGGTCGTCGAACAAGCTGCGGCAAGCGGTGCTAGAATGTTTTCCGGCGGCATACTCGAATACGGCCGGACCTTTGTTGGATGATTAGATTGAATCGCGGATAGGAGCGCGCGATGACGAAACCAGCGCCGGTGTACGTGTTGGGCGGAGCGCAAACCGACTTTGCCCGCAATTGGTCGAAAGAAGGCAAGCATTTCGTGGCCGCGATGCGCGAGGCAACTTTGGGCGCGCTCGAAGCTACCCGCATCGAACCGCGCGAAGTTGAAACTGCTCACGTCGGCAACTTCGCCGCCGAGCTGTACGCCAGGCAGGGCCATATCGGCGCATTTTTCCTCGAGATCGATCCCGCTTTCTCCGGGCTGCCGACCAGCCGTCATGAAGCGGCCTGCGCGTCGGGCTCGATCGCGTTGATCGCGGCGTCGGCCGACATCGAAGCCGCGCGCTACGACCTGGCCTGCGTGGTCGGCGTCGAACAAATGAAGACCGTCGATTCGACCACCGGCGGCGACATCCTGGGCACCGCGGCGTGGTACGAGCGCGAAGCCAAGGGAATCGAATTCCCGTTTCCGAAACTGTTTGGCCGGCTCGGCGACGAGTACGACAAGCGCTACGGCCTCAAGGATGAACACCTCGCGCACATTTCGGCGGTCAATTATTCCAACGCGAAGCGCAATCCGAACGCGCAGACCCGCAACTGGTTCATGAGCGAGAGTCACGCGCAGCACGAAAGCAAATTCAACCAGGTCATCGGCGGCCGCATCAAAGTCAGCGATTGCTCGCAAGTCACCGACGGCTCGGTCGCGCTTTTTCTCGCGTCGGAAAAATTTGCGGCCGCGTGGGCCAAGCGCAACGGCAAGACGCTCGCCGACATTCCGCGCATCCTCGGATGGGGCCATCACACGGCGGCGCTCGAATTCGACGCCAAGGTCGCCGAGAGCAGGGACAACGCCTACGTCCTGCCGCATACCCGCCAGGCAATTCTCGACGCCTTCAAGCGCGCCGGCATCGCGTCCGTCGCCGAGCTCTCGGGTATCGAGACGCACGACTGCTTCACCACCTCCGAGTACATGGCGATCGATCATTTTGGAATCACCAAGCCGGGCGAATCGTGGAAGGCGATCGAGGAAGGCGTGATCGAGCTCGGCGGCAAGCTGCCGATCAATCCGAGCGGCGGGCTGATCGGCGCGGGCCATCCGGTCGGCGCAACCGGCGTGCGCCAGATGCTCGATTGCTACCGGCAGATAACCGATAGCGCGGGCGACTACCAGGTCGAGGGTGCGAAGAAATTTGCGATGCTGAACCTCGGCGGCAGCGCCACCACCAGCTGCGCGTTCATCGTCGGCAAGTAAGCGCGGCGATTGATCTGCTATCTGATTAACGTCGAAGTCGATTCGGCGACGTCGGTCACCATCCTGCCCGTCGGCAAGAAGGTTCCGGCCGCGGTGTTGTAGAGGTCGGCCCAGTTTGATCTGCCCCCGGCGATCAGCGCGTTGCCGTTCTTGAGCACGGTTGCGGTCGCGCCGGCGTGGACGTTGTTCATCGAGCCAATGGCGGAAAAAGTAGCGTGCGCGGGATCGAAAAGCTCGGCGCTGAGCAGAAATTCCGTTTCGCTGCTCTGACCGCCTGCGATCAGCACCCGGCCGTTGGCCAGCAATACCACGGCTTGGAGCGTGCGCGCGGTGGTCATCGCGCCTACCGGTGAGAACGTCGCAGTTTGAGGATTGAAAACTTCCGCGCTGTCGCTCGGCGCGCTCACGTCGCCGCCACCCGCGATAAGCACGCTGCCAGCGAGCCTACCCGCGACGACGCTCGGTGAAAGCCAGGTGGCGCTGTGATTCTCGCGCGGTGTACTCATCCTGCCCGTCGATGTGAACTGCCCAGCGACCGGGTCGTAGAGTTCAGCCGTGGCGACATCGCCGCCGTTCTCATCGCTGGTACCGCCTGCGATCAGCACGTCTCCCGCCAGCGGACCGCTAGCGAGCAGCGTGGCCGAATGGCGGGCGCGCGTCGCCTTCATCGCGCCGGTCGCGGTGAACTTGCCGGTGGCAGGATCGTACAGTTCCGCGCTCCTGAGAGTGGATCCGTTTGCGGCGGTGGTGCCTCCCGCGATCAGCACTTTGCCATCCGCCGGGCAGTCGCATCCGGAAATCAGCGTTGCCGTATGCTCGGCGCGGGCGGTGTTCATCTTCGACGCAGCCGCCGAAAATGTTCCACTGACCGGATCGTACAATTCAGCCGACAACAGCGAGCGGCCCGAGGGGCCTACGCCGCCCGCGACCAATATTTCGCCGCCGGGCAACACGGTCGCAGTGTGATCCGCGCGCGCGTCCTTCATTGGTGACGCGGCTGCGAACGCGTTGGTGGCCGGGTCGAAAAACTCTGCGCTCGAGAGTGCGAATTGCCCGTTACCCTGCCCGCCCGCCAGCAGTACGAAACCGGAATGCGACGGATCCACATCGGGTTGTCTGGCCAATGGATGGCCGCCCGGGTTTGAGATAACCGGAGAATTGGACCCGCCGCCCGAGCTCATCGCAATCCGCCCCGGAGCTTGCGAGTTGGCGCCGGTGACAGGAGCCGCGCTGCCCTGAACGCTCCACACGCCTCGCGGCGGGGCGCCAGGATTTTCGCGCGGCGGTAAATCCGGAACCATCACGACCAGCGTCGTGTCGCTGGATTTCCTTTCCGGTGAAGGCGGCGCAGAGCCGATCTGTTGCGACGCCGCACCCGCGGCCGGAGATGCGCGCCGCACCTTGGTTGCCGCGGCGGATGTTCCCAATCTCGATGTCGAATCGTCGCCCTCGGAGTGTATCGGCGCCGACGCTATGGAAACGAAACGAGGACGAGGCGCCTGGCCGCGATCGACTGCGATCAACACGGCAACGCAACTCCCGGCGATCACTCCGCCGGCAAGCAGCGCATCGCGGATCAGCGGTCGGTCTCTCAAACCAGCCATCGCAGCAATCCCCTCGCGTGCGATTCCCCCGATGGGTATGGGCGGATAGTAGTACGAATTCCGGCTATGCGGAAGACAGAGGCCAACCCCTGCCAGCGAGCAAGGAGGAAAATATAAAGGCGGAGCTTTCCCTGGGCACTTCGATGCTGGAAGGGTCAAGCGGCGAGTAGCAGCGCCGCCTCAATTTTGCGCGCGTTCTCCAGGCGCGGTGCGCGTAGCCGGGAAGAGCTTCACGACACGCGTCAAGCTGGCATACGAGGTGGAGCGGCACCTGCCGGGTTTATTTGGGCGCGCGCGCGTGATGAAATCTTTGTCAGGATCGAAGGCGCGCTGCGGGAAATCATTAGCGTGGAATCGGAAAATATTCGCCGTCACGAGGCGCTTGATTCGCGCGCGCCGGCGCGGTCGGCGCCCGCGGTCATGCTCGAGCCTCCGCCGGGCCGCATCCTGGTCAAGGAGGTCAACTGGCTGGGCGACCTCGTGATGAGCACGCCGGCGCTGCGGGCAATCCGCCGCGCGTGGCCGGGCGCGCATCTCGCGGTGCTGATCAAGAAGGAACTGGCGAGCTTCTTTGACGGGGCCCGATGGCTCGACGAGGTGATACCGTACTCGGTCGGGCGCGGTCTTTCCGGGTTTTTCGATCGGCGCAGAATTGTCGGAGAAATCCGCTCGCGGCGATTCGACCTGGGAGTGTTGTTTCCGAACAGTTTCGAGTCGGCGCTGTGGATCGCGATGGCCGGAATCCGGCGACGCGCCGGATTTGTCGCCGATGCGCGCGGCGCGATGCTGACGCTGAAAGCGTCGCCGCCGCCCGAAGCGGTTACCGGCCACCAGGTGAATTATTGGCTCGCGATGGTGCGCGCGACGGGCGTTTGCGTTGCCGACACCCGCGCCGACGATCTCGCAATCGACGTCCACGGACCGCATCGCGAGCGGATGCGCGAATGGCTGGCGGCGAATCGCAAGCGTCCCGGCCGTCCGCTCTTTGCAATCGCTCCCGCGGCGGCCTACGGACCGGCCAAGGAATGGCCCGCGGACAGCTACGGCGCGCTGATCGATTTGCTCGCGCGGCGCGAGGACGCCGAAGTCGTCCTGGTTGGCGCGTCGTCGGAGCGCGCGAAGTGCGAAGATGTTGCGGCGGCGAGCAAATCGGGCGCGATGATCGCGGCCGGGCACACCAACGTCGGCGAGCTGATCGCATTGTTGTCGCTGTGCGACGGGTTCATCGGCAACGATTCAGGATGCATGCATCTGGCGGGCGCGCTGGGGATCCCTACCGTCGCGATTTTCGGATCGACCAATCCCGGTCGCACCGGGCCGCTGGGGCCGAAGACGCGCGTGATTTACCGCAAGCTCGAATGCAGTCCGTGCCTGGCGCGCACCTGCCGCTTCGGTCATTACAACTGCCTGACGCAAATCGAACCGGCGGAGCTTGCCGGCGCAATCCTCGCGATGCGCGCGACGCGTTGAATACTCAAGACTGAAAACTTTCATTCACCGGAAAACCAGGGCATCAAGATGAAACTCAAGGAACTCGCATCGAAGCTGGGACTCGAAATCCGCGGTGACGGCGGCGTGGAGATTTTCGCGCCGGCGCCAATCGAGGCCGCCGGTCCCGGCATGATCGTCTTCGTCGCCAACGCGAAGTACGCCCCCGCGCTGCAATCCAACGTATCGGCGGCGATCACTACCGCCGAGCTTGGGGCGGGCGCGAAGTGCGCGACGCTGGTCAGCGCGAATCCATACGCCGACTTCGCCCGCGTGCTCGAGATTTTCTTTCCGCCGTACCGCCCCGCGCCGGGGATCGATCCGCGGGCTTCAGTGGCGCCCGATGCGGCGATCGGTCCGCACGCGTCGATCGGCGCGTCGGCGGTAATCGGTGCGGGCGTGACGATTGGCCGCGACGCGGTGATTCATCCGAACGTCACGATCTACCCCAACGTGCGCATCGGCGATCGCTTCACCGCGCACAGCCAGGCCTCGATTCGCGAAGGCACCGTGATTGGAAATCGCGTGACGATTTTGAACGGCGCGGTAATCGGCGCCGACGGCTTCGGGTTCGTCGAGGAAAAGGGCGATTTGATCAAGATTCCGCAAGTCGGCGGCGTAATAATCGAGGACGATGTCGAGATCGGCGCGAATTCGACGGTCGATCGCGCGATGATGGGGGCGACGGTGCTGCATCGCGGCGTGAAGCTCGACGACCAGGTGCATATCGGCCACAACTGCGAAATCGGCGAGTACTCGCGATTCTCGGGCCACGTGGGAATCTCGGGCTCGACCCGAATCGGCAAATGGTGCCTGTTCGGCGGACAGGCCGGATGCGCCGACCACGTGACGATCGGCGATCGCGTCATGGTCGTGGCCAAAGCCGGCATCCACAACGACTTGAAGGACGACGCGATCGTCTCGGGCATCCCCGCGGTGGACGTGCGCAAGTTCCGCCGCTACGCCGTCGTGCTGACGCGGCTGCCTGAAATAATTCGGCGAGTGCGCGCGCTGGAGAATCACGTCGGCATCGGCAACAACGAGGCGTAATAATCGGCGGCCGGGTAAGGCGGCGGGGAATCCTGAATCGCGAACATTACAGGCTTGCAGGAGAAATGCGATGGAGAAAAAATATATCAATCCTGATACGTTGCTCGCGCCGCGCGGCTATACGCACATCGTGACGATCGCGGGCCCGGCAAAGTTGATTTTTATTTCGGGCCAGGTGGCAGTTGACAAGGAAGGCAAGTTGGTAGGGCCGGGAGACTTGAAGACCCAGATTCGCCAGGCGGCAAATAATCTGAAGGCCGCGCTCGCGGCTGCAGGAGCCACCGCGGCCGATATAGTCAAGACCAATACTTATATCGTTAACTACAAGCAGTCTGACTATTCCGCGATGCGCGAGGCGCGCTCCGAACTGTTCCCCGATGGCGAGCCGCCGGCCTCGACGCTGGTCGGCGTGACGTCGCTGGCGGTCGACGGACTGATGGTCGAGATGGAAGCGATCGCGGCCGTGAAGTGAGCCGCTGCGTGTCGCGACTCGGCGAATGTGAGAACTAACAGAAAACTGCCACTATGTTTATAATTCCTTACACTTTGACGCGCTCGAACAGTCAGAGTAAACGATAGTGTGCGTCCGTGAGGTTGCCGGCGGCGGGGAGCTTGACTCGCGGCGGTGAGATACCCGCAAATGATGGAAGAATATAATGCCGGCAGACGCGCAAACGCTCGTTATATCTCATCAGGGGATGAGACTTTGAAGAATCGGGGAAAGAGACGATGAACAGTATCGAGGAACACTATCGCGCGGCGACCGAAAAATCCGCGCAACTCAACAAGCGCGCCGAGCGCGTGATGCCCGGCGGGGACACCCGCACCTCCACTTACTATCGGCCCTACCCGCTCACGCTCAAGCGCGGCGAAGGTCCTTTCGTTTGGGACGTTGACGGCAACAAGTACATCGATCTGATTGGCAACTACACCAGCCTGGTTCACGGCAACGCTTATCCGCCGATCGTCGAGGCGGTGAGCAAGGCGGTTCGCGACGGCAGCTCGTGGCCGGCGCGATCGGAGGCGCAGATCGAGCTGGCGACGCTGCTGTGCGAGCGGGTCGAATCTGTGAATCGCGTGCGATTTTGCAATTCAGGGACGGAGGCCGGGATGCTCGCGGCACACGTCGCGCGCCGCCTGACCGGCCGCAAGCTCATCCTGATGGCGCGCTACGGCTATCATGGATCGTACGACGATTTGGAAGTCGGGCTGGCCGGCCAGGACGGCGAGCGCACGATGCTCGCCGACTTCGGCGAGGCGACTGTGTTCGAGGCGCTGCTGTCCGAGCGCGGCGCGGAGATTGCGGCGGTGTTTCTCGAGCCGATCCTCGGCTCAGCGGGCGTCGTGGAGCCGCCGGCCGGATTTCTCGGGCGGGTTGCCGAAGCGGCGCATAGCGCGGGTGCGATGTTCGTCGTCGATGAGGTGATCACGCTGAGGCTGGCCGAAGGCGGCGGGCAGCAGATTTTCGACGTCAAGCCGGACTTGACCATGTTCGGAAAGATGATTGGCGGCGGATTTCCGGTCGGAGCGATCGGCGGCAGCGAAGAAGTGATGTCGGCGTTCGACCCGCGCAATCGCGGCAGGATTTTTCATTCAGGCACTTTCAACGGCAATCCGGTCACCTGCGCGGCTGGCGTCGTGTCGGTGCGCGAACTCACGCAGGCCCGAATCGACAAAATGGCCAAGCAGGCCGAGCGGCTGGCCGCCGAGCTGGCGCGCGCGGCGCGTCAGGCGGGGCTGCCGTTTTCCGTGCGGCACTATGGATCGCTGATGAACCTGTTCTTTCTCCAGGAGCCGCCGCCCGCGACGATCGCACGCGAGGACGCCCGCGCGATCGCCAGCTTCCATCTGGCCGCCCTCAATCAGGGTTTGTTTCTCGCACCCAGCGGGATGATCGCGCTCTCGACTGTGATCACTGACGAAGTCCTGAGCGATATTTGCGCGCGCGCGGCAAAGGCGATGGCCGACGTCGCGCAGGCCGGCGAGTAGCGGCAAGCATCGGCGTCTCAGTGCGGGAGGCGTGCGCGGCAAGTCCGCGTGCGCCTCCGCATTTTTCACTTTTTCACTTCTTCACTGCCCGGAAATGCCGTTCACGGTTCACGCCGCCTTCAGTTCCGACGTGCAATGCGGGCATCGCGTGGCGCCAAGCGCAATCGCGCTCAGGCAATATGGACACTCCTTGGTGGTGGGTGGCGCGGGCTTTTCGCCAACGAGGTGATTCACCCATTTGACGAGTAAAAAGACCGCGAACGCGATTATCACGAAGTCGATGATCGTGTTGATGAACAATCCGACGTTCAGCGTCGGTGCGCCCGCAGCCTTCGCTGCCGCGATGGTCGGGTAATGCTTCGACGAAAGATTGATGAACAGGTTTGCGAAATCGACTGCGCCGAGCGCCAGGCCGATCGGCGGCATAAGAATGTCAGTGGTAAACGAGGTTACGATTTTCCCGAACGCGGCGCCGATTACGAAGCCGACGGCGAGATCGATTACGTTGCCCTTGATCGCGAACTGCTTGAACTCTGAGAGTATCGACACGATGCGCCCTCCGTTAGCCGGACAGATTGGTGAGGAGCCTCGCTTACCAAAGCATCGCGGCGCGCCGATGTAAAACGGCTCAAGCTCGGGTCCGGCTCATTTCCCGGTACCCTGCAATTGGATCACCTGGTTCGCATTTCCCGCGTTGTCAAAGATGGTAACCGCAGAGGACACCGCACCCTGCGATGCCGGAGCGAATTCCACGTTGAGCATGCACTTTTCCCTCGGCAGCAGTTGCGCGGGGCAGTTCGTAACACTCGCCGGAAACCCAAATACCTGCGGGCTGGTCGCCGGCACCGTCATCATCGGCTTCCCGAAGGCGATCGGCGATCCCTTCTTGGCCGGATTGCTGAGCGTCAGCGTTACGCTTTTGAGCTTCCCCACTTTCACTTTGCCGAAATTCCCCGCCGTCGGTGTGACGTTCAGCCACTTGGGAACCTCGGTCGGCGTCGAGGTGGGTGTCGGTGTAGCCGTTGCTGTCCGTTTGGCAGTCGCAGTGGGCGTCGCAGTCCGAGTGGGGGTCGCAGTCGGGGATGCCGACGACTTAGGTGTGGCAGTCGGAGTGGGCGTCGGTGCAGCCGCGCCGAATGCCATCACGAGGTTTAGGGCATTGACGGTCCCGATCCCGGTGGCAAAATTCCATCCGACTGTCGCCGGATACGCGGGATAAAACCCCGAGTCCGAGGTGGACAGCACGCCATTGGCGCCCGATGGCGCGTAACAGTCCAGTGTGCCGGTGCAGTTCAGGTCCATATCGCCCTGGGTCACGTTGTAGAAAATGCACGAACTGGCGACACCGTTGCCAAGCGTGGAGTTGCACGCGGCGCTGCCGGTCGTGCCGTACTCGGTATTGGCAAGCGCGTAGTAGCTGGGATTCGGATTACCTTGACGGCTCCCGGTCCTTTGGTCTATCAGCGCCTGAATCGCGGCCATTATCGGCGCGGCGAACGACGTTCCGCCGAATCCAGCCCACGTATCGGGCGCAGCCAGGCAGGAACTACCGCCCTTGCTCACGTCTGAATAGCAAGCCACATAGTAGTGGCCCCAGACTCCGTTGGCGGCGAACAACGAGAGGTCGGGGATATCGCGCACGCCGTCGCTCGGGTCGCCGAGCACCGATTGCCAGCCAGGCTTGGGATATCCGGCGCAGCTGCCGCTGACGACGCCACTGTTCGACGGCGTTCCAGTAGCGCAGCCGCTCGGGCCGCCGCTGCCCGCGACGGTGTTCAGGAAATCCCATTCGCCCCGCGAGCTGTTGCAGAAGCCGCTCGAGCCGTACGCGGCGCTATAGCCGAGGTAGCTGGAGATCAGCCCGCTGGCGCACGAATCGTCCCAGGGAATTTCCGGAATGTAGGATAGCGCCGAGCCATAAGTCGTCCCGTTCGCGGAACTCCAGTAAGTGCTGTTCGTGCCCGCGTAACTATCGCCGAAATCCGTGCCGCCCACCGACACATTATACGGCGTCGAGGTTAATCCGCTGACTCCTATGCCGCGGATCGCATAGGCCGAGCCGTAGTCGCAACTTGCCGCGCCCTCGTCGCCCGACGACACGAACACCGACACACCCGCGGCGACGGCCTGCTGATACAAAGAATTGATCGACGCGTTTTGCGCCGCGCCGCTCGCCACTTCGCACTCGCCATAGCTGATGCTCACGATCGCCGGTGGCGTTCGGGAGGCGTTGAGCAGGTTCTGCAGCGCGATGAAGCCGCCGAACGTGGCGGTGTCGGCGCACGAGGCCAGCTCGATGGCGGCGTTGGGAGCCCCGGCGCTCGCCCATTCCACGTCGATGGCCGCCTCGGCGTCGTCGCCATTGACGCCCGGGTCGGTGCAGTTGTTCGGATCGCTGCTAGGCGGATGTACCTGCGTGAGGGTGCCCTCCGGGTAGGCGCTTGCAAGGCCGAATGTTGTGCGGAAGGTCGTCCAGTCCGCAGTGCTGTAAACGTCGCTGTCCTCGATCACCACGATCGTCTGCCCCTGGCCCGAATAACCCGCCGCAAACAACGGGTTGAAGTCGTAGATGGTGGCCAGGTCCGCAGGTACGACCGGTTGCGTGCCGCTATCGACGGTGTATGCGGGACGCGGCTGATTCATCGCGCGGGGTCTGAAGTCGTTGAGCGACACGACGCCGACCACCGCCGGCGCCAGCGCCGCGGGAATCCGCGGGTCGCTCATGTTGGCGATGTGCTTCTCACCATTCACTTCGAGATTGTGAATTTCGGTATGCAAGGCCTCCCGCACCTGGCCGGCCGTCCCGGTAAAATCGATCACGATGCGGTTGGGATACACCGCATTGACGGTGAGGCCGTGCGATTGAAGCCAGCCCGTGATCTTCGCGAGGTCCTGGCCGGCCAGTCCGTAGCGCTCTCCGAACTCCTGCGCGGTCAACCAGTGGTGGTAGTTGGGCGATTTTGGGTCCTCGAGTTCATCTAGGTATTTTTCAAGTGCTTGCTCCTGCTCGGGCGCGCGTCGCAACTGGAGCATCAGGTGATCCATCGCAACATCGTCCGCAACCGCGCCGCGATCGTTGGCCGCCGTCGCCTCTGGACGCGTATTGCCCGCCAGCGTGATCAGCTCATTCTTGTCGATCGCGGCGGTGATGAGCGGCGGCGTTCGCGAGCCGGCACTGAAGGCGGCCCCGCCGCACGTCAGCAGTATCAAGGCACAGGTAGCGGCAAGACTCACGCGTTTGAAATGCCCATTCATTGAGTTGCCCCCCCTGGGACAGCAAGATCGAGCTGCAAAGTTGTTAGCCGGCGCTTTTCATTCGCATTCCTCCCGCAAAGCACCACTCGTGCCGTCGGATTAACGTTCCGATGGTTACCGCATACGCGGCAATCTGTCCCAAGCTGAGTGCGGATTGTCCGCTGCCGACTGCGAACTGTCCGCTTATGACTGCGGACTGTCCGCTTATGACTCTAACCGGGAATACGCACGGCTCAGCCGCGGCAGCCCCTTGCGCAGGACAACTCGCCGGAGCGGATATCGGCGTTCTGAACGATTTCGTGGAGCGCCGAAGTAAAACGACCACCGAGGCGCGGCGGTCTGGGAGTGAGGAACTCGAAAAGAGTTCAGTGCTGCATTCAAACGGGCGCCGGCAAGGCCGGCTTCGAGATTCTCGATTTCAGCCTGTCGCATCCCAGCCCAAGCCATTACCCGCCTTGCCCCATGGCAGATCCGCTGGTAGTAGAGCGACAGTTTCGCCCACAGCGCGAGGCAACGCGTGCTTCAATGAAATTGCGCGGGTTACCGCTGGTTGGTCGCCTCTTGATCGCCTTCATCCTGTGTTCGCTATTCGCGAGCAGCCAAATCGCAGCGTTGGCTGGCGAGCAACCGAGCGGCCAGCCGGCAGAGGTCGGGTCGAAGCCCGAGGAGAAAGAGAAACACCCGTGCAGAGAACTTGAGCTAAAGCCGAAAAGCCTCGAGTTCGGACACGTAGAGGTAAACGCGTCTGAAACACTGACGATCACCGCGACTAATCCCTCCGACCTGTACACCGATGATGTCGACTCCAGCGTAGAACCGTACCCAACTTTCTCCGGCTCCTCGGGGAGCTCTGTCCAAATCGGCCCGGGAAAGACCTACGAAGAAACCATCACCTTCGCCCCGCGAGCTGAGGAGAAATACAAGGGCAGAGTGCGGTTCGATATCGAAGGAGGATGTCGCAGCCAAATGGTGAAAATCTCCGGCAGAGGTGTCGGTATCGCGGCCACGCCTACTCGCACGGCGACGACAACGCCGACCCCGACGCCGACCGCCACTGGCACTGCGACCGCAACGGCGACCAAGACTGCGACAGCTACGCCGACCCCGACTCCCACCGCGACGCCGACTACCGCCGCTTGGCCCATGTTCGGACACGACGCGGCGCACACGGCGCGAAGCCAGTTCTATGCCGGCAAGGATCTGGGCGCTCTCACGTGGTCATTCGTCCCACCGAGTGGGGATGTCCTGGAGGGAGAAGCGGCGATCGGTGATGACGGCACAATCTAAGTCGGCGGCGGTAACGGTCTGTACGCGGTGAATCCTGCTGATGGGTCAGAAAAATGGCTGTTCACGACGCCCGGTCCACCGCAAAGCTCGCCGGCAATCGGGGCCGATGGAACCATTTATATCGGCGATAGCGAAGACAATCTTATTACCGGCTCGCCGGCCAGCCATCTCTTTGCGGTGACAGATGGAGGAGGGCAAGGCCTCGTCAGTGAGGACTGGGCGTTCACCGCCAATTCTCATGTATTTACGCCTACAATTGGAGCCGATGGAACTATTTATTTTGCATGTTACCTCGGCGACACGAATCTTTACGCGATCAATCCCACCGGGACCGAGAAGTGGGCGTCGTCCTTCATCTCTCCTCCCGGGTTTCCGGTGATCGGGCCAAGTGGAACGATCTACGTGATGGGACAGACGAATCTGGGCGTGCCCACTGGCCCGGTTGTTGAGGGGATCATCGCGATAGATCCGGGCACCGGTGCTCAGTCGCTGTTCCTCTCTCCCGGCGGTTACCCTTATGTAATCGACGGGGCCGGTACGATCTACTTTGTCGCAGGCGACAATGTCAGCGCGGCGAGTCCGGGGGGCACTATATTGTGGACATTCGTGACCGGAGGGATACCGCAAGGTTTCGGGCTCGACACCATTGGCGATATCTTGTTCGGTGACCAGGACCAAACTTTTCGCGCGGTTAAGACTGACGGTACACTCAGGTTTTCGGCCTCGAGCTTTTGCGAAGTGGCCGGCATCTGTCAGCCGGCGATCGACTCCGCGAGCGACATTTACTTGGGCGCCAACATAAGCAATTTCGACGGATTGACTCCATCCGGAAGTGTCCAGTGGTCGTCCTCATTCGGCGGGAGCGAGCCGGCGATCGGAGCCAACGGGACGGTTTACGCGGTCGTGCAGGGCGGCCCCCTCGAGGCGTACGGACTCGGGGCGCCGCCGTAATCGCCACATCGAGCAGGCTCGCACCTTGATGGCTTGGCGTGACAGTTGGGTTTGACTCGACCAACGTCGACAGATGCACGCCGTAGACGTCGGTTCGCGCGAGATCGGGAGAGAAATTACAGGATCGATACGACAGACGACGACGCAATTTGGGTCATGCCTGCGTTCGCTGCTGCCATTACTGTCCCAAACATGATCACTCCGCAAAGAATCGCGGCAAAGATGAATCCAGCGGTTTTCATGTTCATTCCTCTAACCAGGAATACGCACCGCGGGACCGCCGGTTACGCGAAAAAAACCCTTTGCGCTTGGGGATTATGCGGCGGGATCGAGGATATCGGCCCTGCCCTGCGGATCTTTCGCGTCGCCCTGGATGCCTCAACCCCCAGCCGTGCCATGGCGAACGTCGGTAGCCAGGCCGAGCTTCTCGAGCGCCAGGATGACCACGTAACCGGCGTCGGGCTGGCGCCAGTTCCATCCCAGACGGGCGGAACCGGGGCGCGCGTGATGGTTGCGATGCCAGTTCTCGCCCTGCAACAGATGCATCAGCGCGAGCCATTTTACGTTGCGGCTGGAATCCTGGCCCACCGTGATGCCCGGTTCGGTGTGGCAAACGCTGTTGACGAAGCATTGCGCGTGCAGTGCGAAGCACAAGCGGATCGCGCCCAGCCAGAAAAACGCGGCCGGACTGAAATACAAACCGCCGAGGTATGACAGCGCGAGGATCGGCGTCTGGAACCATCGCCAGGCCTGATACGAAACTCCGCTGAGATCGGGGCAGTAACGATCGACGGGCATCTCGCCAGCCTGCCAAAGCCATCGTAGATGCGCCCACCAGAAACCGCCCCAAATCGGACTCGAGATGTCGTCCGGGGTGTCAGCCTTGGCGTGATGCAGGCGATGGCCGGCGGCCCAGGTGGTCGGCGCGCCGGAACCGTTGAACATCGCGAAGAAAATCAGCACTCCGCGCGCCCATGGATTCAGCGTGAGCGAGCGATGCGCGATCGCGCGATGGTACCCGACCGTGGTGCCCAATCCGCCGATGAATACCAGCGCTATCGCGCCGAGCAACACGCGCCATCCGGGAATCGGATAAAGCACGAGTCCAATCGCGGCGGTAATATGAATGAGGCAAATCCAGAACAGGATCGAAAGGTCCCGCCCCGAGGAGGCGTGCCACCATGGCATCTCCCACGGCGGGATCTTTGTGGTCTTCTCTGTCGTGTTCGTCGTCGTGAAAGCTGCTGCCATTCGTCTCCCCACCAATCTTGTTAGCCCACACCACCGCACACGCCTGTTTGGCTGCACGGATGATGATGCTTCCGGCGGCCGGCGCGCGTGTGTGCGCATTCCTGGCTGCCGCCCGCATCAGCACATTTTCACTTTTTCACTTATCACCGGGATGCCTTCGATTGTAAGGCGGAGAGCGGAATGTGCTGGCCGTCGCGGTCGATAGACACTACAGGATACTGACGCTGTGCGCTACCTCCGATTGCATGAACACGGCCAGGCGCGCGTTGCCCACCTTCACAAATCTTTCACCGCTAAGCCGGGAAGATCAGCGCTACCGAGTCATCGCGAGGCCGACTAGTCCGCCGCCCAGCACCAGCCATGCGGAATTCACCCGATAACGAATCAGGATGAACGCGCTCGAGGCCGCGAGAATCATCGTGGTGACGTCAACGATGGCGGCGCGAGCCAGAAACAACGTCACCGCCGCCATCAACGCCCACGCGCCGACGTTGACCCCGTCGAGAAACGCGCCGGCCAGCGCAGAGCGGCGCAGATGAGGGATCAGCGGTCCGCTGATCGAGACGAAGAAAAACGACGGGATAAAAATGCCGAGCGTCGCGACCACGGCGCCGCGAAACCCACCAAGCAGGTAGCCGATGAATGTCGCGGTCGTGAACACCGGCCCTGGCGTCACCTGGCCCACCGCGACGGCGTCGAGCAACTGCGCCTCGCTGAGCCATCGCAGTCGATCGACCAGGTCGGTGCGGATGAACGCCAGCAATACGTAGCCGCTGCCGAACAGCACCGCGCCGACCTTCAGGAAGAACAGGAACAGGGTGATAAGACTGAAAGGGACGGCGGCCACGGTCGCGGCGAGCGCGGCGCCTTTCACGCCGGACGCACGGGTGGCAACGGTCGGGATTGCGGCGATCGTCGCGCGCGCACTGCCTGGATCTTCGAAGGCGCGAATCGCCAGCATCACGATTCCGCCGCCGAGCAGGACGATCATATCGTTGACGTCGAGCATCGACGCGGCCAGCCCGATGATCGCGATCGCAGCCAGCAGGCGCGACTTGATCGCAGTGCGGCCGAGTCCCCACAGCGCCTGCAACACGACCGCGATGATCACGGGCTTGACGCCGTAGAGGAGACCGACCGCCTGGGGCATCGTGCCGAATCGCACGTAAGCCCTTGCGATGATCAACACGATCGCGGCGGCCGGGAAAATAAAGCACGCGCCCGCGACGACGAGGCCCGCGAATCCTGCCCGCAGTTGACCGATGTGAATCGCCATCTCGGTCGAGTTGGGGCCGGGAATCAGGTTGCAAACGCCGAGCATGTCGAGGAAGCGCGCGTGCGTCATCCATCGCCGGCGGCGAACGACCTCGTCCTCCATCATCGCGATGTGCGCGGCCGGACCGCCCATCGCGATCGTACCAAGTCGAAGAAACAGCCCGGCGAGCTCCCGGAGCGCATCGCGGCGCGCCGCGGGATTGCCGCTGGTTGGCGGCTCGGTGACTTGGGGAATCGATTCGTCCATGCGACTGCGGATCAGCTGATCACGAATCGCGGGCGTATTCCAGCGGGCGCGCTTTGTCATTGGCGACAGCCTGCGATATGGATCGAACCACTATGCCATCACAAGTGAAGCAGCGGGTTGTACGCGCCTCGAACCTGAATTTCACGGTGCTCGAGATGGGCGACTCAGAAGGTCCGCTGGTGCTGTGCCTGCACGGCTTCCCGGACACCGCTCATTCGTTCCGCCATCAGATGCCCGCGCTGGCCTCGGCGGGATTCCACTGCGTCGCGCCCTTCATGCGCGGCTACTCGCCGACCGAGCCCGCGCCCGACGGCCGCTACGATTCGCCGGCGCTGTCGGAGGACGCGCTCGCGCTGATAGCGGCGCTTGGCTACAAGGACGCGATCGTGTTTGGCCACGATTGGGGCGCGGTCGCGGCATACGGCGCCGCGGCGGCATCGCCTGATCGCGTAAGCCGGCTCGTCACCGCGGCAGTCCCGTATGGCTCGAAATTTTTCGAGGCGCTGGTGACCAACTACGCGCAGCAGCGCCGCTCCTGGTACATGTTCTTTTTCCAGACGAAAATCGCCGAGGCCGCGGTCAGTTTCAACGACTTCGCGTTCCTGGAAAAATGTTGGGCCGACTGGTCGCCGGGCTGGAAATGGGCGCCCGACGACATGGAAGCGCTCAAGCGATGCTTTCGCGCCAAGGGCACGCTCGAGGCGGCCATCGGCTACTATCGCGCGACGCTCGGGCCGGTGCTCAGCATGCCGGCCGATCTAAAAATGCTGGCGCCCGCGATGAACATACCGATTAACGTGCCCGCGATGATGCTTCACGGGCGCGACGACGGATGCATCGGCGCGGAAACGCTCGACGGGATGGAGAAGCTGTTCCCGAAGGGATTGAAAATCGAGGTCGTGCCGGGGGCCGGTCATTTCGTGCATCAGGAGCGCCCCGATCACGTCAATGAACTGATTCTCAAGTTCCTGAAATCCTGAGCGCCGCGGATTTACCTCTCCTCCAACTGGTTCTAGCAGGCCGTTAGGCCGGATCTTTTCTTAACACCGGGGGCAGCGGTCACCCCTGCTCACCTCTGCCGTCGCGTAGTCGTGAAAAGATGCGCTGCGCAGATTTTCGCGTCTTCTCACTGCGGGTGCAGGGGCCGCAGCCCCTGCCGCCCACCGCGCAGGTGAATCTTCTGTCCCGCGCGGACTCTGCCATCGCGTAGTCGCGAAAAGATGCGCTGCGCAGATTTTCGCGTCTTCTCACTGCGGGTGCAGGGGCCGCAGCCCCTGCCCAAGGAGGTGCGGAACCCATGGTGGGTTCCGCATTCAATTGAGTGATTTACCCTTCCCCCGCGCCGGACTCGCGCGTCGAGTCGGCGGGCGGCGCGGCCTCGGCCGCGTCACCCCTGCCTGCCGGCGGCGGAGTGCGGATCAACCCGTAAGCCGTCACCGCGAAGCAGACGGCCAGATTGATCGAAGCAGCCGCGATTAACGCCAAGCTCGGATGATCGGGAAAATATGACGAGGTGTCGCTGAGATGCTTGATGTAGATAAGGTTGAACAGGAACGTCGCGCTTACGACGGCGAAGATCGAAGTGAGAAAGCCGCTCTCCAGCGCGATCGGAATCAGAAATACCAGGGGGTAGTACAGATATCGCTCATGCATCCGGGGCGCGAACATGAAAAATCCGAATAGCGCGACGAAAATCGCGAGCATCGCGCCGCGAGCGGACCGCGCGCGCCAGATCAGATACGACGCGATCAGGTAAACGGCGCACGTCAGCGAAAGCCCCAGCGCGCTGTACGAAACGCCGCCGATGACTTTGTCGGTGTCGGGCGTGCCCATCCCGCCGATCAACCCCATGAAATTGAACGCGCCGACCGATGCGTCGCTGAATCGCGTGCCGAGATCCTTGTATACGTTGATTATCCAATCCCACGAATGTCCGAGTTGATACGGCATGATTCCAAGCGCAATCGTGCCCAGGAATGCGCCCGCGGACCATCCGCATTCGCCGACTCCCGCGTTGAACAGCGTCCACAGTCCCAGCGGCGGCGTGAATGCGATCGCTTGCGGCTTGGCCAGGATCGCGATCGCGGCCGCACTCCATCCCAGCCGATAGCGGCCGGTCAGGATCAGGATCGCGGCGGCGATCATCGGCAGCGCGACGATCGAATCGCTCTGTCCCCATACCACCGTATCGAAAATAAGCGCCGGATTTAGCGCGAACAGCATCATCACCACGAGGGCGCGCAAGCCGCGTCCGTCGCGCCACGCCGCAAAGTACAGCGTCAGACCGATAAAAAGATCGGCAATCAACGGCGGCGTCTCGACGATCACGCGGAAACCGTTTGCGGCCGGCTCGATCAACCTGCCGATCCATCCTGAGAGCCACAGCAGGTACAGCGACCCGGGCGGATAGGCGTCAACCGGCAGACCGGGATCGTAAATTCGCGAGGGGCCCAGAACGGCGGCCAGCAACGCGCGATTGGTCTTCGCCCAGATGTCCCAGTAGAAGCCGGTGAAATGAAATAGCGCGGCAAACTTGACCGCGGTGATCGCGAGCATGAGGCCGGCAGGGAGCATCCACGCCGATCGCCCGGCCGCAAGCCCGGGCCGCCAGATTGTGCCGAGCGCCCAGCCCAGCAGCCCCAGCAGGATCAGGCCGGATACTACGCCAGTCGCACGGATCGAAACTCTATTATCCGGCTGATGTATCTGGTCCTTATAGTGGTAGCGAACTAAGGTGAGATCGAATCCGCGCGCGCCGCGCGACGGCGGACTCGCAACCGCCGTCACTTTGATATTGCGAAATGACGCGCGACCCGTATCCGGGTAGCCCGTCACACCGAGCTGGCAGAGCAATTCAGTCGAATCGCCCCATCGATCTTCCTTCAGAAAGAACGAGAGTGTCTGCCAGCCCGTCGTGCCGTGCAGATGCGCCGAGATGAGTCTGATTCCGTCGTAGGTGCTGACGGCTATATTCGCGCCGCCCGCGCGCGGCTGCGCACCCTCGACGCGTACATCGGCGCTGATTTCGTAAATCCCGGGCCGTAGTATCAGCGCCTGATGCCAGCTCGCGTAGTTCGAATTCAGATTGGAGATTCCAAGCGCGCCGCCCTCGGCCGGCGTATACGTCCATGAAAACTTGCTCAGCTTCCGGTCGGAAGACAGCGCGTACCAATCGGCCGGCGCGCCGTCGAAGCCGGCGGCAAGCTCGCCGTTGCTTACCAGATTAGTCTCGGCAAAGGCGCAAACTGGCTTCCAGAGCCATGATGCGCACATTGCGAGCGCCGCAACCGCGATGAATCGCCACATTGTTCGATTGAATCCGATGCCGTCAGCGGTACCGATCCCTGCGCATCCAATCAAGTCTCAATATGCATATGCAAGACCTGATGCGGTTCGCGCGCCCGCCGACTAGGATGTGCTGCAACCGGCTCGAAAACCAGGGGTACCAGGATGAAAGAGAAATCACGCGGCGCGGCTCTGACGATCTTCGCGATCCTGCTCGCACTGATGGCGATTTCCAATTTCGGCAAGCCATTCTCGCATAATCCCGGCGTCGGCTTCGTATTCTTCGGCACGCGCCTTTCGGGCCTGCCCAACATGCTCGTCGCTACGATTTTCGGGATTCTTCTCGCCGTGTACGTGTACGGAATCTTCGCGATGCGCAAGTTTGCGCTGCCAATCGGGATTTTTTACGCGGCCTACGTGATCGTCAACATGCCCCTGTTCATCCTGAAGTACCACGGCACCGCTGTTATGCAGGAGCACTCGTGGGCCTATCTTATACCCTACCCATTCGTCGCGATCGGCGTGTCGTCGGGCGCAGCCGTGCTTCTCTATCGACGCAAAGCCGATCTCGGATGAGCGATGCATCTCGCGTCTGCGATGGCTCGGCGCTAGAATTGGCCGCAAGCCGCGACCGGCCCGCCACGCGGCTTCGCGAGGTGCTCGGATGAAACGATCGCGCGACGCATCGATCATTGGACGGCGCGAATTCCTGAAACGCGGCGTGCTGGCCGGCGTGGGCGTATCGATCCTGCCGCTGGCCGGCGCCGCCGGCGCATCGGTCGAGGCGGCTGCGCACGTTCGCCGTTACTCGACGCTTGGCCGCACCGGCCTCAAGATTTCTGACATCTCATTCGGCGCCAGCCGCCTGACCGCCGGAAATGAAGACCTGGTCCGTCACGCATTCGATTGCGGGGTCAACTACTTTGACTCGGCCGAGACGTACACCGGCGGCGAATCCGAAACTACGATCGGCAACGCGCTCAAGGGCAAGCGCGACAAGGTATTCCTGACTTCGAAGACGATCACGCGAGCCGATGATAGCCGCGGTTCGATGATGACCGCGCTCGAAGGAAGTTTGCGCCGCCTGCAGACCGATCACGTCGACGTGTACTTCAACCATGCGGTCAACGATCCGGCGCGGCTGAAGAATCCCGAGTGGTACGAATTCGTCTCCCAGGCGCGCAGCCAGGGCAAAATTCGGTTCACCGGGATGTCGGGCCACGCGGGAAATCTGGCCGAATGCCTCGACTACGCGATCGACAGCGGCCACTGCGACGCAGTCCTGTGCGCGCACAACTTCGGCCAGGACCCGCGCTTCTTCCAGCGCTTCACGCGGAACTTCGATATGATCGCGATTCAGCCCGAGTTGCCGCGCCTCATGGAAAAGGCCAAGCGCCACGGCGTCGGCGTGGTGGTGATGAAAACCCTGATGGGCGCGCGCCTGAACGATATGCGCCCGTATGAATCCGGCGGCGCCACCTTCTCGCAGGCGGCGTTTCGATGGGTATTGTCGAATCCCAACGTGGACGCGCTCGTCGTCTCGATGACGAGCCCGAAACTCATCGACGAATACCTGGGCGCCTCGGGAGCGCGCGCAACTGCATGGGATGACCACCGGCTGTTGAATCGCCACGCGAGTCTCAACGGTGATTCGCAGTGCCGTCCTGCGTGCAACGAGTGCGCGAATGCGTGCCCCTACGGCGTGCCGATCGCCGACGTGATGCGCACGCGGATGTACGCCCGAGACTACGGCGATATCCGCCTTGCGCGGATCGAATACGCGATGCTTTCAGAGAACGCCGCGGCGTGTCTCAGTTGCGACGCGAAGCCGTGCGCGGGAGCGTGTCCGCACGGGATCGCGACCGAGGTGTTGCTGGCGCCAACGCATCGCATGCTCGCATAGCCACTCGCGCCAAACCGAATCTCGCGCACTCCCGAACCGGGTTTCAGGCCGAATTGTGGGGATGAACTATTCAGCCTGCCCCCGCCGGATTTGGCGTGCTACGCGTACGGTATGGTCACCCGCCAGGATGTCCCGTACTCGCTCCGCTCGCCCGAAATCGGGCGACACCTGCTTTTGGCCGAAATTATTTTTGACGGAACGAAACTAGCCCTAGAGAGGAGCCGTCCCAAAACCACAACGGATGGGTAGTGGGCGGTTTTGAAAAAAATGCGACCAGAGATTCCGGTCCGGTAAGGGGAGTGACATTAATCTGGACAATGAAAGAGCCCGCCAAGCTCTCTGTCAGAATCATAAATTTTTACCATGTCATCGTTGAACTTGTCTGTGCCACAGCTGCCGGCGTTGAGCATAAGGTCCTTCGCCTCATTGGTGGCCTTCAAGATGGCTGCACACACCGCCGCGTCGGTCGAAGGAGTTGGCGTGATACGCTGAACACGGTCTACCTCAATCTGCATCCGACTATCGCTGTCCTGGAACTGAGCGATTCTAGCATGCAAGTCCGCGCAATCATCAGCCCGGGCTGATGTAAGGCTGGCAGCGAGCAACGATAAGGCGAGGCTGGCAAATGCCGCTTTCTTTAAAATCGAAATATGTTCACGTTCCGCCATGTTTTCATCTCCTCTTTGCAATCAATTTCGTGACGTGCATATTATTGAGTCATGCCTTCCCGAGCAAGCAGAGGCGGCAAGCGCGCCGATCCTCGCGCCGATCCTATAGAGAACGCACTTCGCGTCGTCGAGGAAGCGACGGGCGACGTGTTGAAGCCCGCAGAGGGCAAGAACCCGCACGCGCAAGCGCTCTCGGCGCTAGGAGCATCCAAGGGCGGTAAGGCGCGAGCGCAGAACCTGAGCGCCAAAAAGCGCAAGCAGATCGCCGCCAAAGCTGCAAAGGCTCGTTGGTCGAAGCCTCGATCCGCCTAGACAGTACTTGACTCTACATCAAGTTGGTAGTACAAACGTTGCATGGGCGCGGCGGGGCTGAGCGGAGGTGCGAGTTTACCTGTAATTGCAGGGTTAATTCGCGGAATGATAGCGGGCGGTGCGGTCATAATCTACATACTGCACGCTCGCGAGGAGATGATGCGGGATCATATCACTGCGACCGATGTGAGGTTCGCGTTAAAAGGTTGTTCGGTAGTTCGATATGAGTTGCATGGCATGGACGATTGGCGCGCCACTTGTCGCGGTCGAACTCGCCAGGGCGATTTGATCGAAGTCTCAACGAGGATTTTCGAGGAGGAAAACAGACTTCAAGCGGTGACCGTTTTTAAGGTCGGGTAGGGACCGCAATTTGGAGGGACGGAAAATGACGTGTATCAAGTGTGGAAGTGCTCGCATTCGCACGGACACGCTGCCCGAGTATCAGGACGATGGACTTGTGGGGTTGGCGAACGTAGTAGTGCTGAACGCAGCGCAAAAGTATGTCTGCGAGGAATGCGGAGAGGACAATGGAATTTCCGTTCCTGATATTTCAGGATTGGAAGCTGCGGTAGCTGTCACGCGGGTAATGATCGCAGTCAGGTTGACCAGCAAAGAGATACGGTTCTTGCGTATTGCGCTGGGAATGAAAGCGAAGGAACTGCGTGAACGACTAGGGGTAGGATCGGAGGAGACAATCTCGCGTTGGGAAAACAATAAGTCGCCGATCTCTGCACGCGACGAAAAGATGCTCCGTCTGTTAGCTGGGCACATGCTATCAGAACGTGCAAAGGCGATTGGCTTCGATGAGGCGGTGATTTTCAACATGAAGATACCCGCACTGTCGGCAGAGCCAATTCCAGAGGTTCGAATGGCATTCATCCGTATTCGAATCTCGGAGAATACATGGGCTGAACCAGCGGCTGCGTAGATCATTCATCTATTGTGGCTGCAACCTGCCCCTGACTGGCTTCCCAGTCGGGGGCTTTTATTTGACCTATCGTGCCTATTGACATGCTTAGTCGAGCAAGCATCATCGTGGACATGAACAAGCTGTCCATTCAGAGACGCGCCCAAATCATCGCGTGCTTGGTTGAGGGCAATCCTGTCCGTGCCACTTGTCGGCTAGCGCATTCGTCGAAAGACGCAGTGCTCAAGCTCGTGGTCGTTGCTGGCGCCAACGCATCGCATGCTCGCATAGCCACTCGCGCCAGGCCGAATCTCGCGCACTCCTGAACCGGGTTTCAGGCCGAATTGTGGGGATGAACTATTCAGCCTGCCCCCGCCAGATTTGGCGTGCTACGCGTACGGTATGGTCACCCGCCAGGATGTCCCGTACTCGCCCCGCTCGCCCGAAATCGGGCGACACCCGCTTGCGGCAGAAATAACTTTTGACGGAACGAAACTAGCCCTAGAGGGGAGCCGTCCCAAAACCACAACGGATGGTATAGATTGCTCTTTCCAGTTCTATATTCAGAACGGTATCCGCGCGGTCAGGATGAGGTTGTGGTTGTAGTTGCGATGGAACGTCGCCGCGATCTGCTCGCCGACGCCAAACGTCAGGCCGACGCGATCATGAATCGGAATCCGCCCGATAAGGATCCCCGGCGTGAGATAGAGCGTGCTGTGCCCCGTGTCGACGCCGTACGACTGCCAGGTGTAGTTGGTTTCAAACTCCGGCCAGAAATATTTGCAGAGGCGATACTGGAAGGCGGTATTCCAGGCCACCGGCATCCCCAGCCGGTCCAGAGTGGCGTGACCGCCGTTGGGGAACGCGACACCGATCGTCGATTGG
>Ga0074046_10000744_pt1 | contig 29962 bp, 24 predicted proteins | sample BogForMeECP23OM3_FD_94441 | JGI IMG/M metagenome (GOLD analysis project Ga0074046, IMG submission 94441) | Bog forest soil microbial communities from Calvert Island, British Columbia, Canada - Bog Forest MetaG ECP23OM3 | ecosystem: Environmental > Terrestrial > Soil > Wetlands ... | reverse complement strand
TTGGAACCGTCCGGAAATCAACGGAGTACCTGGACATACGCGGCGCGCGGGACCTGGCTGAGTAGGGTAAACCCCAACCTATAGCGGTCTGCTGAAGCAACCAGATAAGCAGAAGCTCGCTAGACATCTCATCGTCAGTGGTGCGCCGTTGAGCGGACCCTGGTGCCCATCCCTGGCGAGCGCTATTTGGGCGGCACGAATACGACGCAGACCGGCGAGTCGACCTGCAGAGTATGTGAAGTTGCGGTGAGCCGGCCTGTGTCTGGATTAACTTGGAAGATGTTGATGTTGTTGGAGTCCTGATTAGCAGCGAACAGCCATTTGCCGGTTGGATCAAGCCTGAAGTGGCGGGGTGTTTTGCCGCTGGTTGACACTCGCTCTACGAACGACAACTTTCCGTCGTGAGGATCGATGGCGAAAACAGCGATGCTGTCGTCACCGCGGTTCGACACATAAAGGAACCGTCCCGCCGAGTCTGCGGCTATCTCGGCCGTGGTGTTCTCACCCTTGAACCCCTGGGGAAGGGTTGAAATCGTCTGCAGCGCGTGCAGTCTTCCGGAACCATAGGAATACACGTCGATGGTGGATGACAACTCATTCACCAGATAGATGGCCTTGCCCGACGGAGCGATGGCGAAATGCCGAGGACCCGAGCCTGGGCTGACTTTGACAAACGCAGGATCTGCTGGCGCTAATCCCCCGGTCTTCGCGTCGAACCGATAGACCAGCAACTCATCGAGCCCAAGATCTGCGGTGAGGGCGAATTGGTTGTCGTTGCTGGTGAGTATTTCGTGCGCGTGGGGCGAGGACTGGCGCTCTTTATTGACGCTCGACCCTGCATGTTGGATGAATGCGGTGCGGGAACCGAGGCGGCCATCTTTTTCGACCGGGAAGACTGCGATGTTTCCACTATCGTAATTGGCGACGAGGACATATTGCCCGGTCTGGTCGAGCGAGATGTGAGCCGGACCGGCGCCCGCAGACGAGACTTGCTGTAATGGCGTCAGTTTGGCCGTCTCTCTGTCGATTGCGAATATGCTGATCGCTCCAGTCTTAAGACCGCCGGAATCATCAACCTCGTTCACCGCGTATAAGAAGGTTGAGTTGTGCCCCACTGCGAGAAATGACGGATTCCGAGTTTCGGCCACCAGCCCGATTGCTTCCGACTCGCCGCTCCCTGGGTCAAATCGAAATGCATAGATGCCTTTGCTGCCCTTGTCGGTGTAGGTGCCTACATATACCAGGTAGGGGAAGTTTGCGGCCGAGGCGAGGGTGGCTACCAGAACGACCGCCAGAACGATCATCTTTGACGATCTCTGGAGAGAGACGCGATGAGTCATCCGAGGATTTTATTGCACGATAGACCGCGGGGCCAAACCGTTTGTCGAGCGGGGGTCCCTGTCACTGCTGAGGTGGCGTTCTCAGCGTACGCATTGTACCAAGAGACAAGAATGGGCCTGGCCGTTTGTGTAGCATCGGCCTACAACGGTCTGCGCTATCATCATCTCGCAGTCGACGGACCAACATTCGTGCCTACCACCTGGTCGCAGGATCGAGGAACTTGGATTGAGCGGATTGAACGGGCCGCTCAGCTTTCGGAGCAGAACCCGTGGGCCAGCGAAGTGCTTGATTTTTACGGGCACATTCTTCAATTTCAAAAAATAATTTACGAGCGAACCCGTCTTCACGACGCCCCAACACTGACAACCAAATCCGGGTTGCGTGAGGCGGTTGACTTGGACGCCGCCGAGCGGAGTTTTCCTGATCTCGTGGTCTTAGTGAGGGCGCACGGTCCCGCGGGTTTGGCGGAACGGGCCAGTCGGCTGCGAGATTCGCCGGGCTCGGAGATTCGTGGCGAACTCGAGCGACTGATGGCGACAACCGACCACCCACAGGATGACGGTTCGTTCTTCGCACGAATCCTGCTGCAACCGCAAGCCGAATGGTTGGTTCGAGCCAGGGGCGCCCAGTCGCACCGGGTGGCCGGAAACCTGTGCCCGCAATGTGGGTCGAAACCGCAGCTTGCGGTTCTCAGGCCGGAAGGCGATGGCGGAAGGCGGATGCTTCTGTGCTCGCTCTGCCAGACGGAATGGGACTATCGGAGAATTCTTTGTCCAGCCTGCGGGGAAGTGAACCATGAAAAGCTTCCTCGATATTCCGCCGAAGGGATTCCAGCCGTCCGGGTGGAAGCGTGCGACACCTGCAAGCATTACCTGAAATCCGTCGATATGACCGTCGATGGACTTGCCGTTCCGGCCGTTGACGAGATTGCGACCGCGCCGTTGGATTTGTGGGCGGTGGAGCACGACTATCAAAAGATCCAGGTCAATTTGATGGGGTTTTAGGCAGAACAAAGTCGGCTTGGTGGGTTCGCGTTGCGCCAAGTTCCTCATTGACCGCGGTTGCGTCTGCGATGTAATCTCATTGCGTTTTTCTCGGATTGTCCTTCTGTATCGAGTCACGACGGGTGGGGATTGTGGATCGGACACATGCCATCTCGACTGTCGTTTTCCTCGGATCACATCCCACCTCTCACGATCAAAGACTTTCAAAATCAAAATGCCCAAGTGTCTCACCCGGAGGATCGCTCCATGGACGTTTCTAGACGTGCATTCGTAAAGACGGGCTTAGCGGGGGTCGTGGGACTCTCCGCATTCGGCTTCGATGCTGCGCCGCTTTACGCGCAAACTCAGGAGCTCAAGATTTCCCGCACCACCGAAACCCGCAGCACATGCCCGTACTGCTCGGTGAGTTGCGGCGTGATCATCCACACCATCGGCGACAAGGCGAAGAACGTCACTGCGCAAGTAGTGCATGTCGAAGGCGACCCCGATCATCCCATCAATCGTGGCACGCTCTGTCCGAAGGGGTCGTCGCTGGAGCAGGACATCCTCAACGATCGCAGGCTGCTGAAACCGGAGGTAAGGCGCCCCGGCTCCGACCACTGGGAAGACATCTCGTGGGAGCAGGCCATCGACGAGATCGCCCATTGGACCAAGAAGACGCGCGACGCGACCTTCATCGAGCAGGATGCCCAGGGCCGCACGGTAAACCGCTGCGAATCCATCGCCTTCACCGGCGGCTGCACCGACACCAACGAGTTCAACTATCTCGTGGTGAAGACCATGCGCAGCATGGGCGTTGTCTATCTGGAAAACCAGGCAAGAGTTTGACACGGCCCCACGGTCTCAAGTTTGGGACCAACTTTCGGACGCGGGGCGATGACCAATGGCTGGATCGACATCAAGAACACCGACATGATGTTGATCATGGGCGGGAATCCAGCCGAAAACCATCCCTGTGGATTCAAGTGGGCGGTGGAGGCGAAGCGGAACCGCAACGCTAAGATCATCGTCGTCGATCCCCGGTTCACCCGCACGGCGACGCAGGCTGACCTTTTCCTGCAGATTCGCGCCGGTTCGGACATTGCCTTCCTGGGCGGCGTCATCAACTACGCGCTGCAAAACGACCGTATTGCCAAGGAGTATCTGGCCAACTACACGAACGCCGCATTCATTATCAAGGACGGATTCAAACTGCCGGAAGACGGGCTTTTTTCCGGCTTCGATCCAGAAAAGAACATCTACAACAAAGATACGTGGAACTACGAGGCGGGCGGCAACCTTACGGGCAAGGCTGCTGCGGCTGGTGGGACGGTCGTGAATACCGCTGCTCACGAGCAGGTTAGTTCCCACGGCACTGCTGGCGGAGGCGCAACGCCGGTTCCGGCTTCCCTGCCTCCCAACGTCGCCTTCGATCTTGATCTGCAGCATCCGCGCTGCGTGTATCAACTGCTCAAGCAGCAGTACTCGCGTTACACGCCCGAGATGGTGGAGCGAATCACGGGAATCTCCAAAGACGACTTCGTCAAAGCCGCCGATCTGTACACGTCCATTCGGAAAGACGGCAGCACCAAAAAAGTGGGAACCATCATCTACGCCGTTGGATGGACGCAGCACAGTTCTGGAACGCAGATTATCCGAACTGCTGCCGTGCTGCAGTTGCTGATGGGCGACGTTGGCCGCGCCGGGGGTGGTGTAAATGCGCTCCGTGGGCACTCGAACATCCAGGGCGCAACCGACATGGCGGGCATCTTCGACATTCTCCCCGGCTACCTGAAGATGCCCAACCCCAACGACAACGACCTGAAGACATACCTCGACCGCGTCACACCGAAGGCGGCCACGCCGAGCGGGTGGGAGTCGTTCAATTACTACTCAAACACGCCCAAATTTACGGTGTCGCTGCTGAAGGCACTTTACGGCGGCGCGGCTACCATGGAAAACGACTTTGCCTTCCAGTACCTTCCCAAGATCGATCGCCGTTACTCGTGGGCGGAGATCTGGGACGACATGTTTAGAGGCGGTATCAAGGGCTTCTACGCATTCGGCATGAATGGAGTGATGATCGGCCCCAATTCGCAGAAGAACATCGACGCCCTCAAGAAGACCGATTTCGTCGTGGTCTGCGAAATCTATCCCGACGAGACCAGCGGCTTCTGGCAGGCGCCCGGAATTACCCCGGAAGAGTTGAAGACGATCAACACGACGGTGTATCGACTTCCTGGGGCCGGTTTCGCGGAGAAGGATGGAACCTTCGTCAATTCTGCACGCTGGCTGCAATGGAAAAATGTGGCGGTTCCACCGCCGGGAGAGTGTCGTCTCGATCAGGACATACTGGCGCAGATCTATCTGAAGATTCGGGAACTTTACAAGAAAGAAGGTGGTAAATTCCCCGATCCGATTGTGCATGCTTCGTGGAGTTATACCCTACCCGACCACCCGTCACTTAGCGAGATCGCGAAGGAGCTCAACGGGAAGGCGCTGGCCGACATCAGCGATGAGAAAGCCGGGGTCTCCCTCAAGGCCGGACAACAGTTGCCCGGTTTTGCCATGCTGCGCGACGACGGTACGACGATGTGCGGCAACTGGCTTTATTCCGGGTCGTGGACTGAAGCCGGAGCCATGCTGCAACGGCGCGGCACCGAGGATCCGTCGGGGCTGGGAATTTATCCCAACTGGGCTTGGTCCTGGCCGGCGAACCGCCGCGTCCTGTACAACCGGGCGTCGTGCGACCTTTCGGGCAAGCCGTGGGATCCAGATCGCAAGCAGGTGTGGTGGAACGAAACGGCGCAGAAGTGGGTAGGCAACGACGTTCCTGATTTCAAGCCTGATTCCAAGCCGCAGGAACACATGGGGCCGTTCATCATGCTTCCGGAAGGCGTCGGTAGACTCTTCGTGCCGCTCGGTGGACTGGCTGACGGGCCGTTTCCTGAGCACTATGAGCCCATCGAGAGCCCGATTGTGAATCCTCTGCACCCCAACCAGTCGAATAACCCCCTGGCCAAGAAGTTCAAGACTCCGTTGGACAAGTACGGCACGACGCAGGAAGGCTACAACCTGGTCTGCACCACATATCGACTAACTGAGCATTATCACTACTGGACGAAGAACAATCCGATGAATGTGCAATTGGTGCCGGAACCGTTCGTCGAGGTCCCGGCCGAACTCGCCGATCAGATGGGGATTCGCGGGGGTGAGAAGGTACGAGTCACCAGTATCCGTAGCAACTACATCGCGAAAGCGATGGTGACGAAGCGCATCAAGCCGATGATGGTGGACGGCAAGAAGACGTATCAGATCGGCATTCCGATCCATTGGGGCTTTCTGGGAATTGCGGAAGGCGAAGGAAAAACGGCCAAGACCCCCACCAACTTACTGACGCCGACCGTAACCGATCCCAATGCGTACACGCCGGAATTCAAGGGCTTCCTGGTGAAGCTCGAGAAAGTATAGGGAGGCGCGAGATGGCTGATCGAAAAGCACTCCAGATCCAGCAGATGTCGGCCCACCCTGGACCCATTGCCGGCAAGGGCATGCAGCGGCAGTCGGAGGTCTGCAAACTCATTGACACCACTACCTGCATCGGGTGCAAGGCGTGCGAAGTGGCGTGCGTGGAATGGAACGATATGCCGTTCCAGCCGACCATGTTTGACAACACCTACCAGACCATGCCGGACACCCACTGGAATTACTGGAACCTGATCAAGTTCAATGAGTCCCAACACTCCGACGGGAGTTTTGCCTGGCTGATGCGCAAACACCAGTGCATGCACTGCGCAGACCCGGGTTGCTTGCGGGCGTGTCCCGCCGATGGCGCGATCGTGCAATATGCCAATGGCATCGTCGATTTCCAGCAGGAAAACTGTATTGGGTGTCAGTTCTGTGTTTCCGGATGCCCTTTCAACATTCCTAAGTTCAACCCGGAAACCAAGAAAGTTTACAAGTGCACGTTGTGTTCCGACCGTGTAAGCGCGGGACTGGAGCCAGCGTGCATCAAGTCGTGTCCCACGGGCTGCCTGCACTTCGGCACGAAAGAGGACATGAAGTATCTTGCCGAGAATCGGGCAAAGCAGCTTCGCGAGGTATCCGGGTTTACTGAGGCAGGCGTGTACGATCCCGACACCATCGGAGGCACGCACGTGATTTATGTTTTGCATGACGTGACGAAGCCAGAGAGGTATGGGGACCTTCCCGCAAAACCTCGAATTCCATTGAGCTTCACGGTGTGGAAGGAATGGTTCAAGCCGATCGGACTGTTTGTTTCGATGCTGAGCTTCGTCGGCGTGGTTATGCATTACGTCCTCGAGGGACCGCTCCGGACACAGCCGCAGCCACCGGTGAAGGAAATTGATGGCGGCATTGAGCACAGAAAGGAGAACTAGATGGCGACGTCAGCGGAACGATTTGAATCGGCGGGCTTTATCAACCGCGTGGGCCGCACAGTGGTCTATGCGGGCGAACTGCTGCGTCACCGAGCTTATGCTCGAGTTTTGCACTGGATGTACGGCATCTTTTTCTTCCTGGCGCTGCTCTCGGGGTTCGGCATATACCTGCCATGGATCTTCCGCTTCTTCACGCCGTTGTTCGGCGGCGGAGCCATGACGCGGCTGCTTCATCCGTGGTTCGGCCTCGGCTTCGTTTTCTTTTTTATGCTTCAGGTCATCAATTGGGTAAGCGTTATGAGGTGGACACCTAGCGATTCGAAGTGGATGAAACATTTGCCCGACTACATTACCAGCCGTCACACGATGGAGCCTGGCGACGTCGGATTCTTTAACGCTGGCCAGAAATTGATGTTCTGGGAGATCGTCGGCGGTGCGATCGCATACTTGATCACCGGAGTGATCATGTGGTTCCCCGAAGTCTTCGGCAGAGTTCTTGTATCCATTTCCTATGTGATCCACGACATTTCGGCACTGATCATGCTAGCCGGTATTTTCGTACACATCTATCTCAGCACTTTCGGCGAACCGGGCACCATTCAGGCCATGACTCGGGGAACCGTGAGCGAGGCGTGGGCGTGGACGCACCATCCGGCGTGGTACCGTGAGGTCACCGGCCGTGATCCGTACGAGGCTATGGAAGCGGAAAAGGAGCGGCAATCGAAAAGCTAGTCGACGGCAACGCTCTCCCTGTTTGTTGGGCAAGGACTTCGACTCGGACACGGGATGCGCAGCGCTGATATTCTGGTTACGATAACTCTGTGAGTCCGCGGCAACCAGCCATGCCCGAATCCAACAATCCTGAATCCCAATCTCCTGCTGAAACGACAGAGTCTTTCGATCAATTGCTTTCCGAGTACGAGCGGAGCCACGTCCGCGCGGCGGAGGATGGCGCCCGGCAACTGGAAGGCACCGTCATCGCCGTCACTGCCGAGTCGGTGCTCATTGATATTGGCTTCAAGACCGAAGGCATCATGCCGCTTTCCGATTTTCAGGCCGTCGGCGCAGAAGCGAAGCCCGGCGACAGACTGATCGTCTCCGTTAAGGGGCGCGACCCGGATGGCTACTACCAACTCTCCCGCACACGGATTGCCCAGCCCAGAGATTGGTCTGCCCTGGAACAGGCCTTTACCGGGAAAGCGACGCTCGTGGGAACCGTCACGGGAATAGTGAAGGGCGGCTTGAGCGTGGACGTAGGCGTCCGCGCCTTCATGCCGGCCTCGCGCACTGCAGTACGCGACACCGCTGAAATGGAGAAGCTGGTAGGCCAGGAAATTCAGTGCCGCATCACTAAGCTGGACGTGGCAAACGAAGACATCGTAGTTGACCGTCGCGCAGTGCTGGAAGAGGAAGCTCGCTCCGTCAAGGAGCGCCGCTATTCTGAAATTCATGAGGGCGACATCGTGCGCGGTGCGGTTCGCAGCCTGGTTGACTACGGCGCCTTCATCGATCTTGGTGGCTTGGATGGTCTGCTGCATGTGAGCGATATCGCCTGGAGCCGCGTCAGCAAACCGGAAGACGTTCTCACCGTCGGACAAGAGATCGAAGCCAAGGTCCTGAAGGTGGATGGGGAGAAACAGCGGATTTCTCTCGGCATGAAACAACTACAGGCGCATCCGTGGGACTCCGTGTCTGAAAAGTACAAGGCCGGCGATCGCGTCCGCGGCGCAGTAACGCGAGTAGCAGACTTCGGCGCATTCGTCGAACTGGAGCCCGGCGTCGAAGGTCTGGTGCATATCTCTGAAATGTCATGGGCCAAGAAGGTCAGAACGGCCGGCGACCTGGTCAGGCCGGGCGAAGTGGTTGAGACGGTGATCCTGGGAATCAACGTTAGCGAGCGTCGCATCTCGCTGGGCCTCAAGCAGGCGCTGGGAGATCCTTGGGCGGATGCGCTCCAGAAGTATCCAGTCGGTTCAGCGATCGAGGGAACGGTTACCAGCCTGCCCAAGTTCGGCGCGTTTGTACAGATTACCGAGGGAGTCGAAGGTCTGGTTCACGTCAGCGAGATCAGCGCCGAAAAACGTGTCAATCATCCGCAGGAAGTTTTGAGAATTGGGCAACGAGTTCAGGCCCTGGTGCTGGCCATCGATCCGGAAAAGCGGCTCATCCGGCTGAGCATGAAGCAACTGGTGCCGACGGGTCTCGATGGGTTCTTAGCTGAACACAAGTCCGGAGATGTGGTGACAGGCAGGGTGTTCGCCGTTTCTGATGACGGCGCTCAGGTGGAGTTTGGAGATGGCGTGTACGGGACGTGCCCGCCGGTTTCCGGCTCAGTTTCAGCCTCGTACCGTGAGGGGGGCGGCGCAGCCGGCAATGTTTCGGACTTCAGCTCGATGCTGATGGCTCGATGGAAGGGTGTCGCTTCTTCCAGCTCGCCCAGCCCTCAACCCTTCGAGGTGGGGCAGGTTCGGCGGTTCCGGATTACAAAGCTTGACCCAGGCACGAAGTTGATTCAACTAGCGGCAGCACCATGAAATTGTGAACTCGTGCCCGTCTTGACCAACAGGTGTCGCAGACGGCTGCGGATACTCGGCTGGTTAGCAAGGATTAATTTTCCAGATGAGTTTTGGCAGGATTCCGAGTAAGCTTTAGGTCATCCGGCGCGGTGTACGATCCGAATGCCTCAATCTGTTCTCGAGCAGACGGATGCATGTCCATGCCGTGGCCAGTGAACCGGTTTTGCAGGCTGGTGGTACGGTTCACGAAGACACTGCGAACTCGAACGCTCGGGGTTGTGGCCAGCAGAGAGTTCCAGTTCGGTGAGCATTACAAATCGGCCTGTGTGGCCCACATGGAGGAATACATGAAGAATTCACGGACGATGATCGTCCTCGCAGGGTTGGTGGTGTTGGTGGCGATGATGCCGGCGGCGGCACAGAACACATGGAACGGCGATCAGCTCAACGTAACTTTCAAAGCTCCGATGGCGTTTTATGCCGGCGATACCAAGATGCCAGCCGGCTCCTACCACGTAACTCAGAGCGTTGACCCCGGGACGTTGCTAGTCAGGGCCGACAAAGGCAAGCACGAAGTTATCCTGCCATACGACGCGCAGCCATCTCCCGCGCCGGTCAAGAACATAGAGGTCACCTTCAATAAGTACGGGAACGACGATTATCTGAACTCGATCGCGTTTGGCAGCATATCGAGCACGCAGGGGAGTTGGGTTCTGACGATCAAGCCGAGTGCGGGCGAGCAAGCCGCTGCCAAGGCTGCGGCTGCCACTCCACACAAGGTTCCAGCCACCAACACCCCGAAGTAGAACCATTTACGCGCGGCTGAACGGAGCTAGTTCTATAACATCTAATGTCTGGTGGATGTGTGGTTTGCAGCGACAAACGGGCAGCGTTCGCATGCTGCCCGTTGTCTTGTTCTGACAGACATCCCCTTGCACCCTGGCGTCGAAACTGACTACTATCCACTCTTAGCCAGAGTCTTGCGTGAACGAACCGATCATCGGCTCGCGTAGTTGCTCCCGTCGAGAAGCACATGTTACGACTGATTCGCGAATTGATTCGTCCCTATCGAGGGACTCTGCTCATCATCCTGCTGGCGATGCTGGTGGAAACCGCGATGAGCCTGGCCACTCCCTGGCCACTGAAAGTCATTTTGGACAACGTGGTCAGCCATCACAAGATGTCGCCGTGGCTTGAGGATTTGCTCCATCCCTGGATGGATGGCAGGCACCAGATGCATATTGCTGCATTGGCGGCAATCGCCTACGTCGTCATTGCGTTGCTAGGGGCTCTGGCGACCTACATCGACAACTACTACACCGAAAGTGTCGGCCAATATGTAGCGCACGACTTGCGCATGCGTACGTTCCATCACCTGCAGCGGCTGTCTCTGGGTTACTACAACACCCACCAGACCGGCGCTATGCTGAGTACGATTACGACAGATATTCAGACCATCCAGGGATTCGCATCGTCCTCGACGTTGAACATCCTGGTCGATATGCTGACGATCGTTTGCATGCTGGCCCTGATGTTCTGGCTGAACTGGGATTTCACCCTGATAGCCATCGGAGTAACGCCTTTCCTGCTGCTCTTTGTTTCGCGCTTTAAGAAAGCAGTTAAAAAGGCGACGCACGAAGTCCGCAAGGAACAAGCCGACATCGTCGCCGTGGTGCAGCAAGGCTTGGAGTCGATGCAGGCGATCAAGGCGTTTGGACGGCAGGACCAGGAACAGGAGCAACTTCGAGAGGTGAGTCACGCGACTGTAGACGCTGCTCTCAAGGCACGCAGCATCAAGGCAATTCTGTCTCCGGTCGTGACGGTGACGGTGGCGGTTTGCACCGCCGTCGTTCTGTGGCGCGGAGCTTATCTGATCCTGGCCGGAGTCATGACGGTTGGCGCCTTGACCGTGTACTTGTCGTACCTCAATAAATTCTTCAAGCCGGTAAAGGACCTCGCGACCTCAACCAATGCAATCGCCCAAGCCGCCGTCGGAGTGGATCGCATCCGGGCGATTCTTGAAACCGACACCATCATCCCGGAAAAGCCCGACGCCATCGATGCGCCGCCTGTCCGCGGCGAAATAGAGTTCGAGCACATCGCGTTCGCGTATGACGTCAAAAATCCTGTGCTGCAAGATGTCAGCTTTACCATCAAGCCCGGCCAACTTGTGGGAATCGTCGGTCCGACCGGCAGCGGCAAGTCAACCGTGGTCAGCCTGATTCCTCGCTTCTACGATCCCGTCAAGGGCACTGTCAAAATCGACGGCCATGACCTGCGGGACTTCAAACTGAAGGCGTTGCGCGAACAGATCGGCTACGTTTTGCAGGACACGGTGCTGTTTCGTGGCACCATCGCGGACAACATTGCCTTCGGGCGTCCCACAGCGAGCCGTGCCGAGATCATTGCAGCAGCCGAACTGGCCAACGCGCACGAATTCATCTCCAAAATGGCCCAGGGCTATGACACGATGGTCGGAGAACGCGGGTCAACGCTTTCGGGTGGCCAGCGTCAGCGTATCGGGATCGCCAGGGTGATGGTCCGAAATAATCCAATCCTGCTGCTGGATGAACCGACAGCCGCCCTGGACAGCGAATCGGAAAAACTGGTGATCGAGGCGCTTGAACGTCTAATGAAAGGGCGCACCGTAATCACCATCGCCCACCGACTGACTACCATCCGCGACGCCGACCAGATTATCGTGATCGCTGGCGGTGTCGTTGCAGAAAGCGGCACCCATGACGAGCTTATGGCGAAAAACGCCATTTATGCGCAACTGCATCGCACCCAATTTGATGAGGCGGCACAGGCGACGTCTAAGGCTTGAGCGGTTTCTGAGGAGCTTGAGCGAACTTCCCGCCTGCGCCACTAAAATAGGAATAAAATGTCCCGCTCACTGATTGTCCTGCCCGATGATTCGGCGCGTCCGATCCTGGATGCCATCAACCACTCAGCAAAGTCTCTTCGCATTAAAATGTTCGTTTTTTCCGATCCAGCGATTCTGCAGGCTGTGATTGCCGCTCAAAAGCGTGGCGTGACGGTGCGGGTCATGCTCAATCCCGCGCGGCGCAGCGGTGAGTCGGAGAATGAGCAAACCCGGAAATTGCTCAAGTCTGCCGGTGTTGACGTCCTTGACAGCAGCCCGCAGTTCGACCTGACCCATGAGAAATCCATGGTGGTTGACGACGAAACCGCGTTTGTCATGTCGTTCAACTGGGAGCCCAAAGATCTGACCGAAACGCGTGATTATGCTGTGGTCACCAGCGCCCATCACGAAGTTTCGGAAGTTATGGAGTGTTTTGATGCCGACTGGTCAAGAAAGCCCTTCACACCGGGCGAGAACTCGCACCTGATCTGGTGCGTCGGCAACGGACGCGAGCGCATCGGCAGGTTCATCGACGAGGCGAAGCACACGCTGTGGCTACAAAACGAGCGCTATCAGGACCCCGCGATCATTGAACGCCTGGTGCGGGCGCACGAGCGAGGCGTGAAAGTGCATGTGATGGCTCGGCCCCCCCACAAACTGAAGCGAGAAAAATTGCTTGAGGGGGTTGGGGGATTGCGCATTCTCGACGACGTGGGCGTTAAGGTGCACAAGCTTAAGGGGCTCAAACTCCACGCGAAATTGCTGCTGGCCGACAATGTTCGCGGCATTGTCGGCTCGATCAACCTGGCGCCTGGTAGTTTCGACAGCCGGCGGGAGTGCGCGATCGAAGTGCGCGATGAGGACGTGGTCGGACGCCTGCACGAGGTGACGCACGAAGATTGGAAAAACTCCCACCCATTGGACTTATCGGACGAAGGCCTGCTGGCCGAGTTGGAAGACTACGACGAGAGTGCTGCTGAAGACCTGGCCCTTGACGCACAGAACGGAAAGCACAAGAAGCACTGAATCGGTGTTTCTTGGAACCAGGGTAGCCCAAAAAGTCTGGGCAGAAAGCGAAAGGTCAACCAGTCACGGTTGGCCTTCGCGGTTATTGGAGAAGGATTATTGGGCTGGAGGAGGCGTGGCTTTCTTGTGCTTCGTGCTCTTGGGAGCCGCCGAACGCGACTGACCCTGCACAGCACTTTCATCCACGGTCACCGACTCCTCCTGCGTGAACGTCGCTCCCTGGGGAACGAAGTAGAAGTGAGCCGCCTTGCCCTTGGTGCCGCCCTTGCGCGGTTCCAGACGAGTCGGATCCAACTTGGGACCGAGTTCATCCGTCGTCAGGTAGTACTTGATGTTGACCGCGCGCTGGGCGCCCAACTGCTCGGCGTTCACCACTTCTGTCTGGTCGGTGAATCCTACGATGGCCACCCTGCCGTTCGGCATCTGCTGGATGCGCAGGGCGAGCTTATCGAGGACGTCCTTGCAGTCGTTGTCCACACGCCACGGCCGCTTGGGGTCTTTTTCAAACGTACACTCGCCCCAGTCCTCAACCTCGGCCACCTTTTGCACCGGCGGCACGCTGACCGAAGCGGTGCAGCTGGTGCTCAGGTTGTGGTCGTCGGTCGCAGTTCCGGTGACGGTGATGGTGTTGCCCGCGTCGGCATTGGTTGCAACCAGTGTGGCCGATGTGCCGCTGCCACTCAACTGACCACCGGTCGAAGTCCAGCTATAGGTCAGCGGACGGTTCTCCGGGCTGCTGGCCGTGATGGTGACCGTCGATGACTGATTGATGGCAATCGAACTCGGACTGGCTGAGCAGTTCGCGGTGGGCGGATAGTTGGGCCGCGCCTTCACCGTGAAGCCTGCAGTGCACGAAGCGACGTTGTTCTTCCTCTCTCTCGCGTCGGTCGCGGTTCCGGTCACCGTGTAGCTGCCGGGCTCCAGGCCGGTGGTATCGATGCTGGCTGAGGTGCCAGTCCCGGACACCTTGCCGCCCGTGCTGCCCCACTTGTAGGTCACGGTGTGCTTGGGATTAAAGTTCTGGGTAGCAATGGTTGCATTGACCGGATCACCCGGGAAAACCTCGGTGGGCGATGCCGAGCACGATGCGGTCGGCGGAACCGGCGGCGCGCCGCCAAAGGTGAATCCCAATCCGCCGACGTAGCGGAAGTTGTTTTGGCTACCGGTGTAGTTGGTGCGGTTGCTACCAAAGCGAGTGTAGAGGTAGTCCACTTCAACCGGACGCAGGAAGAAATGACGGTTGACGACGATGTCAATGCCTCCACCGAACGCCATGGCAAACGCGTTATTGTTGCTGCTTGCGGAAGTTAGTCCATGGATCGAGTTATAGATGTTGGCGTAGGCGTTGCTATGTGCCGCGCCGAACAGGGCCTCGCCAAACGGCTGGATCTTCCCTGTATGTTTCTTGATCTGCGGGCCGAACATGTAGGTGAACACGTTGCCATTGACATTGCCGACGACCGTGAAGCCATCGCTAATAAGTTTGTTCCTAACACCGCTGCCCTGGGTATAGCCCATGAAGTCGGCCTTGATACCGAAATAGTTGCCGAAATTGACGTTAAACTGTCCGCCTCCACCGAAAATGTTGAAGCTGGTGATGGGAGAAAGATTGGGGTGCACATTGACGAACGAGAAACCCACGGGAATTTCCACCTTGGGAACGTCCTGGGCCCAGATTGTTGCGGCGAACAAGATACTAATTAACAACAGCAGGGATTTCTTCTTCATTTCTGTCTCTCCTTACGGTTTCACAGTCGATCCTGCAAGCAACCCCGTAGCTACCGGAGCGACACAGCATCGAGAGATGGAATTCATGGCTGCAGCGTTGGCGCCGTGGATTGTAGCTGATCACGCACGCCTCGCGAATTGAGGTTGTCGGTTCACTATTAGAATAAAGCACTGACGGGTATATTGGAACTGTCAAAGCCTCCAGGCGCTGGCCAGAAGGTATTTAAGTTCCACTAAAGTGGTGGGCGAACAGTTTGCAGCGCAATCGGGGTTCTGTGCAATAGTAATATTTGGGGTTATGGTTGCTATTTATCGGGAAAATGCAATTTGCGCCGGTTGTGAGGCCGCAACAACAATTATAGTTGTTGGTATTTCAAGCTAGCAGTTTTAACGACGCTTGGCCGTTGGCTCTGATTGCGGCGGCCAAAGCCGAGGGAATGTCATGAATCTCCGCCGAAAAGTGTATGTTTCCGCGCTCGCCACAATAGTCTTGAGCCTGTTAACTTGCATATCCGCCAACGCCCAGGGGCCCGCGGATCCGTCGGCCTCGACGCCGGCTACCGCCAACGCACAGGGGCCCGCGGATGTGTCGGCCTCGACGCCGGCCACCGCCAACGCCCAGGGGCCCGCAGATCCGTCGGCCTCGGCGGCGGCGACACCCGCTGCTGCCCTGCCGGCGAATCCGGTTCCGCAGTTGGGCGGAATCAATTCCACTGGCAGTAGTTGGCGTGTCGGGGTCGGCATTTACGGCTGGTTTCCGGCAGTGCACGGGACAGTCGGAGCGCTCGGCCACGAAGCTGGCGTGAATGCCTCGTTCAGCGATATCTTTCATACCCTTAAAGGCATAATCCCGATCGCCGTGGAAGCCGAAAAGGGCCGCTTTCTCGTGACGGGAGATTTTCTCTGGATGAAGCTGGGGATCGACAAGGCACTACCGTTCGAGGACTTCGACCAGACGTCGATTAACGTACACCTCACCCAATCCATTTTGACTCCGAAGCTGGGGTACCGGGTGTATGACGGCGAGCACCTCAAGATGGATGTCATGGGTGGAATTCGCTATTGGTACGTAAGCCAGAGCCTCACTCTGGAACCGTCAGGCCGGAACTTCTCACGGTCGGCCAACTGGGTGGATGGCTTGGGCGGCGCCAGGTTCCTGCTGCCTCTCGGAGACAAGGCGTCGGTCCTGATATCGGGTGACGCAGGCGCCGGCGGGGCGAACCTGGACTACCAGATTTTTGGCGTACTGAACTATCAATTCACCCGCAGGTGGGGTATTGGTTTGGGCTGGCGCTACTTGGATGTGGACTATCGTCCGAGCAACAAACAGTTCGTTTACGACATGATCACTACTGGTCCCATAGCGGGCCTGATCTTCAACTTTGGCGGTGCTCCGCCGGTGCCGCCCACGGCCAGTTGCTCGGCATCGCCCACCGAGGTTTTCCCGGGTGATCCGGTCAACGCAACCATCGCTACCCAGAACTTCAATCCCAAGCACACCGTGACCTACAAGTGGGGCAGCACGGGCGGCAAGGTGTCCGGGACTGGCACCTCAGCCAGCATCGATACCACCGGCCTTGAGCCCGGCAGCTACACGGTGACCGGAACCGCGACCGACGCGAGAGAGAGAAAGAACAACGTTGCCTCGTGCAGCGCCGGCTTCACGGTCAAGGCGCGGCCCAACTATCCGCCCACCGCCAGCTGCTCGGCCAGCCCGACTGCGATTGCCATCAACCAGAGCTCTACCATTACCATCACCGCCAGCAGCCCCGAGAGCCGTCCGTTGACCTATAAATGGACTTCGACTGGTGGACAGTTGAGCGGCAGCGGTACCTCGGCTACGTTGACTGCGACAAATGCGGATGCGGGTAACACCATCACCGTCACCGGGACCGCCACCGACGATCACAACCTGAGCACCAGCTGCACGGCATCGGTCACGGTGCCTCCGGTGCAAAAGGTGGCCGAGGTGGAGGACTGGGGCGAGTGTACCTTCGAGAAGAACCCCAAGAAACCGTGGCGTGTGGACAACGACTGCAAGGACGTGCTCGACAAACTTGCACTTCGCGTCCAGCAGATGCCGAACGGCAGAGTGGCCATCGTAGGATTCACCGACCAGACGGAAGTGGTCAACGCCGAGCAGTTGGGCGCACAACGCGCGGTCAACATCAAGTACTACCTGACGACGGATGAACTCGGTCCCAAGTTGGATCCGACTCGTCTGGAACCGCGCAAGGGCGGCACCAAGGGCAAGGCGGCCCACTTCTACTTCGTTCCGCAGGGAGCGACGTTTAGCCAGGAAGAGTCGGTAACCGTGGACGAGAGCGTGGTACAGGGACAGTCGCGTACAGCTCCTGCTCCGAAGAAGGCAAAGAAAGCAACAACGACACCGCAAAACTAGCAATTCCCCCATCGAGGGTGTGAGGATGCGGTCCTGTGGTTCTAAGGACCGCATCTTTCTTTGCCTTGAGAATCAGCAGAAGTGGATAAAGAAGGTTCCTGGGTAAGGTGGAGCGCTTCCGAAGCACGTTTGTGCTTCCGCGACCGAGCGCTCGCCCACCGCCATCATGAGGCGAGTTACGCACCGGGCCACGCAGCGCCGCTTCGCTCCCCCGCGTTATCCAAAGGATTGGCTATTCCGCGATGGTCTGGCGCGGCACTGCCGCGTAAGGATCGGCGTGCACCTCACCCTCGGCCTGGAACGCCGCCACGTGCGGCACTTTCACTCCGCCGGTCTTGGTGCCCGGCATGATTTCAAAGCGAGGATCGAAGTCGACCATGAGCGAGGCCAGTTGCTTCAGGATGGCCAGGTTCCCGGTTGACTTGGCGGTGCCGTCGGCAATCTGGGCTTCGAGTGTCTTCTTGCCCATCATGGTGGTTTCCAGGTCGGAGCGGTTGATGGTCAGCGTCAGGTCGGGGGTCGGGGACTGGAAGCCCTCGATGTTGGTCAACGTAGCGTTGTCCATCTCAATGAGGAACTTCTCGCCATTGTCCGGCGTGATCAGGTTAACGGTGAAGCGCATGCCCTCGGCCTTGCGGCTGTCCATGCGGATGCCGAGGAAGTCGAGGAAGAGTTCGGTGGTCATCGCCCGAATGACGTCGGGGCTGCTGCTGTTGGCGGTCTCGCCTTTCGGGATACCGGTTCTGAGCTCGTAGGCCGCGGCCAGGAAGCTGTTGCGCAGCCCGGGGTTCTCCTGCTGGTATCCGATCTGCTCGAAAATGTCGGCCAGCAGGTCCTTGGCGGCGCGGTTCTGCGGCTGGGCCTGTACCAGCTTGTTCACGATTTCCTGCGCGTAGAAGTATTTGCCTTCGTCATGCAGTTGCCGTCCACGGGCCAGGATCTTGTCGGAGCCGCCCATCATCTCGACATACAACGGCGCCGAGTCGGAAGGCGACAGCGGAATCAGGGTGGTTGGGTTGCCGTCCCAGTAGCCGATGTAGCGTTGCACCACGCCGCGGGCGTTGTTCTCGGGAGAGCCGTGGTAGCCGCGGCAATCCCATTGCGCCTGCAAGCTCTTGGGGAGCTCGTACACGTTGTGGATCTCGTTGATGGTGACGCCCTGGTTCACGTAGTGCAGCACCTGGTTGTTCATGTTGGCGTAGAGGTCGCGCTGACCGCGGAGAACCTGCTGGATGCGGGCATTGCCCCAGCGCGGCCAGTGATGCGAGGCGAACATCACCTCGGCCTCCTGGCCGAAGCGGTACAGCGCCTGGTTAATGTACTTCGACCAGTTCAACGGATCGCGTACGGGAGCGCCCCGCAGGGTGTAGATATTGTGCATGGACGAGATGACGTTTTCGGCCATCCACAGCGCCTTCATGCCGGGGATGTAGGTGTTCATCTCGCGTGGCGCTTCGGTGTTCGGCGTGTTCTGGAAGATCATCTTGACGCCGTCAACCTCCATCTCCTCGATGGGCTTCGTGATGGTGACGTTGGGCTGAATCAAGCCAACCGAACCGGCTGACACGGATATCCCCAGCCCCTGGGTGACGTATCCATGCGGACTGGGAGGAAGCAGCAGTCCGTACTGGTAGAACAGGCGCCGGTTCATGGCGTTTCCTGCAAAGACGTTCTCGGAAACCGTGAACTCCATGAAGTCGTAGGGAGCGATGATCTTGACCTTGCCCGACCGCACATCCGCTTCGTTGACGATGCCGCGCACGCCGCCCCAGTGGTCGCCGTGGGTGTGGGAGTAGATCACGGCGGTGATGGGAAGCCCCTCGCCGACATGTTCCTGGAACAGCTTCCAGGCAGCGCGCGCGGTTTCGGCGCTGATCATCACGTCGAAGACGATCCAGCCGGTCTTGCCGCGCACGAAGGAAATGTCGGAGAGATCAAAGCCTCGTACCTGATAGATTCCCGGGATGACCTCGTACAGTCCATAGTTCGTGGTCAACTTGGCCTGGCGGAGCAAGGAGGGATGAATGCTGTCGAAGTCGTCCTGGGTATGAAGGAATTGGAAGCGCTCCATGTCCCAGGCGACATTGCCGGCGTCGGCCATGATCTGCATCTGCTTCATGGGGGCGATCAACCCCTTCTTCTGTTCTTCGAGATCTCTGGTGTCAGAGAACGGTAGAGTTTTCCGCGCCTGCCGCAGCACTTCTTGGGTGTATTTCGAAGGCGCTTTCCCTTTTGGATGAAAGTGACCATCCAACGGTACCGCGGTTTGAGCGTGCGCCTGAGTCTCATCGAAGATGAAACTTCCCGCTACTGCGAGGCCCGCCCCCGCTGCTGGAATTTGCTGGATAAACTCTCGTCTCGTTGACATACTTCCTCCTGCAACAACGGAATGTGACCCATGGACCGCGGGTACCCCTACCAAGCACAGAAAACAGCCTCCGGAGTCCCATACTGGAACTCCGCAGGCCGCTTCCTAAAGGCGCGTCCCAGCGAAACGCGGGACGAAGGAATTGATTCGCTAGGGCAGGATTACCAGTTCGGGCTTGCTGCCGCCGCCCATCCCATAGGTCGCCCCGGGATAAAACGCACCTGCGTCGTATTTGAAGCAGCCGGGAGTGTTCGCCTTAACGGTGATCTGCTTGTTGGCGCCCCCGATGATCGGGTCGTCCGGGTCAAAGGGCGAGTCGGTGCCGAACGAGATCATGAAGCCAGTATTCTTGTTCGAGGTCATCCAGACTACCGTGGTGCCCTTGTTGATGCAGAAGAACTGGTTATTCTTCGCGTTGGGAATACCGGGCTTCACGTTGGAAGAGCTGCCTGACTTGGTGATATCGATGGTGCAAGGGGCCGAAGCCGAACCGCAGGTGTTGGCTGCATTGCACATGCTCTCAGGGTTTGGCTCGTCGCACACATACTTGCTTTTCGCTTGGGCCAAGCCACAGGCCAGCAGTGCGATGCAGATCAGGATCACTATCGCGCTGAGCTTTCTTTGATTCCTCATATTTCACCTCGTTGAAGATGATCAATGCGTCCACATGGCCCAACGCCAGTGGGTATGCTGATTGAGTTTCAGTTCGATCGACCGGTAACGACGATCAAGCTGGTTGCACCGCGAAAGCCGCCGTCGGGGGAATCCACCGCGACGATCGACGGTGAGGCGTGCCGAGCTAGAAGCGTTCTCATAAATAGTGATCCTGCGAAACTTCGAATTCCCTCAGGGGCTAAAGCCCAATGTTCGCGGGGCCCGGAGCGGCACGGCTAAAGCCGTGCCCTTACAAATCGCATTTATGAGACCACCTCTAGTTTTCTGCAGTGCCCTTCCAGTCGATGAAGTTGCTGAGCCGCCATGCGTTCTGGTTCAGCTCGATCTGCAACTCGCCGTCCTTGTTGATCGTGAACTGGGCGGCCGGATACAAGACGCCGGTGCTCTTGCTCTTGTCCTGGTCGTTCAGTTGGAACTCTCCAGCCGTCAAGTTGAAGGACTGGGACTGGCTGTCGGCGTAGGCTTCGCCGAAGGTGATCTTGCGGTTGGTGACGAAGCGAATTGTCCGCCCGGTAGGCGTGGGGATCATGCGGATGAAGCTTACGTCATAACCCAGCGTGCCGGGAATGGTGATGCGGCCAACCGCCGGCATCTTTGACAACGCGTTCACCAATCCCTGGTTCTGGCCCTTCTGGAACGCCTCGACCAGGGCCTGGCGAGTTTCGGGCGTGGAGAACTCGTAAATGATGAGCGTAACGCCAACATTAGCGCCCAATTGGGTGCTGGTGCCGTAAGCGGTCGCGTCAATGGTTTCATACTTGTCCCGAGCAAAACCGGGTACACATGCCATCGCCATCACCACCAGGAGGGCGATGGCAACCCTCGATACCTTGGATGCAGTGTGCATAAATGTCTCTCTCCCATTGTGTAAGGCAATAACGATTTTGTTGAACAGCCGAGAGCTGTCCTGCGCTGCGGTAACGCTAATGCTGCTGCGACTGAAACGGTAATTGGTAAAAGCAACGAATTCAACACAAAAATTTCATTCTGGCGCCCGGAACAGACCAAAAGCGTCCGCCGGAACACTCACCCAGGACTGAGTTTTGGGAATAGCACATACGTGTTAGCGGTGCATTACCAACGGAATCTTTGAGAGGCCAAGGCGAGTTCTGCTAATATCTCCTGTACCATATTAAGATAGCTATATAGCTCTACTTTTTGCGCCGCGTTGTGCTGTCAATGCTGAGCCGCGAGCGGCAGCCCCCTGCTGGAGATTGTCCGCCGTCAGATGCGGGCGACCCACGAATCTCAAACACGCCAGCTGGCAACAGCCGGCATCAATCGCGAAGAGAGGTAAGAAAACATCTATGAATACGAACGTGAAGTTAAGAGCTGCAATTGGTGCGCTTGCATTTGTGGTCGTCCTGACGCTGATGGCGGGCACCGCCGCCGCGCAGAGCGCGCAAGTGCAGGGCGTGATCAATGGGCGCAGCGGCCCCACGATGACAGTCCAGACTCAGGACGCGGGCAACGTGGTCGTGGTTCTCAATGACATGACGCAGGTAGAAGACGTATCGGGCGTCTTCCACGCCCGCAAGAAGCAAATGGGAGTTACCGTTCTCGTACCCGGCCTGGCGGTTAAGGTGAAGGGGAGCTATAACGCCCAGAACCAGCTTGTGGCAGACACCGTCCAGTTCAACGGTAAGTCGCTCCAGACTGCTTCTGACATACAAGCGGGCACGGCTCCCTTGGTGCAGCAGACGCAACAGCAGCAGCAGGAACTTGCGGCGCAGCAAGCGAAGCTGCAACAGCAGCAGGCCGCGCTTGCGCAGGCGCAAAAAGTTCAAGAGGAGCACGCCGAGGAAATCGCGGCGAACAAGGAGGCGGTCGCAGCCGCCAATAAGCGCTTTGGCGAGCTGGGCGAATACAACATCTGGGATGAGGTGACGGTGTACTTCGCCAATGGCAAGGTGACCGTCGATCCGCAGTACGACGATAAGTTGCTGGCGTTGTCTCAGAAGGCCAAGACAGTTACGGGTTACGTGATCCAGGTGCAAGGCTTCGCATCCAAAGTGGGCTCGGCAGCGCTGAACCAGAAGCTGAGCCAGGAGCGGGCGCAAAATGTAATTGATTTCCTCGAGCAGAAGGGCGGAATCCCTTTGACCAACGTATTGGCGCCGGGAGCGATGGGCACCGCCGATCAGGTGGCCCCGGACGCGACGACAGAAGGCCAGGCGGAGAATCGCCGGGTCGTGGTGCGAGTGCTGCAGAACAAAGGAATTGCAGGAACATAAGCCAGATCCGGCTAACTGCGGGGCCGGGTGACCGGCCCTGTTTTTGTGTACAGCCTTGGAAGCATTTTAAGCCTGACAACGCTGCAACGCGCACTTCACATTGTGGTGTAATAATCCCAGCAAGACTTAGCCTGTCGGGCGGGGGAAAAACATGGTGGGGACGGTGGCGCTGGTGGTTCTGTTCACACTGACGGCGCTGGTAGTGGTTCTGTACGCGGCTTATTGTGAGGCTGGAGAGGACCTGCCGTGCAAAAAGAAGCGCAGGAAAGGCCAGGCGACGTCTGGTGGCGTCTCTGGTTCAACGCACCCCAGGGGTGGTCGGTAATGGGGTAGCGCTGAATCTACAAAACGAACTTTACTCGTAACCGACGCACTCATTCTGGGGCCATTTTTGTCCGAATTGGTGGCTGCGGATCAGCTCAAGACGCGGGTAGGGCGGCAGATTTAGTGGATTTGGAGTTTTTCCGAACGGTTTAGAGTTTGAGGGATGCGGACGCCGGGCGTGTCCGCAGAAACATTCCGAATATCAGCAAGGAGACGACTGTTTATGAAGACTCGGTTTGCCTTTTGCGTGGTGGCGATTTGTCTGGCGAGTTCATTTGCGATGGCGCAGCAGGTTTCCGTCAACTACGACCACAACGCGAACTTTGCCCAGTATCATACCTACGCATGGGGATCGAACAACACTAATCAAATTAAAAATTCGATTTTGGCACAGGTGGCTCAGCAGGACATCGAAGCTGCCATGCAACAAAAAGGACTGCAAAAGGTGGCAGAGAGCCAGAACCCCGACCTGATCCTGACCGCCAGCGGCGGAGAGCGGGAACAGACTTCATGGAATGCCTGGGGCATGCGCGGCATCGGGGGCGGCATGGGAGGAATCAGTCCGCAGGAGAACGTCGAGGCGACGATGGTGGTGAGTCTGTATGACGCGAAGCAGCAGTCGCTGGTGTGGCGCGGTATCGCGCAGGACACGCTAAACAATAACGGCAACAAGAACCAGAAGGAAGTTCAGAACGCCGTAAACAAGATGTTCAAGCAGTGGCCGAAACAATAGGCACCGGGACCCAGTGTCGATCGGGTCCCGTGCGCTGATAAGGCGGCACACGGGGGTGTCGCTTTCCGGTTAATTCTTATAGGTAGCTCCACCGCTACGAGATTGTCTTTTCCGACAGAAAGGGAACTAGATGTCCTCGAGCCCACGCCGCGTTCCGACTCTCGGTTTTTCGATTCTCATCGTGATGTCGTTATTTTGCGCGACGGCGAGCGCCGAGAAGATACGCGTTCACTACGACAAGACTGTCGATTTTTCGAAATACAAGACATATGGGTGGGCGCCGGTTGGGGCGGTTGCGCATCCGATGCTCGCGCTGGATGTGGTCGGCGCAGTCGATCAGGAAATGGCGGCACACGGGTTAACCAAGGTTCCGTCCAACCCCGATCTGCTGGTGCAGATGTATGGTTCGGTTGATTCGGAAGTCAGCATGACCTCGAATAATCCCATCTACAACGCCACAGGAGGCATTCCTCCGTTCGATCCGAGCATGACTTCCCCGGGGAACTCGCTCTACTGGGATGGTTACTACGGGAATTCCACTGTCGTGGTCCACCCCGGGCAACTCATCATTGACCTGATCGATGTGAAGGCCAAGAAACTGGTGTGGCGTGGAATGGGATCGGAGGCGATCAGCAGCAATCCCGACAAGCTCATGGATGAAGCGAATTCCACTATCACCAAGATGTTCAAGGACTATCCGGTGAAGAAGTAGCCTCGCTCAGTTGCGATGCCTTTTCTGTTGCATCTTCTGTAACAAGGCATTCATCTACGGAAGTAAGGGCTCCCGCACAGGGGGCCTTCTTTAGTTAGTTCGACTTCCCAGAGCGCGTTTTCGTTCGCTACCGCCCACCGTGGTAATCTCTCGGGGCGCGACCAGTTCACCAGGCAGCCACGAAGAGCACAGAGTTGATTGTTGTTCTTGTTTCTCCGTGTCCTCCGTTCTTCCCCGGTGAAGCAAATCCGTCCGAGTGGCCCGCGGTTACGTTGCGAATCTGCCACGTGTGTTTGACGGCCCATGCAAAAAGGGGCGCATAGCGCGCCCCGTCGAGAAATCAACTGCAAGCTTCACGGCAATCTCTGCGCCAGCCCCGGGACTGCTTTCATGATGTCGTTGTAGATCACCACCACCGCGAACAGCACGAGGAAAACAAACGCAGTTTGGTAGATTCGTTCCTTAATCCGCATGCTGATGTCTCTCCGCAGGATCCCTTCCACAGCCAGCATCAGGATCAATCCGCCGTCAAGAATCGGAATCGGCAGCAGGTTGAAGATTCCTAAATTCAGGCTGATTCCGGCCATCAGAGCCAGCAGCGGAGTCCAACCCGGCTGGCTTGCCGCTTCACCCGATGCCCTCGCGATGCCAATCGGGCCTTCCATTTGCTTGATCGACGTCTCGTGGCGCAACATCTTGCGCACCAGGTCCACAATCAGGAACGAGTATTTCTTGTTTTGGTCCAGCGACCGCGCCAGCGCAGTTCCAAATGACAGCTTGGAGACTGTGACTGGTTCTGACTGGAAGCCTAAGCGGTAGCGCTTCTGCCCGTTGTCCTCGGTCATGATCGGAGTCGCGGTGAACTTTATCTCCTGCCCGTTGCGCAGCGCGGAAATCTCCACCGGCTGACCGCCGTTCTTCTGCAGGTGGCGGATCACGGCCATCAGCGAGCGTACCGGCTCACCATCGATCGCAACGATCTGGTCGCCCACTCGCATGCCTGCCTGCGCTGCCGGCATCTTTGGCTCCAACTGCGTCACGATGATCGGTTCATCCGGAACCCACCCAATGCTGCGCATTTGCTCCGGATCGGCCCAGTTCGCGGAGGGAGCAATCTCCTTCTCCAGCACCTGGTTCCCCCGCTGCACAGCCAGGTCAAGCGGCTTGTTGCTTTGGATCGCCGACTTCAGCACCACGTCTTCCCATGTCGGGTTTTGCCAGCCGTCGATCCGCACAATGCGGTCGCCCGCTTCGATCCCAGCCTTCTCCGCCGGCGAATTTTCAACTACCCAGCCGATCAGGGCCGGCTGGTCGAGATATACGGGATGCTCGTAGTGCACCATGTTCACGCCGGTCAGTAACCCAATTGCCAGCAGAATGTTCATCGCTGGTCCCGCCGCCGCAATCACAAAGCGCTGCCATCTCGGGTGCGAGGTGAACTCGTCCGGCGCTCCGCTATGCGACTCCAACGGGTTCTCGCCCGCCATCTTGACGTAGCCTCCCAGCGGCAAGGCGCTGATCCGGTAATCGGTGTCGCCCTTACGGAAGCCCGCCAGCCGCTTGCCGAAGCCAATCGAAAACACGTCCACTCTGACACCGAAAAGCTTGGCCGCTGCGTAGTGGCCAAACTCGTGCACAAGGATCATGATCCCCAGCACGACCGCCACCCAACCTATGTTCCGCAACGCCGATAGTGCGATTGATTCCATATACCTCTTCTTTAATTTTGGGGCTGTTTGTGCCTACCCTCAGTATGTGGACACTCCGCCCCATCCATTTCGCGGACGCGATGCCGCGCCCGTCGGCGCGCATCGGCGTCCATATCCAGTACCTGCTCTATAGATTCGGGCTTTCGTGCGGGCGTTTCACGAAGTACAGACTCTATTGTAGCTGGAATCTCCTCGAAACCTAAGGCTCCATCCAGGAAGGCCGCCACCGCCACCTCGTCGGCCGCATTCAGGGCAATGGTCTTGGCTCCTCCCGCTTCGACTGCTTCGTACGCCAAACGTAAGCAGGGAAACTTCTCCATATCCGGCGGACTGAAATCCAACTGCCTCAGTTCGGAAACCGGAAAGCGCAGATCCGATTGAATCCGCTCGGGATAGGTCAGCGCATAGAGTATGGGAAGCTGCATATCGGTCACCGAGAGCTGTGCCAACAGGCTCCCATCCACAAACTCCACCATCGAGTGGATCGTGCTTTGCGGATGTACCAGCACGCTCACCTGGCTCGCCGGCATGTCAAACAGCCGGCACGCCTCGATCACCTCGAATCCTTTGTTCATCAACGTCGCCGAATCGATGGTAATGCGCTTGCCCATCTTCCATGTGGGATGATTCAGCGCCTGCTCTACCGTGATGTGCGCGAAGTGCCGCTTCGGCGTGTGCAGGAAGGGCCCGCCCGAAGCCGTAAGCCAGATACGATGCACTTCATCGCGCCGCCCGCCCCGCAGGCATTGATGAATGGCATTGTGTTCGCTGTCGATGGGCAGCAGCGGCTTGCCCTGTTTGCGCGCCTCTTCGACAATCAGGTCACCAGCAGTAACGAGGCACTCCTTGTTCGCCACTCCGAGGGTCTTGCCGGCTTTCACTGCTTCGTAAGTCGCCTCCAGTCCAGCCACGCCGACAATCGCGCTGACCACAAAATCGGCTTCGGGATGCGTCGCGACTTGGACTGTTCCAGGGGAACCGTACGCGATTTCGATCGCGTGGCCCAGACCGACTTTTTTCAGCCTGTCGTGCAGGTGCTCGGCTGCTTCCGCCGATGCCATCGAGACGATTTTCGGATGCCAGCGCCGCGATTGCTCGAACGCCAAATCGACGTTGCCCCCGGCAGCTAAGCTCACCACCGAGAAGCGGTCAGGAAATGCCTCCACGATCTTCAGGGTGCTCTTCCCGATGGAGCCGGTCGACCCGAGTATGGCGATGCGTTTCATGGAAGGCAAGGATAATGGTATCGCAGCGCGAGGTTCTCAGAGGACAGAGAAATACTTGTTCAATCCTGCAACGTAAAAAATCATTCCTACTGGCAGTGCGAACAGCAGTGCATCGATCCGGTCGAGCACACCGCCGTGTCCGGGCAGCAATGAACCTGAGTCCTTTACTCCCGCCCCGCGCTTCAGGGCCGACTCGACGAGGTCACCCAGTTGTGCCGAGACGTTCACTGCGACGGCAAACAGAGCCACCAGCCAAAGTGGTGCGATAGGCGGAGTCGGCACTGATCCCCCACTCAGTTGATAAGCCGACCTGCCCGGAGGAGTCATGACGCGGAGGTTGTACAACGCGTGCGTAATGGGCGCAAGAAAGTGGAACAGTACCCATCCGACCAGAACGGCCGTAAGGATCGAGGCGGTCGCCCCTTCCCATGACTTTCCTGGACTGATTCGCGGTGCCAGTTTGTGTTTCCCTATCGCTCGCCCGACATAGTACGCCGCGATATCGCTACACCAAACCAGCAGCATCAGGTATAGGACGAATACCGCTCCATTCCAGCCCGCCCGCAGCACCGGAAGTGAACCCAACGTGAATCCAACGTACGGCACCAGCATGTATGACACAGCGGCGTCAGGCAGCGCCTGTGAGAGTGGTTCTCGCCGCAAGCCGATAAGTAGCAAGATCAGAGGCGCGAACAACGTAACCGCCGGCAAGCTAAAGAAGTACAACATTCCGGTTACCGCGCCGACACTAAACTTATCGTCAGGGCGTAGAGTTGCAACCAGTCCCGCGATCACGTAGAAGACGCCAAACGATAGCGCCAGGAAGGCGTAGCCGGCCACTCGAAACGGACGGAATCCCTGCGCCTCCGCGATGCTCAGATACTCATGCGTTGCCAGTAGCGCCACGCCCAGCACCAGCAGCGTGAACAGCCACAGCGGCGCCTTAAAGAGTGCCAAGATGACTAGAGGTATGAGAACGGCCGCGGTCAGGACGCGCTTCACGCGGGGTGTCCGTCGCCGATAAGACCGCCAAAGCGGCGTTCTCGCTTCTGGAACGCCTCAATCGCCTCCAGCAATTCGCTGCCGCGGAAGTCCGGCCACAGCGTGTCCGTGACGAAGATCTCGGCGTACGCCGCCTGCCACAGCAGAAAGTTGCTCAGCCGCATTTCGCCGCTCGTCCGGATCAGCAGGTCAAGCTCCGGCAACCCGTGCGTGTACAGGTGGCGCATAATCGCCTTTTCGTCGACCTTGAAATGATCAATTCCGCCATTTCGCGTAGCTTCGCGTGCCAGCGCATTGAAGCAGTCCACCATCTCGGTTCGTGCACCGTAGTTCAGCGCCAGCGTCAGTATCATGCCGGTATTTTTTTCGGTAGACTCCCGCGCCCACGCCATGCGCTCCTGTACTTCCTGCGGGAGTTCGTGCTGCCGCCCGATGTACTGCAGCCGGATGTTGTTCTCCATCATCGTCGGCAGCTCCAGCATCAGGTAGCGCCGCAGCAGGTTCATCAGGTAGCTGACTTCCGTCTTGGGACGCTTCCAGTTCTCGGCCGAGAACGAATACAGGGTCAGAGCAGGAATGGCGATCCGCGCCGCGGTTTCGATCGTCGAGCGCACCGCAGCGACGCCCGCCCGGTGCCCGGCGATGCGCGGCAAATGGCGGCGCTTGGCCCATCGGCCATTACCGTCCATGATGATGGCTACGTGATGTGGAAGCCGCTCCGGATCGAGGCGGGAGAAGATCTCAGCCTCTTTGCGGTTCAGCCCGGCGGGAACTGTCGCGCGCACAGCGAAACCCCTTGCAAACTATTGAAAATAACACAGGATAGCAGCACTTGCAAAGAGGTGAGATCACCGCCATGGGATGTCTTTATGCAGTGAATCGCACGCCGATAGAAAAGCCGAGGCTCGCGCCTCGGCGTTTTCCGGTCGGCATTGGTTCACGCGGCTAGCCCACGGGCGGCTAAGACCGCGCAGGATGGAGAACACCGGCGGAGCCGAAACTCCGCCTCGCGTTGCACGTCACCGCTGAAATACAACGCGAAACTCGAAACGGATGCTGCGGGTGCCCCACCCTTATCGCCCGCCTTCGGCGATAGGGTGGGAACCGTAACCTACGCGCCGCGCCGCGGATGCGCGACCATGTCGCGAATCTGCGCCAGCACGCTGGTGCGCTGCATGCCATCGAGCTGCTTGGTAAATGCCGCCATCTCCGCAATGAACGGGTCAGCCAGCAGCTCGTTGATTTCGTCGTCGCGCGATGGAGTACACGCCGTCAGCAGTTCGGGCACCGACACCGTCAGCGCGTCCGCCAGCCGTGCCAGCGACGACAGCGTAGGCGTCGCCTTCTCGTTCTCGATCTTTGACACGTAAGTGCGCGGCACGCCCATGCGCAACGCTAGTTGCCTCTGGCTCAGCCCATGTTGCAGCCGCAGGCTGCGGATGGCCTGTGCCACCTGCACCTCCGACCGGCTTGCGACTGCCGCTTCCATGACGGGCATCGGCTGGGCGAGGATTGGCTCTGGCTCGTCCTCATCCAGGGACGTGCGGCATTTGCGGCAAAGGTTATTGCTGGTTCTGAACTGGACGAGATGACATTGGTCGCATCTCACCACTTCCCGGTTTTCTACGGGCGCGAGAGTCGTTGCCATTCAGGTTTTGGGAGTGCCAGAGCAGGGCACCGTTTCCCCACGGATCAATTCAACTGCCCCCTGATCCATT
>Ga0074046_10000742_pt1 | contig 29989 bp, 27 predicted proteins | sample BogForMeECP23OM3_FD_94441 | JGI IMG/M metagenome (GOLD analysis project Ga0074046, IMG submission 94441) | Bog forest soil microbial communities from Calvert Island, British Columbia, Canada - Bog Forest MetaG ECP23OM3 | ecosystem: Environmental > Terrestrial > Soil > Wetlands ... | reverse complement strand
TTTTTTAAAAAAATTCACAGTGCCGCATTCTGGTATACGACGTTTGTCGCACCGTTTGCGTAATCCGCCACCACAACCACGTTATTGATGCCTGAGGTGCCGGCAAATGTCCCGCCCGCACCCGGGTCGGTACCAAGCGCCCCTTTCTGTGCCCCGTTGACGGATACCATAAGTGCCGTTATATCCTCCTTACTACAGGTGCTTGTCATAACCCGGAGCTGGATTGTGGATGGAGGTATTTTCGAACCGGTGATCGCGATCATGCAGGAGGGGGCCTGTGGAGCGGATACTGCTGCCTCGGTCGGCAGAACGGTGATCACGGGAGCGGGTATCGTTATAGGTTGCGGCGCAGGACTCATAAGGAGTACCGCGGCAACAAGGATCACGATAACGATGATCCCCCCGATGATGAGATACGGTATAAGGGACCTCTTCTCCTTCATTACAACACGGCAGTTCGGGCAGACGGACCGACTGGACTCCACCGGCGCGCCGCAGTTGGGACAGGTTTTATTCGCCATCTATTCCAGCTGTTTAATTCATGAGGTATATGTGTTGTCTCATTGAAAGTCCGGGTCACTATGCAACGAGTGGGCCGTGTCACATTCCGGAAAAATTTCCGGAATAAGCGCAACTGAAAATTGATCGGGAATTTTGCGATCGCGTTTTTTTATGAAAAATCCGGATCCGGTCAAAATGTCAACGCCGTAAAGAGAAATCATCTGTTAGTTGTACATCCGATTGTAGGGTAATTATCCGATTATCGGCTGCTTAACTAACACCCTGCGATCGCGTATGAAAATGTCTGAAACTGCCAGGCAGTTTCAACAGCCGCTTGGGAGCGGCTTTTTTTAACGAGCTTTGTTCATGATCTGCCTGCCCGGAAATTGCCGGAATAGTGTAAAAGAAGAATGTATTCTGTATTTATTTCCGCAACTTGTCCTGCTCCCACCGCTCCAGGACTTCCGGCCCCTCGATAAACTCAAGCCCGTGCTTGCGGGCATAGAGCTTTGCATCAGCTTTCGAGAGAGCGTAACCGGACTCATCGTCCAGCATTTCGCAGATCGTAATGGAGGGAGTGATCCCAGCCATCTGGGCCATCGCGATCGAGAGCTCGGTCTGGCCTTTCCGGACATCGAGAAGGCCATCTGCGGCCCGGAGAAGCGCCATATGACCCGGCGTCCGGAATGTTTCGTGGAAGTTCACCCCACCGCCGTTGAGGGCACGCTTCACCTGCTCGGCGATCGCGTTCACGGTGAGCGCCCGGTCCCGGTCAGTGATGCCGGTGAAGGTGTTCCGGTGGTTCACCCAGAGCGAGAAGGAGGAGTGGTTCTTCCGGTCGTACGGTATGTCGCCTTCCCGTTCTGCGACCGCGATCGCCCGCAGGGCGTCGCTGGCAAACGGCAGGCCGAGACGCTGGGCCGCCACCGGGTGGACCGCGGTGCAGATCAGGCCGCCGCCATCCTTGCGCATCCGGACGATATCCTTGGGCGTGACCGCGTCCGACCGGATCGCAAAGTCGGTCTCTCCCTCGCGGTCGTCAAAGTCGTAGAGGAGGATGAACTTCCCGTCCCGGAGGGCTGCGAGGGCATCGTCGATCATTGCCCCACCTCGACATTGACGCTATCGTTGTCCTCGACACCGAGCTTCCTGCGCAGGGCAATGGGCGCGATAACTTCGACGAGATCGTCCGGGTAATGTGTCCTGCCGGGTACCACAATACCGCATTTGATCGTCCTGATCCGGCACGGGATGCACCGTGCATCGCCGAAGGTCCTGCCGTCCGTGGAAAATCCCTTGATCCGGGTCCAGTCGAGCGCATCGATCTTCTTGCGCACGGTCATACTCGTGGGGGCGAGCCGGATATTGAGCGTACCGGGATACGGCTCGAAGCCGAGGACCGCCGTGAACTGCTCCTTGTAGGGTCCAAGACTCATGTAATATTTGCCTTCGCCGATGCCGCTGACTACGGCACCGTTAAGGAGATATGTCTTGCCGCCTTCGGAAAAAATCCGGCAGTACTCCTGGTACTCCTTCCGCAGCGCATCTTCACCGGACTTCGTCACATTCACGTGCTGGCCATCCGCGGCCATTGTTCTGGTAATGAGCCCCGCGGTTTCAAGCCCCTTGAGCCGCCGCGACGCCGTCTGCTGGCTGATCGCAAGCATCTCGCCGATGCTCTGGGTGGAGACGAAGACCGGACCGTGGCAGCCTCCCCGCACTGCAATCGCCTTGAGACACTGGAGATCCTCCGCTGGTATCATGCTTATCAAAATTGAGATGCTTATTATTTATGGGTTGCTCTCCGGAAACTGTCCCGTCGTGGTTCGCTTTGTGTCGAATCTTCGTTCGTTAATTATATAACACCCGGGCTCCTTGATCATGAGCATGAAATCCGGATTGCGGAACCAGCTTGCCGAGAAGATGGCGGGCGAGATTACGCTGTCGGACTCACCGGGACATGCGCTGAAGAAGTGGCGCATGAACTTTGAGATCGCACCGGGCGTCCTTTCGGACCGCCTTGCGGTCTCCCCGTCTGTCATCAGCGATTATGAAAGCGGAAGACGGAAAAGTCCCGGCACCGCCGTTGTCGGCAAGATTGTCGACACGCTCCTTGCCATTGACGAGGAGACCGGCGGGAAACACATCCAGAAATTCTCAACCATGCTCTTTTCGAATGTTGAAGATGACGTGATCTACGATCTCCACGAGTACGGGAACCCGGTCCCCATAAAGGACTTTGCCGATGCGATCGGCTGCACCCTGCTCTGCGGGTCGGACGACCAGCTCATCTTCGGCTATACGGTGGTCAACAGCCTGAACGCGATCATGCAGCTCTCATCCGATGAGTTCAACCGCATCTACGGTTGGAGCACCGAGCGGGCGCTGGTCTTCACCAACGTCTCGACCGGCAAATCGCCGATGGTTGCGATCCGCGTGACGCCTTTCAAGCCGCGCTGCGTGGTGCTGCAGGGGATCGATGCCCCTGACGTCCACCCGATCGTAGCGAAGATGGCGGAACGTGACCGCATCACCGTATTCTGCACGGGCATGGATGTAGACAAGATCGTGAGTACCCTGAGGGAGAAAGAATGGTAGGCATCATTACCTACGGTGTTTATATACCGAGATACCGCATCAAGGTCGAGGAGATCGCCCGGGTCTGGGGCGCAAATGCGTCCGACATCACCGGCGGTCTTGGCGTATTTGAGAAGTCCGTCCCCGATATGGACGAGGATGCGGCAACGATCGCTGTCGAAGCGGCCCGCAATGCCCTGCTCCGCAGGCACGTGGACCCCGCTGAGATCGGCGCCGTGTACGTGGGCAGCGAATCCCACCCCTACGCCGTCAAGCCGACCGCATGTACCGTGGGCGAGGCCATTGGTGCCACGCCGAACATGACCGCAGCGGATTATGAGTTTGCCTGCAAGGCAGGCACTGCCGCGATCCAGACATGCATGGGCATGGTAAAGAGCGGGATGATCAAGTACGGGGTTGCGATCGGCTCCGATGTCTCGCAGGGTGCACCGAGCGATGCGCTCGAGTACACTGCGGCAGCGGGCGGTGCGGCCTTCGTGATCGGGAACGACGACCCGATCGCCACGATCCACCACACCTGCTCGTTCACGAGCGACACGCCCGACTTCTGGCGCCGCGAGGGTCAGGACTATCCCCGCCACGGCGGCAGGTTTACCGGTGACCCCGGCTACTTCAAGCACGTGAAGGGCGCAAGCAATCTCCTCTTCGAACAAACGAAGAAGACGGCGAAGGACTTCACCTACGCGGTCTTTCACCAGCCCAATGCGAAGTTCCCACAGAAGGTGGCAAAGGACCTTGGCTTCACCACAGAGCAGATCAAGCCGGGCCTTGTCGTCCCGCGCCTCGGCAACACCTACTCGGGGGCATCCCCGATAGGTCTTGCAGCAACGCTGGACATCGCTAAGCCTGACGATACGATCTTCGTCTGCTCGTTCGGCTCCGGTGCTGGTAGCGACGCGTTCGACATCGAAGTGACCGACGCGATCAAGGATAAGATCCACCGCGAGGCAGCTCCAAGCGTGGAAAAACTCCTCATGGATCCCATCTACCTGGACTATGCACGGTACGCAAAACACAAGGGAAAACTGGTGATGCAGGCATGAGAGACGTCGCAGTAATTGGTGTGGGCTGCACCAAATTCGGGGAGAAGTGGGAGAGTTCGTTCCGCGACCTTTTTGTCGAGGCAGGGGCACTCGCCCTTGAGGACGCCCAGCTTTCCGGTGAAAAGATCGATGCGATGTACGTCGGTAACATGAGTGCAGGCCGGTTCATTGAACAGGAACACATCGGAGCTCTCATCGCGGACTACGCAGGCATGGCCACCCGGCACATCCCCTCGACCCGTGTTGAGGCGGCCTGCGCATCCGGCGGCCTTGCTTTCCGGCAGGCTGTGATTGCGGTCGCAAGCGGCATGGAAGACATTGTCGTGGCAGCCGGCGTCGAGAAGATGACCGATGTCGAGCCCGGTGCAACCACCGACGCCCTCACCGGTGCAGCGGACCGCGAGTGGGAAGGGTTTGTCGGCGCTACGTTCCCCGGTCTCTACGCGATGATTGCAAACGACTACATGCACAAGTACCACATGACCCGCGAGCAGCTGGCACAGGTCGCCGTGAAGAACCATTTCAATGGCGCCCGCAATCCGATCGCCCAGTTCCCGCAGGAGATCACGCTTGAAACCGTGCTGAGGTCCACGATGGTGGCCGAGCCCCTCCGGCTCTTCGACTGCTCGCCCATCACCGATGGCGCAGCAGCCGTCATCGTTGCACCGCTTGAGCGGGCACGGGAGTTCACGGACACGCCGATCAAGGTGCTGGCAACGGCCCAGGCAAGCGACTCCATCGCCCTCCACGACCGGCGCGACATCTCGACCCTTGACGCGACCGTAGCCGCAGGGCAGCGGGCGTTTAAGATGGCGAAGCTGACGCACAAAGACATCAACATGGTGGAAGTGCACGACTGCTTCTCGATCGCCGAGATCTGTGCGATCGAAGACCTCGGGTTCTGCAAAAAGGGCACGGCAGGTAAGTTCACCGCAGACGGAGAGACCGCGCTCGGCGGGAAGATCCCGGTCAACACGAGCGGCGGCCTCAAGGCCTGCGGACACCCGGTCGGCGCAACCGGCATCAAACAGGTGTACGAGATCGTCCAGCAGCTCCGTGGCGATGCAGGCAGGCGCCAGATCGACAATGCGAAGATCGGCATGACCCACAACGTGGGCGGCACCGGTGCCACGGTTGCCGTGCATATCCTCGGGAGGGTATAAGATGACCGTAGCACGATTCTGGAGAAAGATCCCCCAGAGGTACAACCTGATCGGAACGAAGTGTGAGAAGTGCGGACGGCACTTCTTTCCCCCGCGGACCTTCTGCCCCGACTGCCGCAGGACCGGCAAGATCGTGGACCACAAGTTCTCCGGGAAGGGAACGGTCGTGACCTACACGGTCATCCAGACCGCACCCGACCAGTTCGCGTCCCCGGGACCGTATGTGCTCGCAATCATCAAGCTCGATGAAGGTCCCCAGATGACCACCCAGATCATCTGCGACCCGAAAGAGGCAAAGATCGGCATGAAGGTAAAAAGCGTCTTCCGCAGGATCGCCAGCGATGGCGCGAGCGGCATCATCCACTATGGCACGAAGTTCGTGCCGGTGGAATAATTTTTACATCTCTTTTTTTATCCATGCCCGGGTTTGAGGCATCCCCCTGTGATCTGAACCCGGAAATATGCCTCTTTAGGTCTCTTTCCGGGGCGGAAAACAAGGGGGAACGGGTTTCAGTCCGTGGCGGGGGGGTTGTCAGAATCCGCTGTCGGAAGTGGGATCATGAGCGTACACGGAAAATTCATGAAAGGTTCGACGCTCAAGGGGTTTCGCCCCCGCCGCTTGGGCTCCCCCAATAGCGAGAGTTCGGACAAAAGGTAATTGAGTAGCGCAAAAACCGAACGAGGCGTTTTGCGCGTAGGGCATCGCAAAAATGGCAGCAGATGTTTACCACAATAAATCCGGATTATTCCCCGACCCGCACATCATACGCCGCGTGCCACTGCCCCGGCGAGTACGACCGCACCACCCGCTCGGAAAGTACCGTCCCGCCGAGCTCCTGGATCCTGGCCCCATGCTCCCCTTCCACTGAAACCAGGGAGTAGAAATGAATCGTTCCCCCGGGCCTGCTGAGCCGGAACGCCGCCGGTAAAAATTCCGTACCAGACAGCGGCAGGTTCATCACGACCCGGTCGAACTGCCACGGGATGATCCCGTCGAGGTGCCGGGCATCCGCGAGCATCGGCAGCACATTCTTCGCCCGGTTTTGTGCGATATTTTCCAGCATCAGTTCAATTGCCTTCGGGTTGATGTCGGAGGCAACTACAAGCGATGCAATCCTTGCAAGCGTGATCGCAAACGGTCCGACCCCAGCGAACATGTCGAGGATAACCTCTCTTTCGCGAACCTGCGCAAGGATTCGCTGGCGTTCGGTTGAGAGCCGGGCAGAGAAATAGGCGCCGGCGAGGTCCACAGTAAATGTAAACCCATGCTCGGTTACCTGAGTCCGGGTTGTGGGTTTTCCGGCAAGGACCCTGAATTCCCGGGTGCGGTACTCACCATGCACTTCCCCTTCGGCAAAGACAACAGTATGAAGCGACGGCCGGGAGGAAAGCAGCTTCATCGCCCCACCTGGATCATCCTCCTGCATGATCGAGATCCCCCCTACCAGTTCGTGCCGGGGCAGGAGCTCCCGGCCCGGGTGCGCCTCGAACTCACACCACTCCGCACCCTCGCGCTGCTCCAGCACCGGCAGGATGAGCGTGTCCCCGTCGCGGATGAGTTTGAGCGAGGCGTCGAGCGCGCCCTCACGTATCAGTGCCTGCCGCATCTCCTCTCCCTGCCGGGCCGGCACCCGGACGCCCCACTGAGAGACCGTCATCCTGACCACGTGTATCATAACAGTATAGGTGCTAACCATTAATCATGGCTGATGATGCGGAGCGCGGCGCCGGGCAGGGCAGCGCAAAGTCAGGTCACGACAGGGACAGGGATACTATTATTCACAAGCGGCTCAGGGACGGGACACTGAAACTCTACGAACTCGAGAAGGAACTCTCCCCGATCGACGCGATCCGGGTGCGGCGCGAGTTCATCCAGGAAGAGACGGGCGCAACACTCGAAAACATCGGTATCCTCTCGATTGATGTCGACCGGGTCGTCAAGCGGAACTGCGAGAACATGATCGGCGCCGTGCAGGTGCCGCTCGGGGTCGCGGGACCGGTTCTCGTCAACGGGGGATATGCAACCGGGAATTACTGGCTTCCGCTCGCGACCACTGAAGGCGCACTCGTCGCCTCGGTCAACCGCGGGTGCAGCGCGATCACGAAGGCCGGCGGTGCGGAAGTGCGGGTCCTCCGCGATGGCATGACCCGGGCACCGGTCTTTGCCGTTGACAGCGTTGGCCACGCGGCACAGGTCTGCGATTGGGTGACGGTACACCACGAAGAACTCAAGGTAGCCGCTGAGAGCACAACCTCCCACGGAAAACTGACCGATATTGTCACATTTGTTGCCGGGACGAGCGTATTTGTCAGGCTCGAATTCGACACCAAGGACGCGATGGGCATGAACATGGTGACCATCGCTAGCGCCAAGGTCGCTGACCTGATTGCGCAGGGCACGGGCGCAAAGCTCATCGCCCTCTCGGGCAACATGTGCACCGACAAAAAGCCCGCCGCGATCAACAACATCATGGGCCGGGGCCGGAGCATTGTAGCCGGCGTTGCCCTCACGCACGAGCAGATCAAAGAGATCTTAAAGACCGATGCGAAGACTCTGTTCGAGGTGAACTACCGCAAGAACCTTGTCGGCTCCGCCCGGGCCGGCTCCATGGGGTTCAATGCCCATGCAGCGAATGTCACAGCCGCGATGTTCATCGCCTGCGGCCAGGACGCTGCGCACGCGATCGACGGCAGCACCTGCATCACTACGGTCGACCTCACCGAAACCGGAGCGTATGTCGCCGTTACACTCCCTTCGCTGCCGGTCGGGACTGTTGGCGGCGGGACCGCAGTCGACACCCAGCAGGAATGCCTGAAGATTCTCGGCGTAGCCGGCAGTGGAACACCCCCGGGAACCAATGCAAAGAAGCTTGCGGAGATCATCGGGGCCGGCATCCTTGCCGGTGAGCTCTCCCTCCTCGGGGCGCTTGCCGCCCAGCACCTTGCCCGCGCCCACCAGCAGCTCGGCCGGGGATAATTTTTTCCATTTTTTCCCCTTCCACAATTATTTTGAAAAGATTCTCTTGTCACGTTTGGATTTTCCTAAGGGATCCTGCGCTGATACGAGGGAAAACTTACTCGTACAGGATTCCATTCCGAGCAAATCGCAAAATATCGAACGGGAGAGAGATATGTCCTTATCAATAGCCAACTCGCAAAAAAAGTGCTGTAATCGCCGGTCAGAACCGGAACCACTTCATCATGACAAGGGCATCCTCGCCATTTGCATAATACTGGTCAATGCCAAACACCGGGCGGTATCCCATGCGCTGGTAGAACCGTTGCGCTGTCGTGTTGGACACCCGCACTTCCAGCTGTACACCGGTAGCAAGTTCCAGCGCGAACTGGTGCTCGACCCGGTTCACGAGGAGTTTTCCGATTCCCTTCCGCCGGTAACGCGGATTAACCCCGAGGTTGCAGAGATGACCGTAGATATTCTCCCCGGTGTCTTCGAGGCCCCCGACAACAAAACCCTGGACTGCGCCGTCGCAGACTGCGACAAAATAAGTGGATGGGTAATACGCGAGTGCTTCGTGGAAGACCGCGTGGTCCCACGGGTCTATGAATGACTCCTTCTCGATGGATACGATAGCCGGAATATCGGCCGGCATTGCTCTTCGGATGAGCGGTAACGGAAAAGTGGCAAGATCGTGCGGCCGTATCATCTGGAGGTCCCCTTGTGCCCTGCTGGAATATGCATGAGCATCCGGGACAAAAAATGTTTGCCCAAGGGGAGGTTGTAGAAGTCGGAAGGGAGGTGTAGGATATGGCGGTCCCTGGACCCGCAGACATTCCCGGCCGGTCTTTGCATATATATGGGATCAGCCCCAACAATGTGAGCAACTTGCGTACCGTTTCGGGGCGTTGTTCTCATGGTGAAGATCTATCGTTTTGCAGGTGTGCGGCCTGTGCCATCGGCCGCCCCGGAGATCGCAGCAGTGCCGTACGATGTCGTGACCGCGGATGAGGCTCGGGCAGCCATAGCGAAGAACCCAAAGAGTTTTCTCCGGGTCAGCCGGTCCGACGCCGAGCTTCCGGGGATCTCCCCGCACGATGACCGGGTGTACCAGCGGGCGCACGAGAACTTCGAGGCCCTGAAGCGTGACGGGCTTATGAAACAGGACACCGAACCGGGATTATACCTTTACCGGGTGCAGCAGGACGGCGAAACATTCCTCGGCCTCTGCTGCTGTCTTGATGTGGACGATTACCGGAAGAACAACATCCGGCGGCACGAGCAGACCAGGTACGACAAGGAGGAGGACCGGACCCGGCATATCGGGGCAGTCAAGGCCCACAACGGGCCTGTGGTGCTCCTCTACCGGAATACCGGTGATCTCATCTCTTCCATTGAGTCGCAGGTGGCAAATAATCAGCCGGTTGCCGAAGTCCGGACGGAGCAGGGCATTCTCCACCAGATCTTCCGGATCACGGATCCAGAAGTGCTCTCACGGCTCGAACACCGGTTCTCCTCTGTTCCCGCTCTCTATATTGCTGACGGGCATCACCGGGCGAAGGCGTCCGTGAACCTTGCGGACCGGATCCTTGCTTCCGGTAAGGTCCCGGACCCGGAGGTCTGCCGGTTCATGGGCGTGATGTTTGCCCACGACCGGGTAAAGATCCACGGGTACAGCCGGCTCCTCACGGACCTGGGGGAATATACCCCCGTGACATTTCCCGAGGGGCTCAAAGAATCGTTTGCAGTGCAGCTATACGGGGAGCTGGATGGCAGCGGGTATAATATTCCCCCGAAGATCGCACATCCCGAACGGTACCATGTTGTCCATCTCTACCTTGGCGGGAAATGGTATGAGTGCACCCGCCCGATCGAACCGGGTGCGTCACCCCTTGAGGCACTCGATGTGGCTGTGCTCCAGAGACACGTGCTCGAAGGCATGCTCGGCATTACCGATCCCCGCGGGGATGCACGGCTTCAGTACCTCGGTGGGGCACGGCCGGTCTCGGATCTCCAGAAACTCGTAGACAGCGGCGAATACAGACTCGCGTTTGCCATGCAGCCGGTCCGGGTGGAAACCGTCCTGTCCATTGCCGACGCTGGCGGTGTCATGCCCCCAAAATCCACCTGGTTTGAGCCCAAACTGCTGAGCGGTCTTGTGATCCACACGTTCAATTGGTCATAAAATACCGATCCCTTAATCGTTTTTTAAATCGTTCGTGTTATGGTATGATCACCCTCGCACTCCCGAAAGGCAGCCTCGAGGCCCAGACACTCCAGCTCTTCAAGGAAGCTGACCTCGAGGTGAAACGTACGGACCGGGACTACAACCCCCGTATCGCGGACAGCCGGATCGGCAAGATCAAGATCCTCCGCCCGCAGGAGATCCCGACCTATGTCGAGAAGGGCTACTTCGATCTCGGTATCTCCGGGCTCGACTGGGTGCACGAGACAGATTCCGACGTGGTGGAAGTCGCCGACCTCTCGTACAGCAAGACCGGGGAAGGCAATGTCAAGATCGTCGTGGCAGTCCACCGCGACGAACCGATCGGGAATGTCAGCCAGATCCGGCCGGGCAGCAGGGTCACGACCGAGTACCCCGAGCTCACCCGGAAATTTTTTGAGCGGCTGAATATCCCGGTACAACTCTTCCACTCGTACGGTGCATCCGAAGCAAAAGTGCCGGACCTCATGGACGTGGTGGTTGACCTGACAGAAACGGGCACTACGCTGCGCAAGAACGGCCTCAAGATCATCGGACAGATCATGGAGTCCCACACGGTGATCATCGCTAACAAGGGAAGCTGGAACGATCCGGAAAAACGACGGGAGATTGAGGAGATCAGGACCCTGCTCTTCGGCGTCATCGACGCCCGGCACAAAGTGCTCCTTACCATGAATGTCCCGACCGGGTCGATGGAGGCTCTCGTAGCCGCATTACCGGCGATGAAGAAGCCTACCGTGAGCCGGCTTCACGGGATCGATTATTACAGCATCCAGACTGTGGTGCAGAAGAATGCGGTTAACGAGCTGATCCCGAAACTCAAGCAGTGCGGGGCAGAAGACATCCTTGAGATACCGATCTCCAAAATCGTCCCTTAAGGCAAAAAGCTAAACGTTCCAACAAATCTTTTTTACCTGTGCGCGAACCGGGCGCAACCCGGGAAAACTGGATAAATCCAGTACTCATTCATAAATATTACCAGATCCCGATTGTTCCAGCGCGGGCTCCGATAGATGAAATCTGGATTCCGGGTCAGAAAAAAACCAATATTTATATCAGGTATTCGCCAATATGGCAGTAAGGTGGGATATGCACTTACTAACATCTCCGTTTCCGTCAGACAAAATGATGGCGACAGGGATTGGGGCCAAAAAAACCGTTGTGCATACCATGTGTCGGCTCAGGGAGAAAGTACGTTCCCGGCGAAAACATTCCATTGGCAGATCGGGTCATATCTCCGTGAAAGAAGGAGCAAATCTTTCCCTTGATTTTATGACAGGCTTTACAATATTTATCATCGCCTTCATCTATGTGGCCACCCTCATACCAGGTCTCCTGCTCAACCTCCAGAATACGAATATCGATTACAACGCTGTCGCTTACCGCACGGGTGTCATCCTGACCGAGGACTCCGGATCTCCGGTATCATGGGAGAACCCGGCATTATATACGGATTACTTCATTCAGAACGGGGCCACGGGTACCCGGCTGGGTCTCGCCCTCTCTTCGACTACACCTAACGTATTGTCCTTCCAGAAAATAAACCGGTTTTATTGCAGTACTCTCCTGGCGTACCCGGGGGATTACCGCTCCAAGGCAGTATTCGGCGACTATCCTTACCTGTTTAACATCTCGCTCCAGATAACCGGTGAAAATACGACACGGGTTGTCGGTGATGTAGTACCTGATGAGTACGGGTACATCCGCAGGGTCGTGGAAGTGAAGGGGTTCAGTAATGTTACCATCGGACAACAGGTCATTACGAACCTGAACATGATATCCACGGATAATGTGACCATACATAATTTCCTCGTGCAATTCAATTCCACCGATCTTCTCGCCAACAGCTCAAATCCTGCGTGTAAAAGCCCGTTGTATCAGATCAACCCGTGGCAGGATCAGATGGTGGTAAACCTTACCGATCTGCAGAAAACCATGGGAAACGCCAATACGAATGCCAGCCTTGTCCGCCTGACCATCCTCGCGGCTCAACAGTCCCAGCCGTTCCCGGTGCCGGTGGCTGTTACAAAGGCAAAATTCGACAGCACCACCAATATGACGGGACTGATCCCGCCATTATTCCTGTATGTGGATGGAAATTCCACGCCGGTTACAACGCTGCCGGTCAATGTCAGCAGTAATCTCTCGCTTTTCCTCTCACCGGGATATTTCTACAATATGGGGTATAATACGGCGAATCAGCAGGATATGCAGACACAGATGTACGTGGAATATACATTCCAGCTCACGAAGCCGGACCATTACCTGAACAATACGGTATCCGGTTCATTCCCGTATACGTATTCTGATGTCACACCTGCGTCATTGCATGATGGTGTCATGGAGATTGAAGTATGGTAAACGACCGGGGACAACTCTACACGATCGAAGGTTTTGCCGCCGCAATTATTATGATCTCCACAGTCTTCCTTGTCCTCAACTCTACCACGATATATACCCCGGGCGATTCCCACATCAGTGACCTCCAGATGGAACAACTGGGACATGATACCCTGTGGTCCATGAGCATCCCGCTTGCCTATGGTTCGGAAAGTCCGCTCCAGCAGGATATCGAGCAGGACCGGCCCGATTTATTCAATGTATCGTTCACGAATGGCATCAACAACAAGACGGGTTTTGTGACCGACACGCTCCAGTATAACGCTTCGGTCACCTGCCGCGACGCTAACAACAACATCATTCAGACACCGCTTGTTTCTTCAAGGAACATGACCGGGAGGGAACACGCGGTCCGGGTGACACAATGGGTTCTGGTCAAGCAGACATGTCCGCCCTATGCAGGAGGACCGACAGGTCCGCACGCGATGCTCGTGGAGGTACTGTTATGGCGAGAATGAACGACAATGCGCAGTGGATCATTCTCATGGGGTTCATGATCAGCTTCAGCCTGTTTTTCCTGGCAACAGTAATCGACCAGTCGACCCTGGTAGGCCAGACTACCGCAGAAAATGTGCAGGACTTTGCAAAAAATGACATTCGCGATACGCGGGCGGTAATCATCAATTCACTCTACACGGATCCCGCTGATTTTAATACGCCCGGTATCCAGCAGGACATCCTGACAATTTCTCTTGCGCGTAAGGGTGCTGTTGTGAATTATACAAGTTCGTACAGTGCTCCCTATACCAGTATCGTGATACATTATAACAACGGAGTGACCGTTTACAATGAGACCTGGACCTCACCCTGATCGGAAGCCGGAGACCGGTGTTGCAAACCTGATAGAATATGTCATGGTTACAGGCGTCCTCATGGCCCTTTTTATTGTGATGCTCCTGCTGGTCAATACGAATATTATGGCGAACCCTGCTGACACGCTGAGTTATTATGCATTTACGGATATCGGCAACGGGGTTTCCACGAGTATTGTTGATGTCTATATCCTCGCTCCCCAGAACGGGACCATATCGACAAAATTCAGCATTCCTCCTGATGTTGCCGAACAGTCCTATTCGGTCGATATCGAACCAAGTGCCGACCAGAATGATCAGGACGTTATAGTATGGCGGGATACCATATCGAGCAATATCAGCCTGAGCGGTATTATGCTGACGACTCATGGTGCAGTTATTGGAAATACGACAAGCGGGGGGATAAACACGATCTCCTATGATTCAGGTGGGTTTTAATCATGTATTCAAGTAAAGGCAGTTCAAGGTCTGATGCCGGAGTTTCAGAGGCGATAGGGTTTGTGATTATTTTTACGATCATCATCACGGGAATAGGACTCGTTACCCTGTACGGCTATCCGGTGCTCCTTCAGCAACAGTCGACCGCAAACGTCCAGGTAATGGAAAAGAATATGATCGTTCTGCAGAATGACCTCAAAGGCCTCTCGTACAACATGGATCCGTACTCCGAGACTTCTATGAACATTGGCGGGGGGACGCTGACCGTGTACAATGCATCCTACAGCCTGAGCCCCGCTACGTTCAAGGTCATATGTAATGGCATCACCGTGATTCCCTCAAATTCTACGGGAAAGATGCAGTACCAGTCTGTTGACGCCCAGACAAATATCGCCCTGGAAAATGGTGCGGTTGTGATGCGCATGACTACGATCAATGGTTCTTCGATGCTTGCCGCACCCCGCTGGTTCTATGACAGCACGACCAACACTGCCGCACTGTACCTTATCAGTTTTAACACGACATCCCTGATATCACGGTCGGGAATCGGCACGGTTTCGATGGCACGGGGATATTCCAATTATTCTTCCATCCAGGTTCCTCAAGGAACGGTCTGCACAGTGAGTTATACTCCGGATCCCACCAGCGATTATAGTGTAGCATGGAATACGTATTTCTCGAACGGCATGGGTCTGGCGCAGTCTTCACCGGGAGTATATACCCTGCTCACCGGGCCGGGTCAGATCGTCGTCTACCAGGATCAGATCAATGTACTATCCGTTTAACTTTGAAAAAATCCCATTTTTCTTTCAACCCCCAGGTTGCAGGAGGAGCCGCAATAACAATAAAACAGGGAGGGAATAATGTGCTCGTGGCCGGACCCGCACGGCGATCTTTGTTATAATCGGGCTCCCGTATCCCCGCTCCACTCCTGCCTGCTGACCTGACATTTGTTATCCGTTCCTGCATCACCGGCCCATCACCCGGGCGACAAAATGCATAGCGGGCCAACCTGCATCCATCACAAGAGATTCACCATCTGGCAGATATGTGGCTCCGGTTTATCGTAAATCCTCCCATTTTACCGGTGACGCAGGATGCCATCTGAAAAGGAGAGGAACTATCTCCAATTCTTCGGGGTTATTACACATTCAGGCAGGCTATATTCCGCCAGAAAGAAGAATATCCCCGTTTTCCTGCACCATTACCCGGGAGAACATTATTGTCCGATAACACGATACATCGGGCGGTACGCCAGAATTGGAATAAAATGATAACGGATTTTTTTAAGGCGCGTGAATTTCCGGTTCAAGGCGTAATCCCGGAAAATTTGGTCAAAAAATGTTGAACGGGGAGCTCATTGCAGCTTGATATATGCCTTCCCTGATATCTTGACCTGTGTGTTACTGGGGGCTTCAGCCATTGCGCTGTTTGCATCCGGTGCCGTAGCGAGGACACAGAAGTAATAGGTTCCCGGAGGCAGGGTGCGTACATCAAGACTGGAGGTCTCATTCGTTGTACCGGGGGCGATACCATTCTGAGTGTCAAACGGGGGCTGCTGCCACGACGTCCCGGCCGCACCGCATGTGGATGCAGGCTGAGATGAAGTAGAGTAATAAAGACGTTCGAGTGTGGTGTTTGAACCGGGGTAGTTAGTACTCCATTGTAACGGCACGAAATCGGTAATCACCCCGGATTTGGTCACTACGAAATTCGAGATCTGGATCGACTGCGCCTGCACGCCGGTATCGGTAAGGTTGTTGATAGCGGTGATATACGCAGGGGGGAGTTGCAGAGAACTCGTCCCGTTGTTAAAGGTGATTGTTGATCCGTTGCCAAACAGCTGGATGCTGCCTCCTTCCTTAACCATGAGCTCGAAGGTCGCCTGCCAGGTCTGGCCAAGGTTGATGGTCCCGATGTTGAAGTTCAGCAGCTGGCCGTTACTCCATTGAGCAGACTGGTCAGTGTAGTTCGTTACCCCGTCCTGCCAGGTGATCTGCGTCTGGGGCACGTAATTGAAGACCTGGGCACCCGGGACCGTTACGCCCGTGAGGTTCACGTTCTGGAAATTCAGGGTCATATTAGTGTTCACCCCGGCAGCGGTCTGCAGGCTTCCGGCAATATTGGTAAAGATTTGCGAAAGGGTGGCCCCACTGGGAGCATTTGCAAAAGTTCCACCGGTCCCGGCTGCCATTACCTGCATATCGGAAACTGCCTCGGCATCAAGATTGGAATTTGCGGTATAGGCGATCATATAGAGCCGGATATTATTGTCAGCGGCGAATTGGGTCATGTTCTGTTCTGTAAACTGCGCATCGGGAGCTGTCTGGATGACAGAAGAAGAGCTCGGCGTTGATGACGGGGCGTTCACCGTTACAACATTGGCACTCGTAATCGTGATATAATTCGTCTGGGTAATTGTATTGGAATTGCCGGTAGCAGAGTTAGTGACTTTTTCCGTGACGGTATATTTTTGTGTGGAAGACGAATGAGCATATGTATACGATGGACTCTGTGAAGTAGATGTACTGCCGTCGCCGAAATTCCAGCTCCAGGATGTAGCGCCGCCAACGGATTTATCCGTGAATTGGACTTGGAGTGGTGTCGCTGTGGTATTCCCGATGAAGCTGGCCATCAGAGGTGGATTGAGGGCGCCACCCAATCCATTATAGAACAGGTATTTATTGGGTTCAAGGTTACCCGTGCTGTAGCCGGTATAACCCGGGGAGGGGGGTGCGGGGTAATAGCCGGTACCCCTGCCAAGGGGATCGCCGAGCCAGTTATAATCACCATCTGTCAGAAGAATAATCGCTCTCACCGCTTGCGGGTTGGGATTCGGGTTATTCTTGAGTAACAGGATGGACTGGTAGAGCCCGTCCCGGGTTCCCGTAGAGGAAGTCGGGGACAAACCGTTTATCGCCGTATTAAGAGTGACGGCGCTAGTGGTCAGCGGGGCATTGATCGTAGTGTCGACATTATTATTACCGGAAAATGATACTACAGCGACACGGTCATTCGACGAGTTCATAAAGGTGACAAAAAGCTTTGCGCCGGTTTGTGCATCCTGCATCTCTGTATGAGTGTCAGGCGCAGGCATCGCATCGCCCATACTCCCGGACCGGTCGACAAGGAGCACGGCATCGATCGGGTTCGGCCTGAGCGCCCACCCGTCCCCGGTCAGCTTGATGGTCACCGTAACATTCCCGTTAACTCCTATCGTGGAAGGGGACACGCTCGTATAGGCGCTGAGATAGGGATAGTTCTTCCATGTCAGGGCAACGCTTTGCTGCGTGCCGTTCCAGGTGGCAGTAACTGAAGCATTTCCGGTAGCCATCGCGTTATAAAACGCGAGTGAAGCGTTGGTTGAGAAGCCACCCGGAATAAACTGGACATTGGCATTGCCGTTACTATCGGTCACAGCGCTGGCGCTCATGAGTTTCGGGGCAGAAGTTACAATATCCGTAACTTTGTCATAGGCGGCGGTGCCAAGACTGAACGTCACCGTCTGGCCGGCGACAGGGTTGCCCATGATGTCCATCACCTGTGCCGTTACATTAGCCGAAGACTGGTTATTTGCATCCAGACTGGGCATGATCTGGGGATCTGCGTGAAGCACCCAGTTCACCGGTGCTGTATTGTAAAAAGTCACGTTTTCGGTGCATGAAACCGAGGAATTCGCAACAGATATGGCAGTAAGGGTGATGTTCTGGGCAATACCCCGGGGGCCATACGTCAGCACTACCGCACCCACATCATTTGTTGTCAGGTTCGCATAATAATCGCCTGCAGTTGTCTGGACGGATATATTCTGGCCGGTTGCGGGGTTGCCAAATTTGTCATACATGATATACTGGACGGAGATCGTATGGGCCATGTCTGCCGGGACGACCGGGGGAACGGGGCTTGCGGTCTCTACAATTGATACAGGAATGCCGTTGGAGATGCCGAGGATGGATGGGTATTCATCCGGTATGGCGCCGAGCGGGGACGGGTAAAAGGGCTGTATGTGGATATTGTTCTGTCCCGCAATGTTATCGAGCAGTACTTTCACCGACAGTACACCATTTCCATTCAGTTGCTGGGATGTGCTGGTTACGTGGGTGCCGTTAATATCAAAGGCCGCTGTATTGGACACAGACCCGATTTGGAGTGTGACGGTGTTTGGATCAGCGGGGTTGCGGTGGTCGATGACGTTACCCCACTGGTCGGTATATGAGACATTGAAATAGATCTCCGTGCCAACGGAGCCCTGAGCTGGCGACGTTACTGTCCAGTACATCGGTACATCGTGATCAATTTGCTGAACGTACGAGATGTTGCTGATTTTGCCATTATAATTCAATGCGGCATTTATGGTCGCGCTTCCGCTTGTCGTTCCTACGCTGAACGTGGTCGACGCAACGCCATTGGAATTGGTCAGCGTACCTGTTGGACTGATCGTTCCCATAGTCGCAGAACCTGGAGCCAGGGAAAACGTTACCGGTATTCCTGACTGGGGCATTAAATTCATATCCAGAGCCGTAACAGAGATGGTAACCTGGTTATGCCCGTTTGCAACCACCCATTGCTGGCTGGATATGATTGTCGAATTGGAAAGATCATTTGCTGCAACTGGGACAATAAGGATACACAAACACAGAATTGCAATAATCGCGAAGAATAATCGCATAACGCAGCCTCTAATTTGAGGTATTGCATTTTATACTATAAATATATATCTTTTTCTAAAAAATGGATTTTTTATTGTCATTTTTCAAATTAAGATAGAATTTATCGACATTTAGAAAAACTGTGCTGTTTAGCAGAACGGACTTGACAGAAATATGGATAGCCCGCGACGAACAGGAATGCGCGTCCCCAATAATGCGTCTGCGACAATACTACTAACAAATATTTTTTTATATGAAAAAAATTAGTGCAGGATTCGATGATTTTGTCATATCGTATCAGCTCAGGGAAGGTCAGAGGTACTTATTGCGCCGGAGCCATTCGACCTGCGGGCCGGTATACCGGTACACGATATCGCATTTCTCGTCCTGGAAGTTCCACGGGATCACAATGAGGATGTCCCCTTCCCGGATCCAGACTTTCTTCTTGATTTTTCCCTTGATCCTGCCCATCCTTGTCACACCGTCGAAACAGCGGATCCGGATATGGTTTGCACCCATCATAAGTTCGGCACACCCGAACATTTCCCGATTGCGTTTCTGGGGCAGTTTGACCCTGACGATCTCATCGCCCGGTGGTACTCCCGGTTTCTTCTCTGTCAGTACAACCTCTCCTCTTCCAACGGATTTTATGGATTTTGTGCGCTTAATTGTTGGTGCAAGGGAAAATATATTTATTCCTTCGCCGATAGCAGGAATCCCGGCGCATTATATACCACTGGCTTTCCCAGCCAGTGCAAGGACGATACTGAGGAACATTACAGCGCCGACACAGACAATGAAGAAGCCAGAGGCCCGGTTGATCAGGACAAAGCTTCCGGTACTGATCCGGGACCTGACAGAGCCGATAACCCCGCACATAATGATCCACCACGCCACGGAACCGGCCAGAAACCCTCCTACGAATTCCACAGCGGCAAACAGCGTTGTCCCGCCGATCACAAAGCCAAAGCCGGGCAGGGTGACCATAAGGAAGATGATGGTAAGCGGGTTTGCTATCGCGATTGCGACCATCGAGAGGTAGTCTTTCGCATAGCTCTCGTGCGGGCTCCTGTCCCCCTCAGCTCCGGGCCGGGTGAGGAAGATCTTGATCCCGACGACGATAAGGACGAGCCCGGCTAAGAAGCGGAAAAAGTCCTGCCAGGAGAGGATGAACCCGGAGATCGCAGTGAGGCCAAGGAACGCAACCGTGGCATAGACCGCATCGGCAGTCGCAACCCCGATCCCGGAGAGGATACCGTGGAGACGTCCGTCGTTGATCGAGCGCTGGATGCACATGAGGGAGAGGGGGCCGACCGGTGCGGAAAGGATGACGCCGATAACGATTCCCTGCACAATGAGGCTTGCATCCACGAAAAAAACTCCCCTAACAGTTGTTGCTTTACCTGTTGAGGTTCCCTCAACATCAATGTTGCATTGCGGGAAGGTATGGACGGTGGTGGCGGGCACCCCGGCTGAGCAGGGGTCAATACACATAAATGCCAACACGGGGTAATGCATGGTATCAGGGGATAAAAAATGGCTGAATCCACAATTCCGACATGTGACAAGAACCACGAACCGACCGGGATGCGCCGGGTATGGGCCGATGGGCATGGCGATGCGGTATACCAGTGCCCGATCTGCGGCAGGAAGGTACAGGTCCGGGAATAACGATTGGCAGAATTTTTGCCCGCTCTATTTGATAAAAAAGTATGAACTGTTGATGCGAGAAGCAGGAGTCGAACCTGCGAACCCCTACGGGAACGGATCTTGAGTCCGCCTCTGTTGACCACTTAGATATTCTCGCGTCCCTGTTATATTGGTCACAAGGATAGTAAAATCCTTTGACCCTTCAGAATTTTTTTGCCCGGACCATCTGCATACGGGGACAACCAGATAAAAACACCAAAAAGGTTACCTGCCATGAACCCGACACCTTCCAGCCCGAATCGCACCGGGTGACAGAAACGGGAAAAGTCTATTACATAAAGTCCGCAAGACCCAGCTGCTCGTGCTTCTCCTCGCCGAATGTGGAGGTGATCGCAAGGTCTATCACCTCGACCCGCTGCTTGGTATACTCCGAGATCTTGTACTTCCGGCAGATCTCACGGGACATCTCGAGATATTTCTTCACGGATCCCTCGTGCACGGTCGGGATGATAGGACCGTTGCAGATGCCCTTGCCCCGGAACTTTGTGCACTTCCCGGCGAGAGGCATCCGTCGGTAACTCGTGTTGCACTTCGTGCAACGGAACTTCTGCTTGGAGAAGGCCGAGAGGTTGCCCATCAGATCGCGGATGAAGTGCGTATTGAGCACCCGTTCAGCCACATCGTCGGCGTCCACAGCCCGGATCTTCTCGGCAAGGACAAGCTCCGCCTCGAGTTTGTCGGTCATTGTCTTCATCTGGGTGTACATTGACTCGAGAGGACCCGCGGAGATGTCTGAGGTGTCGTGCGTGAACTGGAAGCCCTCGAGCTGCGCCGGCGTACCGAGCCGGCGTTCGACCCGGTCGATGAGCCCGGCAATCGTCTTAGGCTCGATGAATGTGAGCGCTCCCGTGTAGAGCTCGATCGGGTACTTTTCGCAGACATCAACGTTGAGTGCCTCCTTGTCGATCTCGGCCGGATCGATCCGGCTCGTCAGCACTAGCGGGGCGTCCATGGAGCCGCCGCGGTTCTGTGGCAGAAACGAGCGCGAGAAGTTTATCAGGCCGTCGAGGAGGAGCATGATGCAATCCTCGTCGCCGTCGCACTGGCCGGTGAAGATCCCGTTTGCCACGAGCGTATGGTCGTCAGCAACCGTGAGGCAGTAGACCCGTTCCTCGGGGGCAGGAACGGGCTCAGCGACCCGGATAGTGTCGGAGATCACGCACGATCCTTCGAAGACCGGTACTGCATCGCCAGGCTTGAGTTCCATCGCCTTGATCTTCCGGAGGTAACTGGTATCCCAGCAAAGCATCGCATGGTCAGGAGTGACCACGAGCTCTTTTCCACGGGAGGTGACGAACCGGATCAGGTGTGCCGGTGCCCGGTGGATCGAAACCGTAGTGATCTTCCGGAGGTGCATCTGGCCGTTCGTGTCCACGGTCCGGGTATAGAACGGCCGGGCCGGGTCCGAGTAGTAGGTGCCGAGCCGGTCGATACCGGGGCGGCTCAGGTCGAAATTCTCCAGCACGAACTTCCGGATCGGCGTTTTTGTCCAGGCCCTCCCGTCAGAGACCTCGATACTGGTATCGCCCCAGAAGCAGTTCCTGCGTTTCGCGGCATGGAAGAACGGGTGGGCATATCCCACGTTAGCCCGGGTGAACCCTACTATCCGGGCAAGGACGCCGGCACTCGTGTGCGGGGCGAGCCCGATGACGAGATGGCCCACGAGATCGGCGGGCTTCCTGATGTTGTAGAACGGTTCGAGACCATAACATTTGACGAGCAGGTCGTCCATGAACAGAGCTACGCTCACCATGTACTCGGCGCAGGAGTCCGAGACAAGGAGATCCTGCGGGTGGAGCTCCACTACCTGCGAACCGTTCTGGAGGTCATAGCCTTTCGTATCTTTCGTGTACCCGAGGGTCCGCATCTGCTCGACCGATACCCGGACCTCGTCGGGGCGGATATGGGTGAGGGGCAGGTCGATCATGTCGAACCGGGTGGTGCCGTCCTTGAAGACGAAGATGTTCTGTTTGGCCCGGAGGATCCCCTTCTCCATTGCCTCTACGGTCTTCTCACGGGAGATCACGCCCTTCACACCCTTGACAAGCGCCACGCTGTCAGCCTTCATCCCGAGCCGCTCCATCGCCTTCGCGTACTCGCCCTTCACGTTCAGGGAGATCCGCTGACTGCATGCAGCCGGGGCATTACAAGCCGGGCACCGGTCCTGCCCGATCTCCCGCCCGCACTTTGTACAGGTGAAGACAGCGGTCGTGTGTCCGCCGCATGCGCACCGGTTCAGGTACGTGATCTCCCCGCACTTCGAGCAGCGCCGTCGGCCAACCTCGATCTCGATGATCCCGCCCTCCTTCTGGAAGTCGATCTCCGTATCATTTGCATCTACTTCTGCCGTGTGGGCGGAGGCGGACTGGAACGAGCGCCGTGCCCCACCGGAGTCCCCGAGAGGGAATAGGACATGGGGAGGCGGATTCATCTTCCGGGGCTTCGACTTCCCGGGCCTGCCCATCCGGCCGCCGATCCGGGTGCCGGACCGGGACCGCATCTTCAGTCCGGAGAGGTGCATGGCCAGGGAGAGCGTGTCGGCATCAGCTGAAGCAGTCTGCCAGGATTCCCGCTTCTTCAGGTCATCACCAAGCCCGAGACCGGTAATGAGCGTCCGGTAGGTCCGGACAAGCACCTTCCCGTCACGGACCTCGTGCGGGATCAGGAGCAGTTCGAGCGATTCCTTTTCTGCCGGGTCAAGGGGAACCATAAGAACTCCTTCGACCACTGAGCCCTTTGTGGCGATTGCTCCGGCAAGGGACCGGAGCTGGTCGGCCGTGATGTCGTCCCAGAACCAGGTCCAGGCAGGATGGAGATAGCTCCCGTTCCGTGCGAGGGCAAGCGCCTCCTCTTCATTCGTTGGGATCTTCACCCTATCGCCGACATCCAGCTGCCACCACTCCTCGCAGTAGCCTGCCGGGATGAGCGGGTGGTTGTTCTCGAGGAACTCCCCGAACGAGATCAGGAGCTCGCCGACATCGAGGATCTTCTCGATCCCTTTCTCAAGCCGCTTTGCGGTCTCCTCGTCATCAATCCGGAGCACGTCACCGTTATAGAGCCGGACGGTCGGGCCCTCGATCGAGTCGACCGGCACAACACCGCAGGCCTTGCCCGGCCGCTCGGTCTTCATCTGGGTGCCCGTGGCAAGGAACTCACCGAGCACATAGAGAGTGGCGGGATGCAGCCCGGCAGCGGCAAACCCGGTATTCCGGGATCTCCCGTACCGGAGCCGGAAGCCCCCCTTCCGCATAGGGTACGCAAAAACCGGCCGGCCCCCGATCAGGTCGCGGAGGTACTTGTCGAGGGGTTTGATGCCCACTGACTTATCGTCATCACCGGTTTTTGCCCCGGCGATCAGCTTGTCGAGCCAGTCCCAGCCCTCCATCTTCATCTTCTCGACCCGGCTCTTGAGCTTCCGGGCCTTGCCGGCAATGCCTTCCCCGATAACGAGCGCCATGCCGCCCCGGACGGTGTTCGTCTCCACCCGCTCGAGGTTCCGGTGGCCCGAGACCTCTTCCTGCTCGGTCGCTTCGCCGTCAATGCAGACAGGGCAGTTCTCGATGATGAGACGGATCTCTGCCTCGCTTGGCAGGTACTGGAGGTTCATGATCGAGTTGTACTGCCGGATCTCCTCGATGTACCGCTCCACTTCTTCCTGCCGGGGAATGTAGCGGCTGATCCCCAGTTTCTGCCGGACATAGTCCCCGACAAGCACGGACAGTGCCTGTGCCGTGCCGCCGGCGCTCCGGATAGGGCCTGCATAAAAGATCATCAGGTACGAGGTACCGTCGTCGTTTCTGCCAAGGCTGATCTTTGCGATCCCTTCGGTGGGAGCGGCCACGACCCCTTCCGTGAGGAGGGCCATAGCTACGCGGATTGCATGGTCCAGCACCTCGTCGTTGTTCTTTTCCCCGAATTTATGGGCAACAAAATCGTCGCCAATCCGGAGCGCCACCTCTTCCCGGGACATTGATGCCTCAAGCTCCCGGATCCGGGCCGCAACGCCCTTTATATTGAGGAGCGCCTCCACCCGGTCCGCAAGGTCGCTTGCGATCGGGATCTCTACGTCCATGGTCGGGTCGAGCCCGCGGGACCGGGCCTCTTTTGCGATTGCAATTGCCCGGTACAGCTCGTCCATGAGGGACTTCTCGTACGCCTCCATCATGGGTGAGCATATAAGCATAGGGGTACGGTTGCGCGGGAGGAGATATATCTGTTCGGTTCGGGGAAAAAAACGGGAGAAGGAACGTACAGGAAAGAAAATAAATTAAAAAACGTGCTTTTCCGGTATTACGAGGGAGAGTTACGGCCCGGTCAGGAGCGTGGAACACGGGAATAGTCCCGGCAGGCCAGATGGATCAGGATGAGGATCCGGGAACTGTTGCAGGCCGGCTCTGTTTACTCGTCTTTCCCTGCATCTTTCACGATCGTCTGCACCCCGGCCTCTCCCATCTGCCAGAGGGTCAGGGTGGCACAGGACCGGATGATATCATCGGCATCATCGAGCCGCTGCCGCAGGGGCTCAACGGCCGGCGTGCCGATCCGGCAGAGCGCCTGCGACAGGAAACCCCGCAGTTCCTTATCGTCGCTCCCCATTGCCGTGATCAGGTGTTCTATTGCCGGAATGCCAATCTCGCCGAGTGCTGCCGCAGCATAACGCCGGAAATTCCTGCCCACGTCCGCCTGCATCGCCGCGATCAGCGGGGCAACCGAGGACTCGCCAATCTTCGCAAGGGCGACTGCTGTGTACCAGCGCCGGTCATTGTCCTCTGCATCCGCGAGGGCTTCAATGAGGGGGGCGATTGCGGGCTTCCCGGTTTCCCGCAGGGCTGCGATGGCCTCATGCCGCTGACCGATCAACGGTGACCCGAGGGCCGCGATCTGCTCCCGGATCTCCTCATCAGTCACCTTTGTCTTCCCACCGGTTTTTGCCATACTAACACTGATGTGGGCACTCAGCATTCTTGTTTTTTTCCCTTTGTTTATCAGGATTCCAACCTGGTAAGTGAGGGTTACGCAAGGCCAAGCCAGCCGGGTACAAACAGGACGACAAAGAAGACGAGCATCAGCGCTACGCCAAGAGGGATGCCGGTCTTTGCCCATTCGCTGCTGCTGATATCGAGCTTGCCGGCGGCGATGATGTTTGGGATGTTGCCCGGGATCAGCATGCCACCTGCAATCAGCAGGCCCATGAGGGCGCTCGTGATCTGCTGGGAGGTAAGCGCCGGGCTGATCTCTGCTGCAGCAAGGGTCGCATTATCCAGCACCGCCGAGACGATATTGATCCAGTACAGCCCTGGCGAGGAGATCGCAATCACGTATTCAAGGAGGAGCGGCTTGAAACCCTCGCCGAGGAAGACGAGTGCCACGATGAACAGGTAGACTTTGCCAGCCCGGAGAAAGATTTCGGGGATCGTCTCCCGCTCAACTGTGCAGGAGAGCGTGACGTCCCCTTTGTGGCTCCGGCGGAAGAGGACAACCCCGACCACACCGAAGAGGAACATGGACGGGACAACATACCAGCCCAGCTTATTGAAAAGGTACGTGAACCCTGCATGATACGGGGCGCCTGCAAGTTTTGCAACCACGATGGTAGTGAGGGGCTCGCCAAGCGGAGTAAGGCCCGCACCAAGGCCGATCGCAAAACAGGCGACCACAACTATCTCCATCTTTGCTTTCTTCACGACCGGGAGGGCGTTGACGATCTCGACCAGGATGATCGCTGCGAGGATCGCGGAGATGAGACTGGAGACCAGGCCAAGGATGACGATGAGGCAGAAAATAATCGCCTGCAAGGAGAGACGGCCGACAAGACCAACGATTGCTTCCTGCATCCGGTGGTAGAAGAGATGGATCAGGAGCCCGGCCACGAGTACGATCTGGACGATGCCCACCGGAACCCCGAACAGGTTCGTGATGCTGACAGGAGTGAGGAGTGCTTCCCCTATTATCGCAAGGCTCCAGCCGGTCTTCACCCCGGAGACCGCGATGAACCCTGCGATCGTCAGGGCCGTAACTCCGCAGGCAAAGAGGAAGACCTCGAGGTTGTGTTCGATGCGTTTCACCCGGAACGGGAGGATGAGTACGAGCAGGAAGATCACGAGCAGCCCGAGGTTCGCAAGCACGTCCATGTCGTCACCTTTGAAAAATCCGGCTACCGTTTCGGCCGGTTCCTGATTGAAGGGTGTGCGTCCGGGACATTAATGAATTCCTTTTGGGATTTTGTTCCCGCGGGCCGCCCGTGCAACGCAGGAAAGTATATAGGTAACTGCCGTATTACAGACCTGTGAGCAACGTTATCCCGTTAAGGGGCCGGATTGACTATGGTGCAGGATCTCGAAAGAGCCGTCCGGGCGCTCCGGGAAGCAGCACTCGGAAATTGTCGGAAGCGGATCGCAGCAGCTGCGGAAAGGCGAAGGGCAGCTGGTCCCGTCGATCCCCGGCATGATGATGAGGGACCGGGCAGCACCACCCGTTACGGCGTGACCATGATACTGAAGAGCTGGCACAACCTATAGGTGACACCGATGGCTGAAGAAAAGACACTGCTGCAACAGATACGCGAGAAGGAGCGGGAACTTGCAGTCGAGGTAGACAAAGTAAAAGCCGAGACTGACGCCGCGATCACTGCGGCCCGCAACGAAGCAGAAGACCTGATCTGCACTGCCGACAAGGCCGGGAAGACGACTGCCGAGCAGGTGTACTGGAAAGCACGGGGAGCAACCGCTGATGAGATCGCGGATCTGAAACGGGAGGCGGAACTTGCACGGGAAACCACAGGACTCCAGAGTGAAAGGAACCTCGCGCCCGCGGTGGAGAGGATTGTCCGGTACGTGAAGGGTGAGTAGCCGGAAAAACCCGGCACAGGGTGTTCATGCTCCAGGTGATGAAACGCATCCAGGTGGTCGGGCCAAAAGAGGACCTGGGCCGGGCTGTCGACATCCTTTACCGGGCGGGAACGATCCATCTTGAAAATGCCACACGGCTGGTCCCGCAGAACGAAATTGGCCTTATCCCGGTGGAAGTGGAACAGGCACGGGACATCGCAGATGTGCTCAGTGCGATCGATGCAATCACCGGCACACTGCCGGTGGTTGAAAACAATCCTTTACGACAGACGATGATCAGTACCGGGATGGACGCCCGGTCCCACCGGGAGCTCGTGCTCCGGGCCCGGGAGATCATCCGGGAACTCGAGACCACCACACGGGCACTCTCGGCAAAGAAGAGCGAACTCGCCCTCTCGGTAACTGCCCTCGCCCGGTACGCAAAGGTACTGGACATCATCCACCCGATCGAGAAGGAACTGCCAGCTCTCGAAGGGTTCGAGGTCACGATCCTCCTCATCCAGCAGGAGCACAGCGACGTCATCGGGCTGATCCGGCAGGAGATTGCCACGATCACCGGGGAAAGGTTCGATATGATCTCGACCACGGTGGATGCCGAGACCCTCGCCGCCATCATGGTCTTCCCGAAATCATATTCAGAACAGGTGCATGCGTTCATCTACTCCGTGAACGTGAACGAGGTCCGGCTCCCGAAAGAGTATACCGGCAAACCGTTTTACGAGATGTATGCCCTGATCGCGGAGAGCCGGCTCCGGGCGCAGGAGGAGATCCAGGCGATCGATACGCAGCTCCAGTCCCTCTCCTCGGTCTGGTACCAGGAACTGGTTGTCCTGAAAAAACACCTGGAAGACGTCCATGCGGAGCTTTCGGCATACTCGAACTTCGGGCTCTCGGAATATACCTTTGTCATCATGGGCTGGATCCCGAAAAAATATCTCAGGAAGACCCGGCTGGCCCTGCACGACGCGTTCGGCGACCGTGTGGTGGTCCAGGAGCTGAAGGTGAAAGCTGACGACATGGAGGATGCGCCGGTCTTCTACGACAACCCCCGCTGGGTGAAGCCGTTCGAGTTCATCATGCAGCTCGTGGCCGCACCCCGGTACCGCGAGGTCGACCCGTCCCCAATCCTCGCAATCTTCTTCCCGCTGTTCTTCGGGATCATGGTCGGCGACATCGGGTACGGCATCCTGATCCTTGCCATCGCTCTCGCCGTCAGGTACCGGTATGCCACCATTGCATTTGCAAAGAGCCTGGCCGATATCCTGATCATCTCCTCGATCCCGACGATCTTCTTCGGGTTCCTCTTCGGGGAGATCTTCGGGGACCTCGGGGAGACGATGGGCTGGATCCACCCGGTAACCCTGCTCGGGATCAGCTGGAACCGGGTGGACGCGATGATCCCGATGCTCGCCTTTGCCATCACGCTCGGCGTCATCCACGTCTTCCTCGGGTTTGCGATCGGCATCCGGAACGCGATCGTGAGGAAGAACCGGAAGCACCTGATGGAAAAGACCGGCATGCTGATGATGATCTCCGCCCTGATCCTCCTCATCCTCATGCTCGGGGGTTTCGCGCCGGACACGCTGGTCTGGCCAGTCGTCATCCTCATGGTCGTCTCCCTGCCGCTGATCCTCCTCGGGGCAGGAGTCTTCGGTACGATCGAGGTGATGAGCACGGCCGGCAACATCCTCTCGTACGCCCGTCTGATGGCGATTGGCATGGCCTCGGTAATCCTTGCTATGGTCGCAAACCGTCTCAGCGGCGCCTTCGGGATCGCGATCATCGGCATCGTAGTCGCGATCCTGCTGCATGCCCTCAACCTGCTGCTCGCGATGTTCAGCCCCTCGATCCATGCGGTGCGTCTGCACCTCGTGGAGTTCTTCTCGAAGTTCTACGAAGGGGGCGGCGTGGTGTACCGGCCGTTCAAGAAGGAGGTATAGCGGAGGGGCGGGGGGAATGGGCAAATGCAGGTTATCGCGACAGAAACGGGTTTCAGTAAAATAAACCGGGGATCGCTGGTATCGAACTTTTTTTTAGAAAACCCGGTCTTTTTAAACCAGAGCCCAGTTGAAAATTTTCAACCAGGATTTGATCGATCTTTGAATGGTTTTCAATCGCGATCGTGATCGCGATGTATTTTTTAAAATCAGACTTTGATGAAAAATTTTTCATCAAAGTCTGCTGAAAATTTTTCAATCAGGGTCTGGTAGTAAAAAGTTAACCAGATCTGTCTGAATCCACGAAGGTTGTCTAAGACGAGAGCTGAATCCCGGAACACCGTTTTCAATCGAAGTCTGGCGAAATTTTTTCAATCAAGGTTCACTGAAACTTTTTTAATCAGGGTTTGAGTGAGAAATGAAAATCAAAGCTTGATTGATCCGTAAACGATTTTCAATTGAGATCATGATCGTGATGAAAAGTTTTAGAGCCGGTTCCGGCCTGATCCAAAATTATGTTGTGCCCCCGGAACCCAGAAAATTCAGTAATGTAGGCAGCGGGGACTTTCCAGGCACTCTCGGGTATGAAAAAATTAGGTGATTGCTTAATAACGACCACCAAGATAAACTCAGGTGGTCGAATTGGATGAATCTGATCGAGTTGCAACAATACACGACCGATGAAGAGCGAGCCGAGGAATATCTTCGAC